>PDWJ01001119.1_pt1 | contig 43643 bp, 29 predicted proteins | sample 1430881 | NCBI WGS metagenome assembly PDWJ01 (sample SAMN01162460, study PRJNA174530) | Oral metagenome, whole genome shotgun sequencing project. | biome: Marine environment; feature: Marine mammal; material: Swab sample of the gingival sulcus; isolation source: swab sample of gingival sulcus...
ATATCTCCGGGATTGACTCAAATCTGTTTACCGCAGAGATTCTGCCGCAAGTAAACGGCAGCGACGATACGGTTGTGGTGATTACCCGCAAACCCGGAATAGATGCGGATCACGCTGCATTTGAAGACGCCATCGAGGCAGTCAAATTCAGCAATACCAGCCATAATCCGGACACAACGCAAAGAGTCGTTGATGTTGTGGTCAGTGATGGAACCAGTGACAGTAATGTTGCTACAGCCAAAATCGACTTCTCAACAGTGAACGATGCCCCTGCGGTCGATCTGGATGGTTCTGAGGCAGGTACAGGCTTTACCACGAGCTATGCGGAGCAGGCTACGCCGATCAGCATTGCTGATAGTGATATGGATGTCAGCGATGTGGATACCGAGCACCTGCAAAGGATCACCATCGAGCTGACCAATCCGAAAACAGATGATGTGCTGGACAAGTCTGGTATCAATACCGGTCAGTTTGATGTCAACGTATCCGCTGATGGCTATACCATTACGCTGACTCCCAAAGCGGGTCAGACTCCATCCCATGATGATGTTGAAACCGCCATCAAGGCCGTTACCTTCAGCAACACCAGTGATACGCCCGATACCACGCCAAGAACCATCAATGTACAGGTTAACGATGGTGCTTTGGACAGCAATGTGGCTACAACCACCATTAATTTTTCAGCAGTGAACGATGCGCCGACAGTTGTTGTCGACATAAATGCGATTACAGAGGGGGCAGCGGAACCTGCTACCGGAAACGTACTCACTAACGACTCGGATGTTGAAGGCGACACCCTCAACGTGGTTGGCGTAGCCAGGGGGAATACCGGAGCCGATCTTGAAAGTGCCGGCACCGTTGGTGCCGGTGTTGCCGGAGATTATGGCACTGTAACCATCGGCGCGGATGGCGCCTACAGTTACGTTCTGGACAATGGGAATGCCGCCGTTCAGGCTCTGGCTGTGGGAGAAACCCTGACGGAAACCTTTACCTACACGGCCTCCGACGGCAATGGCGGGGTTAAACACACCACCCTGACCATTACCATCAACGGTGCCAACGATGCCCCGGTCGTTGCGGCGGATGCGAACAGCGTAACCGAAGATGCCGCTGATGCGACGGGGCATGATGATAGTAACCCAAATACCAGCATCGTTGTCGGTGATGTGCTTGCGAATGATTCGGATATTGAAGGCGACGGCCTCAGCGTGGTGGGTGTGGCCAGGGGAAGCCAGACGAATAATCTTGAAGATGCCAACACGGTTGGTGCGGGTGTTGCCGGAGATTACGGCACCGTAACCATTGGTACGAATGGTGCTTACAGCTACAGTCTGGACAATGGGAATGCCGCTGTTCAGGCCCTGGCTGATGGAGAAACCCTGACGGAGACCTTTACCTACACCGCCTCCGATGGCAATGGCGGAGTAGAGCACACCACCCTCACCATTACCATTAACGGCACCAACGATGCCCTGGCAGTTATTTCCGATACGGATTCTATTGTAGAAGATACAGCGGCACCTGCTACCGGAAACGTACTCACTAACGACTCGGATGTTGATGGCGATGGCCTCAGTGTGGTGGGCGTGGCCAGGGGAAGCCAGACGAATAATCTTGAAGATGCCAACACGGTTGGTGTTGGTGTTGGTGTTGCGGGAGATTACGGCACCGTAACCATTGGTGCGAATGGTGCCTACAGCTACAGTCTGGACAATGGGAATGCCGCTGTTCAGGCCCTGGCTGATGGAGAAACCCTGACGGAGACCTTTACCTACACCGCCTCCGACGGCAATGGCGGGGTCAAACATACCACCCTGGAAATCACCATCAATGGGGTCAACGATACCCCGCAAATTACCGTGGCTGGTGCGGACGCCGACAGTGCTGCTATCAATGAAACTGATGCGAAACTGACCGCTACAGGCACCCTGAGCCTTGCTGATGTGGATACCTCAGATAACGTGACCATGTCGGTGAATAGCGTAGCTACTGGTGGTGGAACCTACACTGGAACCTTGCCTTCCAATGCTGCCCTCAAGGCGATGTTAACCGTCTCTGGTGGGCTTGATGGCTCCCAGTCAGGCAATGAGCATGGGGTGAACTGGAGTTTTGATTCGGGTTCCGAGTATTTCAATGCGATCCCGACAGGCAAAACAGTGGTACTCACCTACACGGTGAAGGCTGATGATGGAAACGGTGGTACCACAACGCATGATGTTACTATCACCATCACCGGTACCAACGATGCCCCGGTGGTTCGGGCAGATACCAATAGCGTAATTGAGGATGTCGCCCCCGCAACAGTCGTGGGCAGTGTCATTAACGGCGAGGACGATGGGACTCCGAACGATGCCATGAAGGATACTGATGCGGATCATGGGGATACCCTCAGGGTAACCGGTATCGCCACAGGTACAACTGCCGCTGGCAGCGACAATGTTAACGCCAATACCAACGCTGCTACTGGCACAGCAGTTACAGGAACCTGCGGAACCCTCAAAATCGGGGCGGATGGCAGCTATTCTTACGAGTTAGATAACTCGTTGGATGTTGTTCAGAACCTTGCCAAGAACCAGAGCGCCGCTGACACCTTTACCTACACGGTGAAGGATAGTCAAGGAGCCAGCCAGAGCACCACCCTGACCATCAACGTCAACGGCACCAATGACGCACCGGTGATTACAAAAGGGGGTTCCGATAGTGACACGGCCGAGCATGATGAAACTTCGAACCAGATACAGTTAAACGGAACCCTGTCGATTGCAGATGAAGATACCACGGACACGGTAACCATGAGTGTGGCAAGCGTAAGCACCACTGCTGCGGATATACTTGGTACTGAAAGTTATCCTTTTGGTGGTGATGAAGCAGGGTTTAACACTAAACTCATGGAAATGCTTACCTTTACCAACGATCAGGTTCTGGGCGACACACAAACCGCGATTGCCGGGGGTATTGCATGGAATTTTACGACAAAAGTGGGCACCACCTATCCTTTTGATTTTGTCCCTCCGGGAGATGACTTCGTTATCACCTATACCGTCAAGGCCACGGATAGTAGTGGTCAGGGCAACACTGCCAGCGGCGGTAACGAGATAGATAACGATACCCACACTATTACCATCACCATTCACGGCACCAACGATACAGGCATCTTGAGTGCTGAGACTGTCAGTACCAACGAGGATACCGAACTGAGCGGCAATGTCTTTGCCAATGCCACCCAGGATCCGGATGCCGGGCAAGAGTTGGCCGTTACCACCTTTACCATTGACGGGGCTGGACCGTACGATGCGGGAGTCTCGGTTGACGTTACCAGCGGAGCAAACACCATTGGTACGCTCGTTCTGAATGCCGACGGAAGCTATACCTTTGACCCCGAACAGCACTACAGCGGCCCGGTGCCACAGATTACCTACGCAGCCACGAGCGGTGGAGCAGATGTGGGAAATTCCACCCTGGGCATTACTGTCAACCCGGTCTCTGACTTGCCGGGTATGGGTAATGCCTACAGCATAGACGGAATCAATGAGGATACTTCTGTTGCTTTAGCCAGTGGTACGGGCGCAGCCCAATGGAAACTGCCGACCATTACCGATAACGTTGACCAGAACGGGGTTGCTACCGGTGGTGATTGGTCGGAACGTCTGGGGCTGCTCAAGCTTTCCGGCGTGCCGGTTGGTGCCACGATTACAAGTGACGATGGCATAAGTCATGTTGTACAAAGTACTTCTGATATCTTGATCAAAATTGTTGCAGATGATGGTTCTGCTTATACCTCGAACGGAAAACCATATCATACTGCAGAAGCTCAGGCTGCAAATGCGACCCTTACGCTGACCAAAGCTCAGTTTGATGCCCTGCAAATCCAGCCGCCGACCAATTCCAGTAAGGACTTGAAGCTGACTCTTACGGCCACGGAATATGAGGTGAACGCAGACGGCACCATTTACGAGCCAACTTCCGGCAATGATATTGCCGGTGCCACATCAACCCAGGACATTACGATTGCTGTTGTTCCGGTAGCAGACGATAATTTCACCCTGACAGCAGGAACCGTCCCCAGTGACAAGAATGAGGATAGTGAAATTAGTCTGCAAAATGCCTTCAACTTTGCACGAGCTACGGGTCAGGATGATAGCGAGCATTATCGGCTGCAATTTGCCTGCGATAATGAATCCCGTGTAGAATTAAAGTTTAATGGTACAGATGGCTGGCTGTCTGTTAGTGATTTCAACGATAAAAATTACGACTTCACCGGAGACTTATTCCCCGATGTGAAAATCCGCACCATAGGCAACGACAGCCGGGATATCACAGGCCTGAACTTGACCCTGGCTGCGGTGGATTATGATGACGATCAAAATGATAACACAACCGCAGTCTCTGGTAACTCCACAACAGTAAATCTGGGTAACATAGTTATTTCCCCTGTTGCCAATGATATTACCCTGAAACCGGGTGGAGCCACAGGCAATGAAGATACCAAAATTGCCATGGGACTGGATTTTGTAAATGCTGACGGGTCAGGAGCCACTGGTCAGGAAAAGGTTGGTCATCTGGTTATTAGCGGTATCCCAACCGGTGTCAGAATTTTTAAGGCAGACGAGACGGAACTGACTGACGGCACCCAGACCAGCTACGACACGTCAACAGCCAGTCTGACCATAGCCGACATCAAGGCTCTGACCCTCCTGCCACCCCAGGATTTCAGTGGTAAGATAGATCTTGGTGTCAAGGTCTATTCCAAAGACTATGATGATGATACACCAGGGCAAGGGGAAGCAGCCACCCAAAACCCAACCGAAGTCACCCATACCATCACCGTCAACGGTGTGGTGGATACCTCGGCCACAGGTGCAGACCAATGGACAGAAGGCACCGCAGAGCTCACCCAGGATAACGGCACGTATCAAGGCAATCTGTATGTTACCCACGACGGGGCGGAATTAAAGGGTGATGCTACGGTTACGCCTGTTTCTGGCACAGAAGACAATTCCGTCGCTCTTGAACTTAACTGGAATAACTACGAAAGCCAGCAGCATTCCACCGGGGACAACTCGGAAACCGCCGAGTTTATCATTCGTGCCGGAGAGGGGGAAACCAACTCATTTACCATTGTCAATGGAAGCGGCGATGCCATAGGCACCCAGGTATCTGGCGGCTGGAAACTGACGCTTGCTGAGTTGCAGAATGCCCATGTCAAGGCCCAGAAAGACTTTTCCGGCAATCTGAATTTGGAACTTGAAACCAAAGTGACCGACGGTACAGACGAAAAAACCCAGGTTGACAAGTTCCAGGTACAGTTGGCTCCGGAAACGGACATCCCCACCCTGCAACTCACGGGTGTGTACGCCACCGAGGATACGCCAGCCAAGTTTGACGTTTATCCGCAGACTTCAGACTCGGATGGCAGTGAAGATGTCACCAAAGTGGAGATAACAGTCATCCCCAAAGGGGTTACCTTTTCCATTGGTGCCAGCGGTGGACAGTCAAGAACAACAACTACTGAAAATGAGGCTATAACCCTTACTATCAGCAATACGACCAATCTTGCCCAGGGCAAGATTACCCAAGCCGATCTCCAAAACCTGTATATCACAGCACCACCGGAATCCAATACGGACTTTAAGGTGCATGTAAAAGCCTTTGTGCAAGACCCAGATACGACAGGTGGTGGTCAGCACGGGACTGAGGTAGCGACCGATGAGAAAGTGGTTGACGTCTGGGTCAAGGGTGATGCGGATGATCTGGTACGTACAGACAGAACCACTGGTACGACCGAAATAACAGCCAATGAACCCCAGTCTGGTGGTGGGCTTGTGGACATTCATAACCTGGGTTTCACATCCGGGGAGACTCAATCCGGCCAGGCAGCCGATGACGATAACTCAGAAACCCTGACCTATATTCTGAAAAACCTACCCAAGGAGTTTTTACTCACAGACGCAGACGGGAATCTCATTGGAGATTTTATCGCCACGGATGGCAGCACAGTAAACTGGTCATTTACCCAAGCTCAGATGGACGGGTTGCAGATCAAGGTACCTCAATATTATAGCGGCACCTCCCAAATGACGCTGGAAGCCATTGCCGTGGAAAATGACGGCGATACCGCTACCGCATCACGAAACTTTAGTTTAGTGGTAAGCCCTATTGTCAGCACCTTAGACCCGGTGGAACCCAATGCCTATACCATTAAGGAGCCGGTAACCGTACACGCGAACAGCAACCTAGGTGAGGATACAAAAACAACAGCAGATACCTTTGTTCCTCTTGTGTTTACCAATACCACGGATGGAGAAGAAGTGACCAAGGTGGAAATCTCCACTGTTCCTACGGGTGTTGTCCTGGGTATCAATAATGGTGGTACCATCACAGAGGGCACCCCTGGTGGCAACGGGAAATATACCTTTACCGGCAACGATATCGGCAAGATTGTGGCCATTATCAAAGGTGCAGGATCGAACAGTAACCAGACCCATTCGAATGATGGTACCCAGCTTACCATCAACGACATACAGGTTACTGTTGTCGATACCAAAGATGATGAAGCAACAGTGACAGCCGAAAAGACTATCAATGGCGGCACCATAACCCTTACTGTGGAAGGCCAAGCCGACCAGCCGGATATTACAGGACTGATAGTGAACAACCCTCAGACATCGTCTTACTACAATGAGGTTAAAGTTACCACTGCCTTTCCTGATACTGATGGTGAATCCCACTACTTTATTGTCTCTGCACCAGAGGAGGTTCTGCTTGGTTCAGGAGAGCATCAGGGAGGAGGGAACTGGTATCTTACCGAAGCTGAGGCCGCCAGCTTTAACGCCTGGTTCCATGGGCCATCTACCCTTACGAAGGATATTACCATCACGGCCTATGCCGCAGAAAACACCCTGGCCCAGGACGAGATTGTTGCGACTATTTCTGGCAGCCAGGAAGACGATGGCACACAAACCAAGTATACGGCCCAGACACCACTCCTTACGGTCAATTCCCCCACGCCCAATGAGGATACCTCCTTTACCCTGGCACAAGTGGTAAATGACGCGCAGCTTACCAACAATGACGAAGGTTCTGAAAAACTGTCCATTGTCATCAAGGGGCTGGATTTGTCAGTCACAGGCCCTGTCCAATCCATTGTGGGAGCCAGCCAGTACTCCTATGATGACAATGGTGTTACAAAAACCGCGTACCAGATTGACCCGGATAAACTAGCCAATGTGATTATCACACCGAAAGAGGACTACAGCGGCCCCGTCACTTTCACTGTGGAGGCGGTTGCCTATGAGACCAAGGCAGCCGATAAAGACCACCGGGTTGCCACTACCAGCAAGGAAGTCACGGTTAACGTACAGCCCAAGGCGGAAACTGAACTGACTGTTACCCCGGAAGGCGATTTGGTTGACGGTATTAATGAAGACGCCAGACCCCTGGTGAAACTGGCATTGTCCAACGAGGATGCCAGCAATCCTGAAACCTTTGATGCTCCGGATACTGCCAGACTGTCTGTTGATAACGGAGAGTTTGTGGATGGTGATGGCAACAGTTTGGGAAAAAACCTGATAAATCTGACCTATGACAGCACAAACCATACCTTTACCACCAGTGAAGGAGCGCCGGTTTACTACCAGCCGTTATCACACGATGATGGCGATTTTACCATCACGGTGACGGCACAGGCCAGGGATAGCACAACCACCGCCACAGACACCTTTAATGTTTCGCAAAATATCACTGTGGATATAATCCCCATTGCCAACGGTGGAACATTTACCCTGACCGATGGTGCCGCCCCCAACCCCAACCCCGTAAGTACAGAGGATAAGCTGGTTGTGAATGAGGACGGTACGGTCAAACTGGATATTCACAGTGATTTCCATGATGATGATGATTCCGAATTCCAGACCATTCTCATTGAAAATGTCCCGGCTGGAATGCTGTTTTATAATGCCAGTAATCAACTGGTGGGTGAGATTAACGCAGTAGGAGGTGATGGGAAAAGCACCTGGAAACTGCCTGCCGGGTCAGCTCCAGATGGTGTTATGAACGGTAATCTGTATATCAAACCGCCCCTGCACTATACCGATGATATTACTCTGAAAGTTGTAGGTATTTCCATGGAAGGCGGTGCTATGGGAACCCAGGTAAGCCATGAAGCCTCCTTTACCCTGGATATTACGCCGGTGGCCAACGGGGTGACCCTCTTCCCGCAAAATGCTAGCGGCGAGGAAGACCTGCCCATCCATATTGATTTGGGCGCAAAGCTGATTGCCCAGGAAGAAACAGATACGGTGGGGCTGAATCACACCATTAACGAAACCTATAATGTCACCTTTGCTAATGCAAGTGATGAAATTATCCTGTTCTGGAAGGATGATGGAGATCATTACCATACCTTGCCCAATGCAGACGGCACCGGAACTGATTATAAAGTTACCGGCCTGAACCAGACCCAGATTGACCATTTGTATGTGCAGGTAGAAGGCAACAGGGCCGGTAGTTTTGAATGGAATATAGCGGTTTCAAGCTCCGAAGGCACCAGCACCTCTACGCCTGAAACTGCAACCGTGGGTGTGGTGGCTTCCTATGAATATGATAGCCAAACAAACCCTGCCCCAGGCCAAACCATAACCATAGACGACAAAACCCACATCTTTGCCCAGTCCGGGAATGATACGATAACCGGCACAGATGCAGTGGAAATCATCGACGGCGGCAAGGGAAGAGACACCCTGGACGGCGGTGTCGGAGCCGACGAACTCTACGGCGGCAAGGGTGATGACACCATTGTATTTGACCCCAGCGATACCACTATTGATGGCGGTGATGGTGAAGATACTCTGAAGGTGGAGAGTGATCAGGACTTTACCGGACTTGCAAGTGACCTGATTTCAGATATGGAGATCATCGATCTAACAACCGGCTCGCAGCAAATCACCCTTGACCCTGCTCATGTAAAAGCGATGAGCGGCAATAATAACCACGAGCTGCTTGTCAAGGGCGATAACCAGGATGCCGTCAATATCTCAGGCTGGACACAAGACAGCGACGCTACTATCGATGGCACGCTTTATCATGTATTTGAATCCGACGGTGCTATCCTGAAAATCGAAGACGGAATCAGTTACCACATAGCATAAAGATAACAACCACGGCAGTCCGGAAACTGGCTTCCGGGCCTGCCCGGCAAACCAATAAAGGAAACAACAATGATGAAACCAAAGGCTACTCACTTCTTTCCTGTCATTATGGCAGGCTGCCTGACGATTGCCGGAGCCACTGGCGTTCAGGCTGTGACTCTGGACGAGGTGTTACGGGATGTGGTGACCACCAACCCGTCTGTTCTGGAAAAACAAAAGGCCTATAATGCCGCATTGGCCGAACAGAAAGATGCCAGAAGCGGCTATTTGCCGAAGGTGATTTTTACCGGTGATGCTTTACGCCTATATCAACGAAGCCAGCCAGGTCAGTTTCGATACCATTGCCGCCTATCTGAACGTACTCAAATACCAGGAACTGCGGGAACTTGCGATGCAAAATGTGGTGACCCATGAAAACTTGCTGGAGAATATCCGGATGCAGGTGGAGCGGGGTAAAAAAGGCCGCTCGGAGCTGGAGCGTATCAACGGGCGTATGGCGGCCGCCCAGTCGAGATTGCTGTTATCACGCAATGATTACAAAAAAGCAGTATATGAACTGCACAAGCTGCTGGGTCGATTCACTTCTGTCAATGAAATGACAATGCCACAGCTGGATACCAGCGAACTACCTGGGTCATTGCGCGAGGCGCTTGACCTGCAGGTCAAGTTCAACCCCCAGCTAAGGGAAACCTTTTACAGCACCGCCCAGAAGCGGTATGAATACCTGAGCAAAAAAAGCGAACGTTTCGGTCGGCTGTCTCTGGAAGGCAGTGCCAATATCGAAAACGAATTCGACGATTCGGATCAATACGAAACCGATGCCAGAATCGCCCTTCGCTATCATCTGCCACTGTTCGATTCCGGGCTATCTCATCAAGCCAGAGCCGCATCCAGTCAGGTGCACCGACAACAGCAGGAAAGCTATCGTCTGCGCCGTACCCTGCTCAATGATATTCAGCTGACCTGGGCCGCCCACAAAATGCTTGACGAGCAAATTGCGGTGCTCAAGAAAAACCTCTACTTTACCCGCCGCTCGCTGGAATCCTACAAAGAAGAATTTGTCCTTGGCCGTAGAAGCCTGATCAATATTCTCGATGCCCAGAACGAGCACCAACACGTCAACGAGCAACTGGTCGATGCAATTTATTCCCGCGAAATGGAAAAATACCGGATTCTGCTTGCCGAAGGCGTGTTATTGTCAAAACTCGGCCTGCTTAACCCACTCGCCCAACGCATGATCGACGAAGATCACCACTATGTGCCGTTCAGCGATGACGACCTGCCGCTAAACCATGACTTCGATCAGGACGGTGTGGCAGACGATCGCGATGTCAGCGTCAATAACCCAAAAGGCACCCAGGTCAACGAACTGGGCATCGACCAGAACTATGACAGCGGTTATCTCTTTGCCACCGCCGTTGGCAGCGTAGAAGTAGAAGAAGCCGAAAACGTCATTGGCCGAAAAGATTCCCTGGTCAAAAAACCGATGCGACTGAACGTCACCACAAAATTTGACTTCAATGCCTTTTTGCCTGGTGGTGCGGCGCTGACGAACACCATGAGCCAAAAGATGATGAAGCAGCTGGTCAAACAAGCCAGATCCTACAGTGTGCAAACACCGCTTTATATCACCGTCAGTACCAATGAATACGACAATGCAGACAAAAACTATCGCCTGTCTATCGAACGTGCCTATGCCCTGAAACGCATTTTGCTTCAGCACAAGATAGACGATAAAGGCGTTTTTGTTTTTGCCGATACCAATGCCCCGAAAGGCCGCAATATCCTGCGTTTGAAATTTACCGATCAGATTACCGAATACCAGCACCAATACCAGACCCATTCGGTCACTGACCAGATATTCGCATCGAAAGCCAATCGGATTGCCAATGTACAAAGGCTGGATGAAATAATCGATACCATCCGCCAGCATCCAGGCAAGGTGGATATCGTCCTGTATTCCAACGAGTTGCCAAACCGGGAAGACAACCGTCAGCTTGACCTGAAACGCTCGTTTTTGCTGGCCAAATATCTGGCCGAGAAAGGACTCAAAGCCGGCAAGGTGGCCATTTTCTCCTGGGGTAGCTTCGCGGAAGACCCACTGGTACCGGAAGTCAGACATGCCCGGCAATTAATGCAGTATGTGCTGAGAAAGCCGAAAAACCGTTAATTATCAACAAAAGAAAAAGTCGCGCCAGGGAATGGTCGCGACAAGAAAATAGTACCTTCAAAAACCATTACTATTAAAAACTTTTCTAAGCAAAATATTTATTACTTCTATGAAACGAAGTGTTCTTGACCTGTTATCGGCCCATCTGGGCCGGCAGGGTATCGACTTGCACACCGAAACCCTTTGCCACAGCCTCGGGCTGGCCGCAGAGGCGCAGACCATTGAACCCTCCCATGTCCTGGAATTTGCCGAAAAAGCCGGTATTGCAGCCAGATTCGTTCGTCAAGACCTGGTCAGTATCCATGCCCTGACCCTGCCGGTACTGCTGATTCTGAAAGATGGTAGTGGTTGTCTGCTCAACCGGATCGACAACAACCAGGCCGATTGTCTGTTTTCCGATCAGCTTTGCCATGGTGTGCCCATCGACGAACTGAAAGGCAACTACTCCGGCTATTGTTTTTTTCTTGGCAAGGAACCGGATAACCTGAGCCAAGCCGGGGCGGATGTGCGCGATAAAAACGCCTGGTTCAGCCAGGCTATCAGGCGATCCCTGCCGATTTATCGCGATATTCTGATCGCCTCTTTTGCGATCAATCTGTTTGTCCTGGCCGTACCCATGTTTTCCATGAACGTCTATGACCGGGTGGTACCCAACTTTGCCACCGACACCCTTTGGGTGCTGGCCAGTGCGGTCATTATGATCATTGGCTTTGACGGGCTACTCAAGTTTTTACGGGTCAACTTTATCGAGCTGGCAACCAAAAAAAGTGACATTCTGATTTCTTCGCTGCTGTTTGAAAAAGTGATGGATCTTCGTATGGCAGCCGGCCCGCGCAATGTCGGCGGCTTTGCCAGCAATATCAAGGAATTTGATTCGATCAAGCATTTTATGAGTTCATCGGTGATCTTGTTTGTCATCGACCTGCCCTTCGCTGTGTTGTTTCTGGGCATGATTTTTTATGTCGGCGGAGTGCTGGTCGCCATTCCGATTGCCTGTATGCTGCTGTTGCTGGTTTATGTCGCCATTATCCGCAAACCCTTGTTTGCCAGTATTGCCGCGTCCTTTGAAGACGGTGTACAAAAAAATGCATTGCTGATTGAAAGCATTGCCGGGCTGAAAAATATCAAACTGTTCAATGCCGGCGGCAAATTCAGAGCCAGGTGGGAACGCCTGGTCAGTACGCTCGCCGGACACAGCATCAAAAGCCGGTTTTTATCCAGCTCTATTACGACAGTGATGGGCATGCTGGTACAACTGAACAGCGTTTTTGTGGTTGCCTGGGGTGTGTATCTGATTCAGGACGGTGACCTGACCATGGGCGGCCTGATTGCAGTCATGATTCTCTCCTCCAGAGCGATTTCCCCGGTCGGCCAGGTGGCCAGTCTGCTGGCCTCCTACGATCAGACCAAAGTGGCCTATTCCTCGCTGAAACAGATAATGGCTCTGCCAGCCGAACTGGAAAGCCAGCAAAACTTTCTCAATCCGAAACAGCTCGATGGTGATATCAGGTTTAAAGATGTCACCTTTACCTATCCGGGGAGCGAAAAACCCAGCGTAAGCGGGGTTTCTTTCCATATCCGGCCCGGCGAAAAGGTCGCCATTTTAGGTGCCAACGGATCAGGTAAAACCACCATCCACAAGCTGATCGCCGGGTTCTATCAGCCCCAGCAGGGCAGTATTTTGATAGATAACCTGGATATCGCTGCTATTTCCCCGATCTTTTTACGCCAGCAAATTGCCTGCGTACCCCAGGATATTGTCCTTTTTGCCGGTACCCTGCGTGACAATCTCACCTTGAAAAATGTACCGATAACAGATGACAACCTGATTGCAGCCATTCATCTGGCCGGACTGGAACCCTTGATTGAAGGCTGTCCCCAGGGGCTGGCTATGCCCATCAGTGAAGGTGGTGCCAATCTGTCCGGCGGCCAGCGTCAGGCCATCGCCATTGCCAGAGCGTTTACCGGCAGCCCGACCATTGCCCTGCTCGATGAACCCAGCCACTCTATGGACGGCAAAAGTGAAACCGAGTTCGTTCGCCGACTCGAAGCCAGTACCCGGGATAGGACGTTAATTGTCTCCAGTCACAAAAACGCCCTGTTATCTCTGGTCAACCGGGTCATCGTGATCGACCAGGGTCGAATTGTTTTCGATAATTCGAAGCAGAAATTTATGCAAACCTTCTATGGCCAAAAACCGGCCGTCAAGGACAAACAGGCGTGAAACAGACTATTCCCCAAGAGCAGTTAGATTATATTCGCATCTATGACCGGGCCGCACGTGAACAGCATTACTCCGGCTCCAGAATCATTGTGTTGAGTCTGGTACTGATTCTGGTAATGCTGGTTGTCTGGGCCAAATATGCCACTATCGATGAAGTCACCCGTGGTATGGGCGTGGTCATTCCATCCGGCAAAATTCAGACGGTACAAAATCTGGAAGGTGGCATTGTCGAAGAATTGCTGGTTCGCGATGGAGATCAAGTCGTCAAAGGCCAGGCGCTGATCAAAATAAAAAACCAGCAATTCGAAAGCATATTCAAAGAATCAAAATCCACGATAAACGGCCTTGCCCTGGAAATCGCCCGACTCAGAGCCGAGCTTAACCATACCCCGCTGGTCATCGACCCCGAATTAAAAACAATCGTGCCGGCGATTGCCCGAATCCAAAGCCAGCTATACGAATCAAACACCCGTTTTTTGCTCAACCAGCAACGTATCCTGGAGGAAAAAATCAAGCAGAAACAGGCTCAAATCGACAAATACCGGCTGCAAATCAAACATCTTGCTAAAAAAGCCAGACTCCTCAAACAACAGATTGACATTACCCAACCGCTGGTGGAGAGAAAAATAGAATCGCAAACGGATTTTCTCGACTTGCAGCGCAAACAGGCCGATATCATCGAGCAAAAGGAATTAGCCTCCTCTTCCATTCCTGAACTGAAAAGCCAGATTGCCGAAATGCAAAAGAAAAAAGAGGAACTGGCCATTACGTTCAGAACCAGGGCACAAAAAGAACTCAGCGAAGCCCTGACCCGAAAAGCCTCCCTGGTCGAAAAACAGGCGACCTTCAAGGACCAAGTCAGCCGAACTCTGGTCACTGCACCCTCGGCAGGCATTGTCAAACAGATTCATGTCAATACCCTGGGCCAGGTGGTCAAACCGGGCATGGATCTGGTCGAAATCGTACCTCTGGAAGACAACCTGCTGGTCGAAGCCAGAATCCGCCCATCGGACATCGCCTTTCTGCACCCGGGCCAGAAAGCTACGGTAAAGGTCACCGCCTATGATTTTTCAATCTACGGCGGTCTGCCGGGCCGGGTAGAAAGAATTAGTGCCGACACGTTGGAAGACGAACGCAACCAGACTTATTTCCTGGTGGAAATCGTCACTCCGAAGACCAACCTCGGCACCAAAGACAAACCCCTTGAAATCATCCCGGGTATGACCGTCTCGGTCGATATTATCACCGGCAAAAAAACCATTCTGTCCTATATCCTGAAACCCCTGCTCAAGGCGAAACAAAATGCCCTGACGGAAAGGTAATATCAGCATTCATGAAATCTATACCTCTCCCAACCACATCTAGGGCATAATAGCCCTCGTACCGGCAGATATGGCGCCTACCCCTACAAAATCAATCTCAACGGTTTTCCGGTCGGCTTTTTTCGTTTTGTTCAGTTTCAGTTTAGCTTTTCCGTTCTATACTGATAAGCTAATTAAATCCAATACCCGGATCAAACCCACCCTGTTTTATTTCAGTGATACCAGAAGAGGTTATATATGTTAAAAAAAATTACTGTTTTTCTACTGTTAAGCAGTGTACTGAGCACCGCACAGGCAGGCTTGCCCGATGCGAGCAAATTGCAAGCGCTCAAGCAGGGTTTGCAAAAACAACTGGATGCGTTCAAGCTGGTCAAGAATTCTTCTGGTCAATGCCTTGCGCTGGATATGGCCAACGTAAAAATCAGCGGCTCCACGGCGTTGCTGCAGAATTGTACCGGCAAGCCAAATCAGAGATGGAGTATTAGGAATGGCATCATATCCAACCCGGCCAAACTTTGTATACAACCGGTAAAAAACGACAAAGGCGAAACACTGCTGCAGGCAATGACCTGCACGGGTAAGCCACACCAAATATGGCAAATCGTGACTAATCCGGACAAGCGGATCGAAATCAGGAAAGACAAGCAATGTCTTGGTGTGGTCAGCCGCAAAAATGGCTTTGCGCTGGCGCTTGAACCCTGTGTTGCAAAAAATGCCAACCAGAAATGGACTCACCAATAGGAGGTTTCGATCGCGTGGCTTTGACTTGATCGGATCGACAGCAAAGCCACTATCGACTGAGGCGGTAACTGAAATCGATACCACTTTCTCGGTCTCCGGCAACACCCTCGACGCCCAACTTGTCGTTGAAATCGTAACGCAGATTAAAGGTTTTTTCGGCCTCGAAAATATCGAACGCCAGGCTGACAAACAGATTGGGTCGAAGATAGGTACCCAAAGCCAGCTCCGTCCGCTTATCACCGATATAGGGGGCTCCGGTCACGATATAGGACAGAATGTTCTTTTCATCCATCGAGGGTTCGGAAAACAGGATTAATTGCGGCTCGCTGAGCCGACCACGAATATGAACTCCGGCTTTTTTCACCTTGTCAATGCCGGCGTTGTTCGATCCTATTTCACGTATCGGACGATACGCTTCAATATCCAGGGTTGGATTGTCTACCGGCCCGCCCGAAAATATTACCCTGCCCTTATCAATCACCAAATCCTGATTGTATTTACGGAATCGGCCATCTACTATCTGCACTTCACCAAACGCGTTAGGCAATGCCAAAGCAGGATCGAGCAGGAGGTCTATGCCCCCGGCAATCCGGCTATTGAAACCAACGACAGACAAATTGATATTGTTCCCCAGTGCTATCGCCACTTTACCATCGACATTAAACAACTGTTCTTCTTCCTTTCGCTGTGCTTCGCTCGTGGTATCGACAATCACCACATCGCGCGATGCAGTGACTGCGGCAGCGCCGCCATCAGACTCTCCGACCACGATATCCGGGGTAATTTCAGCGGCAGGAATGACGACTGACCCACTGACCGAGACACCATCGGGTTCAATCTGTAATTTCAGGTTCGGCGAAACCTGGGCATTGACCACCGGCAAATCCACAGCGGTCAGATTTTGCCCATCAATCTGAACTTGTCCCTGCCAATTCTCCGGACTGTGATAGCGAGCATGACTGGTAATTTTGAGCCAGCCCTGCCCCGAAACCAAATCGATAGTCGATTTTGCCCTGCCCTGTTCATCCGCAATCAAAGACGCACTGATTTTCTCCAATGACAAACCAACACCTGGAACAAAAAGGCTGGCATCTTTGACAGACAAAGCTACATTTATTCTCGGCTTCGCCAGTTTGCCATTGGCTGTCGCCCTGCCGTCAATCGCCCCTTTGACTTTTTCTATTTGAGGAACGAAGGCAGGAATAAGACTGAAGTCCTCGATCCGAGTATCCAGAGTCGCCTGTATTGTCTGATCTTCGCTTACAGGTATACGATTGAACCCGGGAAGTGCCGCTTCCGTGGTGATAATACTGTTTGTCAAAAGCGCAAACTCGCCCTGCGTAGTCAACCCCGTTTTATCAATGTTGAGATCGATTCTGCCCCCGTCATGATGCAACTCCTTTATCTCACCGTCCAGTTCGGTTTTCACCATACCTTTACTCAAGCGCACTGTCGCTGTGGAACGAATGGCTTGATTATCGGCAACACTGGCAACGACATCGGCATCGATTTCAGTGCCGGTTATCGCGATGCCAACGGGTAGCCAGTGAGCAGCGACAAATTCCATCGGCAAATCACGCAAAGTCAGATTCAAGATCGATTTATCGGGTTGCCAGCCTAGTCTGGTGCAGAGTGAGGCGGTCACATGAGACTCCGATGGGTCAGGCTCGAAACATGCCGCCGATTGCGCCCCACCCAGCGCCAGCTTTTTTTTATCCAGATAAAGTGACGTGTTTTCCGCAAGATGCCAGCGGCCGAATAATTCGGTGGCCAATCTTATATCCTCGACCCAGCCAGACCACGCCTGAACCTTGTGGGTGTAGCCTCCTTGCAAGGTCAGTGCCAGCTCTTCTTCCAGCGTTGCCAGAGAGGCGTGAATTTTATGCTCGGTAATTTTACCCTGGGTATTCAGGGACAAGGTTTTCAACCGGGTTTGACCGGATTGCGCCATGTGTTTTGCGTTCAGATCGACAACCAGCCTGTCTTTCAACACATTCAGATCGATCGCCCCGTCGAGCTTGCCTAACGACCATTGCTCAAATCCCAAATCGGTACCCTTCAGGTTAACCGCCAGATGCGGGGTATCGGGATGCCCCGATACAGAAGCCTGGACGTTTAGCTTACCTTTGGCCTGAGGCAGCAGCGTCGATACATCAGGTGCGCTCACTGTCACTTGTGCAGCGATATCGGTGGCATGTTTATCCGCTTTAAAGCGACCATGACCTGCAATCTGAGTAGATCCTGACAACAGTTGCAACTGCTTGATTTGATAGTCAGACCCAGCGACCGCGATCTGACTTTTAGCCAGTAACGGATAGTCTCTTAACCGGCCACTGAGTTGATAAAGATCCAGCGTGGCATCCAATTCTTTGGTCAAGGTTCCTCGAGTGTCGAGGCGCAACGCCAATTGTCCGGGCCAGTCCGACCATCGCTTGCCCGGATTCACGCCATCACCGGTAACACGAACATTCCAGTCCACCACTGGTTTCCAGTTCGCCTGCCCCTCGATAGCAATTTTTCCACCCAACGAAGCCAGAACCGCATCGAATTGTTGCAGACCCTGTTGATTGCCATTGGCGTTGACCTGCATCTGTATATCAGGCAATTGACGGCCTGCAACCTGCCCAGTCAAGTCCAGGTGGTAGGTATCGGCATTGCCCTGGATCACGAGCCGGCCGGTTCGACTCGTTAGCTCTGCCGAATTCAACAAAGGCCACTGCAGGTTTTGCCAATCAAGGGTCAGGTTATTTGCACCGGATAAATCCAGATTCACCGCTCCGGCTATCTGCATGGCAGCGGCAGTCGGCAGCAGGTTCAATTCGAATTGTTCGATCCTTAGCGTACTATCCGTGAAACTGGCCAGCAGCTTTTGTTGCAGTGACAGCGCCGACGGCCAGTCGGGCCAGAATTCGGTCAGTTTGATACCATGACTGTCAAGCTCCAGATGGCCCTGTATAGTCGGCTGGAAATAAACCATACCCTTGGCGTTTATTGCGCCTTCGAACAGATGGCCAACCAGTTGTTCAATACTGACCTGCCGTTGATTGCCTTTCAGTGTCAGCTGCCAGTCAGTTTCGGGAAGCGGTGGCGTTTCAAGCCGGGTGTTCAGTTTCAGCTGATAGCTCTTCATATCACCCTGACCCTTGATCCGAAGTTGCGTTACTGCCAGCTGAGGTTTCTGCCCTGCCTCACCACTATCGCCCACTTTCGTTTTTACCTGGGCTCGTGTTTTTGCCTGGGCTTGCAATGATGACAAGGGCCATTGCAAAGTGGGCACCACCAAGTCGGCATACCAGTTGAGGGCTCGCATTGGCTGTTCAAGCCGCACGTTCAATTGCGCAGAAAAAGGCTGCAAATGGTGTTTGAGCACCAGCTTTTCGGAATTACCCTGAACGATCAACTCCCCTTTTAACTTTCCCACCGGATCGATCGACGTCGACCAGTTCAGATTCAGCAGTGCATCATGGGGTCGTGTCAGTTCGGAGGTTCCCGATGCAGTTAGCTGAATAGCGGGAATCTGCCGTTGCTGCGGCACATCGAGCTGTAATTCTTTCAACACAAGCCGATCGGTCAATTCGGCACTGAAGAGAAAATGATCGAGCTGATAAGGCTCACCAGAGTGAACCAATGCAAAATCATCGACCCGTATACGGTTCAGCTCGATAGCCAGCGGTAACTCGATATCGGGAAGCGACAGCGGCACTTCGTCTCGTGCCGGCGTGGTTTTATCGTCGGCAGGAGTCAATACCAGCTGCACACCCTCAAGGTACAGGCTGTCGATCTGAACTGTACCAGTCAGCAACTCGCTCAATGTGATTTGAAATTTGATCGCCTTCGACTTTATTTGAAGATCAGGCGCCTGGTACCGAACGTCGCTCAAAGACAAACCATCGGCCACCGTACCGTCAATAGTCGCAATATGTAAACCAGGTAAAGACTCCTGGGCCTGTTTGCCGATAAACTGCAAGCCAGATTCGGTAGCCAGCAACCAGTACATCGAGACAGCCAGAACAAACAGGCTTGTTACCGACAAGCCCAACACGTACCTAATAATTCGTCTACTCAGTTGTCCAACCGATTTCATTAAAAGTCCGGTCCAATTACCAGGTGAAAACGAAAGCTATTCTCTGCCTCATCGTCATCGATGGGAGCGGCGATATCCGCCCTGACCAGCCCCACCGGAGAATGCCAGCGAATCCCGAAACCAGCACTTTTGCGTAATGTAACACGCGAATAATCGTTAAATACATTACCCGCATCGGCAAACACCGATGCACTCCAGCTAGCCAGAAACCGGTATTCATATTCTACCCCGACAGTAAGCAAATGTTTGCCTGCTACCAGAGTCTGGTCACCACCGCTAATGGCTTCGAACTCGTGGCCACGCACACTGTTATCGCCGCCCGTTCTGAATTGCAGCGACTTAGGGATGAGATTGGCGTTGATCGGAATTTGTCCAGCATTGTACAACAAAGAAAGATAGGGGAGGGTTTTCACTTCGGTATAGGCAGCGCTGGCTCTTAAAATGGCTCTACCTCTTTTATGCAAACGACGAATCACTTCGGTGTCCAGATGAGCTTGCCAGAAAGAAACATTTGAAGCGACACCATCTTTCGCCCCCTTTAAGTGAAAAATCACTTCCTGACCTGAACTGCTATACATAGGGTCGTCCGCTTGCAGAAAGCGCCAACTCATATCTAACAGCAACACCTTGAAGTCGGGTAACAAGACGCCCACCTCGTTTTCGTCAACAAAAATCAACAGTAACTCCTGATCTTCCGGTGTAAAAAGTAACGGCAGCAATTCGTACTCTTCCGTCAAATACTGTACACCTATGGTTTCTTCGAGATCCCAGTTGAAAAGTTTTCGCTTATGATGCTGGGCCAGCGTCAAGGACAGATCGACGACACGGGTTTCACCATCGACACCCTCGACATCAATATCACCGGAAACAAAATCCTCTGCCCGATAATCCAGCGTCGCATCAAAAAAACGGGATCGGGTACGATTGCTCAATACCCGATATCGCAGTTGCGCAAGGTGCTTGTTTTTGTTTTGGCTGACACCGACCGTACTGTTTAGCTGGTGACCATGCCGGTTTAAATAACGCAATCCGTAGTCCAGGCCGACGCGAACGCCCGAATCGGTACCATAGCCTAGCCGGGCCTGATATTCAGCTCGGGCACCCAGTTCCAGATCCGCTATCACATCGACACAATTTGGTTTGCTGACGGATTTTCGAGTATGGATGTTGACTTTACTAAAGTAGCCACTCGCGGCTAAATTTGCCTGTAAATCCAGCAAGGAGTCCGAAAGGTAGGGGTCGCCAGTAAAAAACGACAGATACTTTGACATAAAAGCATCGGAAAACTGATCCTGGTGCCATTCGACTTCAGCCAGACAGTATTGGGGGCCGGAGTCGAAAACCAAATCGATATCTGCCCGAGTATCCTGCAAACGCACCTTCACTTCATTTTGGATCAAACGGGCGTCCAGATAACCTTGCTGGTTAGCCAGATTTATGAGCGCTTTCTTGGTCTTTTCATAGGCGTCGTGGTTTAACGGCTGACCCGCTCGCAAAGGTTGCTGTTGCAAAAAAGCGACAAAGTGGGGATCATCCTTCGCTTCGCCCAACACCTCGATCGTCACCCTATCCAGTAAAACCGGCTCACCTTGTCGTACCTGATAAACGGCCTGCCACTTGCCACCATCGGAATCCGGGGCAGTCAAGGTTGCGTTGACGACGAGATGATAAAACCCGAAGGGCTCCAGTGCTCGTTTTATCTGACTTGAAGCTTGTTTATGCAGATAGCGAATATGATGCGGGTCGAGATCGTCCGTTTTTTTCTGATAGAGACTAACCCGTGCCTGGGCGTTGGCTAACAGCTCACCTTCCAGCCCGAGCAGTTTAACGTCAACCTGATCGGCATAAGCTGCCCCCCCCCATAAAATCAATAGAAAAATGTAAACCCGGCTAGTCATAATATTCGCTATTTACAATGACCGAAGAGCACCCGCCACAAATCTGCGTAGCCTGTGCTGAGAAATCGGCATAACAGTTACCTGATCTGAGTTTAACATCAATCCGACGGCTTGGCCTGCTCCGTTCCGCCAATTCAACTCGAAAAAACCAAGCTGCCGCATATACCAGACGTTCAGCGCCCTGGAAAGGGTCAATGCAAAACGCCATTCCGGTTATCTGGAGCAGCGTAAAGGCGATATGATCGACAAAGCCCAAGTGTCTGCCAGTGAGAATGAAGAAGGACTTGAAAAGACTACGCGAGTTACTTAGCATTTGGCGCTACTAAAAATAACAGTTTAGGAGCAGTCGTCAAATGCAGGATAAATACAAATGGATCGGCCCGGCCTATGATTTTCTGAGCACTGTCTACGGTGGCAAATCCATTCACAACTGCAAGCGTGCAATGCTGACCGACGAGCATGTCAAACCGGGAGACAAAATACTGATTGCCGGCGTCGGCCACGGGAAAGATGCGATTCGGGCAGCGGAGATGGGAGCCGATGTCACTGTCGTCGACCTGTCCGAAACCATGCTGAAAAAACTGCAACAGGCAATCGACAATCATCCTGCCGATCTTAAAATAAACAAGGTGCATAGCGATATTCTCGAGTTCGGTGAGTGCGACCATTACGATATGGTTATCGCCAACTTTTTTCTCAACGTGTTTTACCCGGATTTGATGTCGAAAATTCTTGGCCATTTGATCACTTTGGTAAAGCCTGAAAGGGGCAAGATGGTGATCGGTGACTTTTCCTACCCGCAAGGCAATATCGTAAAACGGAATTTACAAAAGTGCTATTGGTATATCGCTGCACTGATTTTCTATTTCGCCACCGACAATGCATTACATCAAATATACAACTACCCGGAATTACTCAAACAACACGGCCTGACCATCAAGGATCGCAAAGACTTCAGCTATCTGGGTCTGCGTTGCTACACCTCTGTCTTGGGCGAGAGAGCCAGCTTTCACGCTGAGGGCATGGAGCAAAACAGAAACAACTAAGCGTTGATAAGGTAATGCGTGTAAATACTCGCAGCATAACCCAAGGCAATTGCCCAGCTCCATTTTATATGGCTGAAAAACGTATACATTCCGTTGGATTGCCCCATCAACGCGACACCAGCGGCCGAACCCACTGACAATAAACTACCGCCGACACCAACAGTCATGGTAACCAGCAACCATTGGTAATGATTCATTTCCGGGTTCATCGTCAATATCGCAAACATAACCGGTATGTTATCTACCACTGCTGACAGCACCCCGGCAATAATATTGGCAGCGGTAACGCCCAGTCCGCCATAAAGTGCCTCCGATACGTAAGACAAATAGCCAATTATACCCAGCCCACCGACACAGAATATGACCCCGAAAAAGAAAAACAAGGTGCCCCATTCCACTCTGGCAACCTGTTCAAAAGCACTAAACTCCGGCCCTGTGTCCAGGATTTTCGACCGGGATTGTTTCAGGTAATAGGAAAACAAAAACAGGTAGGACAGGCCCATCATCATCCCTAAAAAGGGTGGCAGGTGGAGCACTTTTTCAAAGCTGACAGCAGTCGCTATGGTAGAGATAAACAGAAAGCAAATAACGAATCCACCTCGAAGAACCACTATTTCTTTTCCGGATAATGCCGGTGTTTCCTGTGGCACAGCCAGACTGATAAGCAAAGCCGGAACCAGATAACTGACCAAAGACGGAATGAAAAGCGCGAAAAAACCAAAAAAATCAATATTGCCAGACTGCCAAACCATCAAAGTCGTGATATCACCAAAAGGGCTGAAAGCCCCTCCCGAATTGGCGCCAACGACAATACCGATAAAAGCCAAAGAAACAAACTTGGGGTTGTCATAACCAACAGCCAAAACCACTGCTCCCATCAACAGGGCAATGGTCAGATTATCTGCAATCGGTGAGATAAAAAATGCCAAAAATCCGGTAATCCAAAACAGTTTTCTATAACTGAATCCTCGTTTGATCAACCATTCTTTCAACGCATCAAAGACTTTTCTGTCTGTCATCGCGTTGATATAGGTCATCGCCGTCAGCAAGAACAGACAGAGCGCGCCATACTCGAGCAGATCGTGGTTAATGGCATGATCGATTAATTCTTTGCCATGCTTATTTTGTCTAGCCAGGATAGCGACCATTATCCATATCAAGCCAGCGGCAAACATCACCGGTTTGGATTTATGCAGATCAATAAACTCTTCTGCAACCACCAGCGCATAAGCTACAGCAAAAATTATCAGGGACAGTATCGCCAAACCGGATCCAGTCATAGACAGATTGTCGACAACACCAGTATCAGATGCGAATACGGGTACGGTTATAGAAAAACACAATAAAACCAGCGACAAAATACAGTTCACGGGAACCTCCATAAACACCAAACCAAGGATACAAAACCAGCGCAGCGAAGAAAGCATCCCACTCCCCTACGACAGCGACGCGCTAGAATTATTTTTCTCTCTATTAAATCTACTTATCGGTTTCTTGTCGACCCAATAAACGCATGATCTCAATCAAGTCACTATCGATACGGTAAATTTCACCAATTCACGGACGACTTCGAGATAATGCGGTATTATCTGATCGATGAAGCCGCTATTCGCAAGATAAGGCTGGTTCTTTATCAGGAATACGGTTTAAACTGGAAAACGTGAAAATACCCAGGGACGCCCTGGCTATCATAGATGGACTGGTTTCGGTGTCAAAAAAGACCCCTTCGGTTCGGGAATTAACAGGAAGGCGAAACATAAAGGCTCCCGGTCAGGCTGCCGCACCTTGCGCTAGCCACATCTGTGCAGATCGTGGTGATATGGCCAGGTTCAAGCGTTCCTGACCATGAAGTTCCATATGGTACCCGTGAATCAGCTCGTTAAATATTGACGGATTTTCGACGCCATACAGCCAGATATCGGCATTGACCCATCGGGCACTCTTGTTAATGGCGACAATCCCTTTGCTGCCTCGTCTGAAAACAAGAAAATCATCATGCTCATAAAGCATGGCCATGGGCATTCCGGCAACAGCATTGTGAAATTCGATCATGGCTCTGATATCCGGCCTTTTATAGGCATTGGCCCAGCGATCCCTGTCTTCAGGGTGAGATTTTCCATCACCGTTTTCTTCCAGGCTTTCATTATTGTCGGAATACACCAGAGGGACACCGCCATCCCTTCCCATAATGTAAACATTGGCCAAAAACTCATCCTGACGCCCAAGCATCAGGGCTCGGAAGTTTTCGTTAAGCGGAAGATCATGATTGACCGTAAATGTTACGGCCCGAGACCAATGCAGAGCTTTTCCATACGCAAAGGGATCAACAAGCCGCCTAAGCGAGCCGCCAATGGAAAACGCCTTTCTGATCTGCTCCTGGAGAGGAAAATCATAGGCCGATATATGGGTTTCTGACAGATAGGGCTTCATAAAGACATTGGTTTCGGTCTCGTTGGTTGTAAGCACCTCTCCAAACAAAAAAGAATCCTGGAGAAAATGCTGATCTGCAATATTATCTATCTGGCGCTCATTCAAGTGTTTTGCGGCATCGAGCCTGAACCCGTCAAATCCCATCCGATGAAGGGCATAAAAGAGTTCCCGTTGCTGTTTCAATATCCAGTAGTTGTCCTTTAAATCCGGCAGGTCACCGAGTTGCCGGTATTGCACATCGTAACGGTTATACCAGTCAACGATATTCACCTGATCATTGAAATCCCATTTTGAAAACAATCCATAATTCAGATCGCCATACAGCCTGTTTTTTTCGTACGTTTCACGATCCGAAGCATATTTCATCAGTTCTGTCTTTCCCGGAAAGTTCAATTTTTCCGAAACATCCCTTTCTTCATTGGCCATATGATTCAAAACGATATCCGCATAGATTTTAATGCCTTTGCCGTGCGCCGCATCAATCAGTTCCTCAAGTGTCGGCTTGTCACCAAGGTACGACAAAAGAATCCTGTAATCTTTAGGCTGGTATCGCTGCCACCATTCTCTTCTCTCAGGCTTGCTGTAAAGGGGCGGTGAAATCAAAACAGCGCCAAAACCACTGGCTGAAATCTCGTCTAAACGGCCAATGATATCTCTATACGTCCAGTTGAAGGCGTGTAAGATAACATCTTTCATGTTACCTCCTTTTTTCTATGAAAATTTCAGTAAGTTATTCAATTACCTTCATTTTCCGTTACGGGTCGGGAATGCCGCCAACTTCGCGACAAGACCCATCGGCTCAAAGACCAACTGAGTGGGGCCGTCATGATACGGTATCTTTAACCAATAACGAATCTGACCGGTAGAAGCGGCGTACGTAAAGCTTAAAAGCTGGCTCGTATAACGAGAAGGCGAAAATTTATCCCGAAAAGTCACAAAACATCAATTACATTTAGCGGAGGAGTAACGGAAATCAACGCCAGCTTGACTATCGAGATCTCGATCAAGCTGGCAGACAGTTGTTTGCACAAAGCGAAAAGCACACACCGAAACGCAATACGTGATGAATAATCATCTCAAGCATTGCTGATACTATGGCGATAAATATTCACATATTATATTTCATGTGCTAGCTTCAGAAAGTCTGGACGAATACGCTTCTGTCAATCTACTCAACGAGACCGAATATGGCAGGCTGATGGTTCAAACTCACCACCATACCCTATACCACGAGGATTCTGTTCACGAAACGGCCAGATTAACAAAACCAGATCACTTTTGTTTTCTTGAAACACCTAACGCCAACAATCCCAACCCCACAAGTGCCAATGGTGCAGGCGCCGGTACCTCTCCACTTCCGTCATTAATATCGACCCCATCAATTGTAGCACCGTCAAATGCCATACCGGTATCGTAGAACTCATCATTCCAATTGACCACACCTATCTCGAGAAGGTAGTTACCTGTTGTCAGAATTTCATAAGACACTTGAACCCAGTCTGTATATCCACATCCGGTAGAATAGCAGCTTCCGGAATCACCACCCAGTGGAGACCATAGTGGCTCACCGCTTATGATCGGAGTGTTGGTAGGAGTCAATGTCGCATCTGGGGCTGGCATTGAAAAGCCGGGAACCGTATCGCTACCTACTGTAGTGCGAGCGGTAAAGAGTAGACTTGCTTGCGTCATATCTTCGTTAAGAAGACGTGCCCATCCGTAATCGGCGTATCCTGCACCATCTGACGTAACATAGTTGAAATAAAACTGCAATGAACTGCCAGCTTCTGCGGAAAACGCAGATGAAGTCAACACAGATCCGTTTGTAGAATTACCAGCCCCCCCTATTCCGGCCAGGCCAACACCATCTACACCATTCCTCGTAGACACCCAGCCATACTGTGAAGAGTCGGTGTAAGGCGATAGGGTAACCGAACCATCGGCAACACCTGTGCCGTAGTTTCCAACGCCAGTCCAGCCATTGATTTCAATAGCGTGAACCTGTACTGACAACAGAATTGCTGTAGAAGACAATACCAGTTTACTTCTTTTCATACGATTTTCTCCTTGATCAATGAGCCCAGTTCTGCTAAGCAGATTAGAGGCCAAAAACAAAAATAACAAAAAAAAACAAGGAAGCGAGATTGTATGCGTGATAGGTTAGCTTATCGATATGTAAAAAATTTCGACAATCTCCAAAGACCAAAAATACCGGCCGAAACTTGTCCCTCGGCGACGTCCACAAGGCTGCGAAAGACATACCCATGACTGCTCCACAGCAAACAGATTGGCGCAAAATAAAAAATATTTGGATTATGGCATTCCCGTCTTTACAATCAGACAATGCCTATCAACAGTTTTGTTTATAGTGAATCCAGTACATTTGCGACCGGCATATCCTTATATGCCAGGCTGTTCAGAGGCCTGCTGGATTCTTGGCCAGACCAGACTGAATTTTGCCCCGCCCATTTTACTTTTGCCCAGCATGGCCTGCCCCCCATGCCAATATAAGATTCGTCGTACAATCGACAAACCTAAACCATAGCCACCTGAGGTTCTGGTGCGACTGTCATCCAGACGAGCGAATGGTGTAAAAACCTTGTCCCAATCGCTTTCCGGAATACCCGAACCATCATCTTCGACATCGACGCGACAAGTGTCACTGTCGAGTTGACACTTCACGATTACCCTCGATTTACAATAGCGGGTAGCATTACCAACCAGATTCTGTATCGCTCTATGTATATAGCGGGGTTCAATTTCAGACAATCGCCAGCTTTTCGAATCACCGGAAAAATCGGCCGAAATAGTCAAATCCGGTCTGATCCCGCCCTGCTCTGACACCACTTGAGTCACGATTTCAACAATATCTGATTCTTGAAAATCAAAAATCGGCCCGCCTTGTTCGAGTCGGGCATAGGTTAATATTTCATCAATTAAATCATCCAGCTCCTGAATATCACTATCAATACCCTTTAATTGCTTGTCCATCGCCTTCCGATCGGGAGAGTCTTCGATCATCTGCACGCCAAAGCGAATTCGCGCCACCGGAGTACGCAACTCATGAGAGACAGCATGTATCATTTCACGCTGCACCAGCACCAGACGCTGAATCTGGTCAGCCATACTATTGAAAGACTCACCCAATCGGCCAATCGCATCCAGTTTTTGCGTTTTCACTCTGGCTTCAAGCTCACCCCGCGCTATCCGACTGGCCACCATTTCCAGGTTTCTCAGCCGCCCAATCAGTGTTTGCAATAACCCAAAAACCGTCGCCGCCAAAACACCGGCAGAAACGATGGCAAGCAGAATGACGATGGGCCAGGCCACTGGAGAAAAGGGTTTGACAAATTCAAGTCTGACCAACTCACCAGAGCTGAGAGTAAGGAAAAAAACTGCGGGATCACTCATTTCAGGACGATAATAAGCCCTTCTGTGATCAGCCAAATTGGCCAATAACTCTTCGTTGGGTAAATCATCGGCATCTTGTAAAACCCCAACCTTCAGCCCCGTTGTGGTTCGGATAAGTGAAATTACCTCACTCAATGGCCGACCGGAAAGGTTATTAAGCTCATAGTGCACTAAATTGAACACACTCTCGGCCATATCCGAATATAAATTGGGTAACACCCCTGTTATCAATAATTTCTGGTTATACGCTTTAAAAACATGACTTCCATGCGGATCCCGACGCACCAGTACCTGCCCCCAACTCAATCTCTCACGATACAAAGCAGACAACCGAGTCTCGTCAACAAGCCTCAAACCCAGTTGAACGCCCTGCGGGGTGTTGATAGATAACCAGTGCGGTAATTGATTCTCGGGTATTTGAGATATCCAATTCAGAAGCGGCGATGAAACCTCGATGGAATGATGTTCGATTCGGACTGTATTGACCGCGGAAAACAGCAAGTAACAAAAAAAGCCCACCACTACCAAAGATAAAAGCAGGCCGCCGAATACGCGTACAAACAAATTATTCACAGAATAATCCCGCTAAAGCTTATGCAGAACGACAAGTTCGGCTAAGCCTCTTTAACAAACAGATACCCTTTACTGCGCACAGTCTTTATTCTTCTTGGATGCACCGGGTCATCACCAATTTTTGGCCTGATTCGAGAAACGCGAACGTCAATTGACCTGTCCTGCCCGTCGTATTCAATTCCGCGCAGCGACGTAAAAATCTCTTCACGACTCAGAACATTACCCGCATTGCTCGCCAACAACCATAAAAGGTCAAACTCGGCGCTGGTTAAATCGATGCTTTCCTCGTTCAGCCAGGCTTCCCGCATGGCTTTGTCGACGACCAGATCATTGTATACCAGACGAGTCTGCTCTGAATCCTTCGAATCGCCGGATTTATCAGCCTCACCGTCAGCAGGTTGTTCTTTGATTCGGCGCAACAAGGCCCGGATACGAGCCAATAATACCCGGGGCCGAACCGGCTTGGACATATAGTCATCCGCTCCCATTTCCAAGCCGAGCACCTGATCGAGATCCTCGGTACGAGCAGTTAGCATCAATATTGGCCCGTGATAGCTTGGTCGCACCTTCCGGCAGACTGAAAGGCCATCTTCTCCCGGCAGCATCAAGTCCAACACAACCAGATCCGGCTTTTCATTTTTAATTCTTTCAACTGCATTGGTACCATTTGGCTCAATCGAGACAATAAGACCATTACTTTCGAGATACTCTTTCGTTAGATCGGCCAACCTCTCATCATCTTCAACAATGAGAATACGCCACGCTTCGTTGTTATCCAGACTGTCCATTCAACACTCCATGCAACACTCGCAATTGATTGGGTTATTATTATCGATTCAATTCAGGCGCACCACGATTCTGCTCACCGACGCTTATTCTGATTTGCAGTATTTTCAGACCAAGCTTCCATCCTTTATGGACAAAGGTATCACCCAGCACGCTTACTTTAGATAGGTACATCTTTAGATTAAGTATATATGGTGTTTACAGATTTACCCATTTAATCGGCTACTAATCTGGTTTTTAATCAAAACTGGGGTTATTGCCGCAATATCTGTCGGGCTGGACAAAAACATAGATTGCAACCAAAATACTGTGACTAGCTGCCGACGTTTTTTTAAACGCGAAGTGCAAAGCGCAAACAACCTATTCGACAATCCAGGCGTCATCGTTATAGTGTTGAACCAGACACGGATGCATCAATGTATTGACGCATGAATAGTCGGAATGGAGTTCACCTTTGCCGAAGGCCAGCGATGCCACCATCAGTTCCGGCGTAATAAATTGTGTCTCGACATCAAAATGGTCAACCTCCTGAATTGCCTGCACCATTTCCTTTTCTGTCACATCATTCCGCCACGCGAGAAAGTAGCCCCAGTCACCAAAACTCGGGATATTTTGTCGATAGGGAAGGGTTTTGTATCCTGCGGCTTTTAGTGTCGCTCCTATGGCCAAAAAGGCTTCTTTAGCGTGATAAGGGGAGGTCGATTGTACGGCGATCAGGGCGTTGGGCGACAAATGCCTGGCCAGTTTCCGGTAAAACTGCTGGCTATATAGCTTACTCAACTCAACAGAGGAAGGATCAGGAAAATCAATCACGACGACATCCCATTGGCGACCGGACAAACTAGCCAAAAACCGGTCAGCGTCGACATTGATCACATCGATACTGGCAACCCATTCAGTGTCCGACTGACCGACAACAAGGCTGTGATCCGCCGTCAGCAACACAGGTTTGATATCTGCTGAACTCACCCCATCGTTAGCCAGAATAGTGACTCTTCTATCCGAGAATGCATTGCCATTCAACTTCGACAAATGAGGTTCTGATGCAGCCAGTCTGACCATATCGGGATCGAGATCTACCAGGCTGATATGTTTGATGTCGGCATATTTTTTCAGCTCTCGCAGAGCCAGCCCATCGCCTCCGCCAAGCAGCAGGACATTCTCTTTGCTGTCCGCTAAGGTCATAACCGGATGAACCAGGAAATCGTGATAACGCACTTCATCAAGTGAGCTAAATTGTGTATTGCCATTGATATAAAGTCGAACATCGCCTGTGCGACTGTTTTTAGTGACCACTAAATGCTGATATCGAGTGGTTTCGCGATGCACGATGGGGTCTTCGTAAAAGCGTTGCTCCATCAGGTTGCTTATGTCTCTATTGTGACTGTAGCCATAGAACAGGGCGGCGGCAGTCACCACTATGGCCGAGATAACCACAAAGTTATTTTTTATTTCTTTACGGACAATAAAATAAACAACGGCGACAACCGCAACCAGAAAATTAAAACCGGCGACAATAAAACTGATTTCAGTGAGCGGGTAATGTTTTAACAAATACCGGACCCAGACTATGGCGCCGATAAATGCCCCGATATAGTCCATGGCATACACAATGGCCAGATTGGCTTTCAGCCTGATTTTGTTTTGCTCGATGATGCGCATCACAATCGGTATTTCAAAACCGATCAAGAAACCCACCGTGAGCACAAAGCCGTAGTGAACGAACAGAAAATGATCCTGTAAATAGCCATAGGCCGCATAGATAGCGAGAGGAGCAAAACCTCCCAATAGGGCCATAAGCACTTCGACGCCCATAAATTTATAGACCAGCGCTGCATCGGACATCTTGTTCTGGACAAGCCCGGAAATCCCCATCATCAGCATCATCGAGGCAATCACCAGAGAAAACTGCTCGATGGAATTGCCCAGAATATAGGTGGTGATGGTCGCGAGAACGTATTCGTTGACCAAACCGCTGGCACCGGTTGAAAACATACAAAAGCCCAGCAAAAAGGCAAAAAGACGATCCGGCCGTTTTTGCTTCTGCCCGGCATGCGCCGGTGCTGTGCAGCGGGTCACTATTGATGTCGCCATTCCATTTACAGAATAGCCATACCGAGAATCAACGCCATAGCGATCCTGGATAGTGCCAATTGTACCGATTGCACAATTTGATCTTTTTCCAATATATCTTTAACGGTACTGGTGGTCACAATGACTAGATCAATCAAATATTCAAAGAAATAGAGCAGCACCATACCGGACAACGCAGTGATAACAAATTCCATTGCCGCACTGGCAAAGGTTTCAGGCATACTGCCGCCAGAGATGGCGCTTTGCATAATCAAACCATAAGCAATAATCTTGCCTGCAAGATAAATCCCTGCCGCAAGACTGCCTTCCTGAACTCGTTGTACCGGATTCAGTCTCGCCTGAAAAAGTTTCCGATAAATGACTACCAGCAAGATAAGCATAATCTGACCGGCCACAAAATAGACAATGGCCTCGATCCAGCCACCCTGATCGCCTTGGATGCTGGCATAAGCGAGTATCCCGGTCATCAGCAAGGTACCAAATTCGACAAAGCTGATAGCCAGATTACCCTCGCCAATTTCTTCTGAATTATCAACCCCTGGCAGGACCAGACGGTCGGTGACCAGCAATGAGGAAAACATAAAGCCGGCGGCAGTCAGGCCATAGAGCAAGGTTGCCAGCAGATCCGACGCGAAGTTAGTCGCACTTTGTCCGCTCAATACACCAACCATCGCAATCGCCAACCCCAACTGAATACCTCCCCGTCGTATTGCCAGTGCCAGATTACCCTTGGTGATTTCACGCTCGGCATCGAAATATTTTTTATCTTTGAAGTTGAGAAGGTATTTAACGCCAACGGCAATGGTGAGATAAACCAGAGTAAAGATAATGTAATAGCCATAGTTTTCGATATTCATACCATTGATTTCCACTTAAAATTATTTACCGCCACTTGCCGGGCCTCTGCCTCGGCTAGCACGCCCGGCACCCCGTATACTTGTGGTAGTGCCCCGGTCAAATCCGCTGCGGCGTGCTTTTTTCGCTTTATCCGGGTAACGCCTGGCATGCTCCGAACGACCATTCCCCGCTGAGCCCTTGCTGTAGGCATACGGGCCATAGGTACCGTATTTACGTCGTTTACCGTAAAAAGGCTTTCCGCGTTGGCGCTGGTTATAATTTTTCCAGTTATTGTACGAATAACCGCGCCCACCCTGGATCAACCCGTTCATAAAGGCATACATACCGTAATAATGCCAGAAACTGTTACCGGAGCTATCCGTCCGCCATTCACCATATTGATTCGATCCGGTCGGACGACCGTCAACCATGTCGGGCCTGGCCACCATCGCCATTCCAGCAGGTTCGGCATTTTTCAGGGAGTCTTCCTGGTAATAACCATAAGGTTTGGTCAGAATTGCCATACCAAGGTTGTTCCATTGTCGCCAGAAATCATCTTCTTGGACTGGCAGCCAATTCGTTCTGGTCTGTTTTTCATCGACAATATCAATATATTTGTGAAAACTTCGGGCCTCGGTTTTTTCTACCCAGTAATCCGCCTGATCGAATTTGGGATTCATATTGGCGCGTTCATCGATGTTCAACGCATGCCAGTATTTGGCCGGTATAGTTAAACGAAAATCCGTGCCCATCCAACCACTTCGCAGCGTCGCAATCAGGTTGCCACTGTAGGTATCGAAGTATTCGAACACCTTTCCATCTACCCGTTTTGGCCGGTAGCTGGTCTCCGAGCCATTGCCACAGTATTCGCCGTCGCACCATGCCGCGCGACGTATTTGCACGTAGTAGTCAATCTTTTGGTCGGCCAGAATACGCGTGTAACTGCGGTAAAGTTCATCCAGTTTGGCCTGGGTGGCCGCTTCGTATTTAGTGATTTTGTCCAGACTTTCAAGAATCGCCTGTTTAGCGTCGCCCAAAATCGCGTAATCGGCATGGTTGTTTTTTGAATGCTGGTCAAATTGAGTTTGAACAGCATCATACTGCTTCTTGGCGCTATCGACATAGCCATCCATAGTCGCCAGGCGCCGGGCAACGTCTTCAGCTTTATGGCTGTAATCTTTGGTCACTCTCTGAGCGCGAATCCGGAGCTTTTTTTGCAGCTGATCGATCGTTACCAGGGCGCCACCGGCGGCAGAATAATAGTGCGCTGCATTTTCCCGAACCTGGGTCAAAAACGCCAGCCGCTCGTTTGGATAATCAGCAGCCGCAGATGACTGCATCAGCAGAGAATCAAATTTATCCAGCTTGCGAGCAAAGTCTTTAGCCTGTTCCGGCTCGTTACTTTCATACAGTGGTTTTAACTCTTGTTCATACAGTCGCTTGGCCTGACTGAGCCTGCTTTGTGCCAAATTGAATTTATCCTGCCAGTTTTCCTTTTCTGCGTAATACCGAGCAAACTGCCAATCCTCAGACTGCTTGCGCCGATCATAGACCTTTTGCGCACGCACCAACATTTCCTCATGCTGGTGCAATCGCTGAGGAATGTTTTCATATCGAAGTGTCAAATAATCAGGCAACCCCGAGCAAGCCACCACGACACTGGCAAGCAGTGCCGTCATGGCCCATCGGTAGCATACTTTGTTCAATGCCAACAAACGATCGTTCTCCTTCTCTATCAGAGGTGTATTCCAGCGGCAGACCAATAACACCCGAACGACTCAAACACCGGCCAACTGCAGTATTTCAATAGCGGACGGTTCTATTACCCTGCTAAGAAAGGCTTCACGATCCGGTCGATCATCATCGTCATGCCAGGTCTCTATGGTGAGATAACTCCCCTGCTCCCCTTCGAACTCATAGGCCCTCATTGGCAAGCCATCTTTTCGTTTGTCTTTTGCATACCGGCCGGCCCAGGTATCTTCTTCGACATAATGGAATCGCTTACCGTTGACGGTGACTTCACCGCTCTCTTCATCCGCGATCTCTTTCAACGCGGTTTGTGTCAATGAGTTACCGAGATAGCGAATCTCCCGCATTTTGACCAGACAATCAGTCAAACTGATTTCCAGATCGTCATCGATCTCCCACTCCAGGTAGGTTTTTGCACCCGTATGCAAGTTGAACAACTCTAACTCGGTGATCCAATAATCGGTTTTTTTTGCCGCGAAGTTTTTCCACTTAACCTCGAGGTAATAGGCGACAGACTTTACCTGATAGGTTTTATCTTCGATAGTGACAAAGCCTCCGGCCAACAGGTTTTGTATTTTGTTCCGCTTACGCTGTTCGGGAGGTGTCGGGTGCAATTGCCGTATTGCATCGATACGTGTTTGTATATCCATCAGTCTTTGACCACCTCACCTTCAATGACTGGCATCTCTGCATTCCTTGCCTCTCTCATCCCTTGAGCAACGGGTGATAACTCAAGTGTCATGGTTTCCAGTTTTGCGCTGGCTTCTCTCGCCTTGATCGTACTCGTGGTCATGGTCTCGTTAGCTTTATTAACCGCCTGCACCAGTTGATCGAAACCTTGTTCCAGTTTTTCCAGTGCGATTACAGGATTATTGTAAAGATCACCAATCTCATCCGCTGCCTGATTAACCGCAGCCGCATTTTGTTGCATCAAATCACCCAAACCTTCCTGAAAGCTGGTCACAGCCTGCTGCACCGCAGCCTGTTTTGCCAGTGCCGATTGAATGCGCAATGCATTGGTCATGACCATAGGGCCAACGGTCAGGGCACTATCAATTTGCTCGCTTAACAACTCATTGGATTGAATGGTTTGATCGATACTGACAAAAAACTGAACCGCCGCTTGCTCCATGGTTCTCAGGTCACGAATTCTGCGTGCCGCCTTGTTCAGGACACCGGCCAGTTTTTGTTCTTCCTGAGCATCGAGTTCACCGGCTTTTTGCATTTCTTCGACCTGCTTGACGAATAGTTCACCGACATGTATTTCACTCTGAATTTCCCGCTGCGCTGCAGAGATTTGCTCGTATTGCTGTTCCAAGTCAATACTGGTCTGCAATAAATCGTCCTTACCTTCCCTGAGACCATTCAGGATTTGATCGACATGTTTTTGCATTGGCTGATATTTGTGCACAAAGTTGGCAACCGCCTTGCGTTTGATGCCTTTTGGCATCCATGAGAACCACCAGGCATTATGCAAAGAGTGAGGATTCAGTTCGTCCATCGCGGATCGTAATTCAAGCAGTTTTTCCCCGGCTGGCGATTTGCCTTCCAGGCCCTGCAAAAGACTGCCAACGCTGCCGGCCATCAAATCATTGGCCTTTTTCATCTTATCTTGAGATTGGGCGCCCAGCGCATCCATTGCACGCATTAAAGCTGGCCCAGCTTTTTCTTTTACTTGTGCCACCAGTTGCATACTTTTCTCTTGCATTTTGGCAACATCTTCACGCTTCGCCCACTTTGGCGCATTCGTCTTGTCAGTCATTGGTCTCGCCTTCCTTAATTAAATGTTAAACCTGTGTTTGATAAAGATGGCCTTTGCTTGGAACTCGTCGCTCTTCTTCTGGCTCAACAGGTCATCAATTTCTTTCAATTCATCACGCATAGCTTGTTGTCCGGATATCAGGTCGGTCAACACCTTGTCGTCAGACTGAGAATCTTTGTCGAGCGCTAAATAAGGCAATACCGCACGATTTGGCAGATAGTCCGTAGCGATTCTATTCACAACCCATTTGAGTTCCCCATCTTCGAGCTCCTTGTGAACTCTTGGCAATAATGCAATCAAGATATCAATAGTCTGTTCAATTGAATTTCTTGCGATCTCGACTGAACACGTTAACCGTAGCGTTAAATTCAGTTGGGCAATATCATCCAAGATACTGTCAAGTGTTGGAGCAGTAACGACATCGGCAGCGGACGGAGCGACCTTGGTCTGCTTGTGATAGAAAAAATAAACAATCCCGGCCACGCCAATGGCCAGTAATGCACCTACTAATGTACCCAATAAAAAAACACCTGCCAGACCAACAACGGCACCAATCATCACTGCAAAAAGCAGAGAATGATTCGACTTCTTGTTATTCATACTAAACTAGTCCTATCGAAACCAATATCAGTTAACGTCTCTTGCATGAAGGGGAATAAAAAAGCGAGAACTCACCCTTCCGATGACATACAGCATAACAATATGCCACCTCGTGACCAAGGTTTGAGTCCATTGAATTAAGTTGAAATGAAATAAATCAAAACGACACAATCACTTTATTCGGCCAGGAAACACCGCTAACTGGACAATGTTTCCCGATTATAAAACGAGTTGCGCCGATAGAGCCGATTTTAATGGCCAATTATGTCAGTTTTTTTAATTGAGAATACGGGTTATTTCGCTGCCTCCAGCTTCAGGTACAAATCATCTTTTAGCTCGGCGCGCTGGTGTTTCAATAGATGCATTTCAGCATCGTCGATCGGTGCGCTGTTTAACTCAAGTTCGCGAATTTCTGCGTCGAGATCGTTATACCGTTTGCATTCGCTGGCAAATGCTGGATCCGACTCCAATAGCTGAGTGATAGTCTCTTTATGCTCAGGAAATTCATGAAGTAAAGAGTGATCTTCTCCTAACATATTTTGCTCCTTATTTTATTCAATCATCAACAGTGCTACAGGCTAATTTGGATTTGCTGTTTTTTGCGATTCAGGCTTTGCTCAATGCTCCCACGACGGATTATAAATCAAGAAAGCTGGTTTTTGCCAGATTCACCCCCCTCAGATAGGCGAGCAAATCAAGATTTGATATCGAGATAACCACGTTGAATAGATATTTCAAACGACTTGGCTCCATCCGCCAATTCGACAAACCGATTGCGATAGGCTCTCAAGCGCTTTAGCTCCTCTGGCGAAGGTAAACCATCAGAGCCATGATACTTGCTACACAAATCATATAAATGCTTCAGATAATCGGCTCTGGATCGTGCGACCAGGTCGATAATGGGCTTTAGATCATCTATCGCCAACTCATCAATCACCGGGTTGATCCGCTCTCGATTGCTCTGCCTCATCAGGTGCTCGAATTGCATCAAAATTCGGTTAATATCTTTATCTGACATTGGTCATCCTTTAGTTATATCTTATTGAGAACCCCGCAAATTTAGAAAAAAGCGCCACAATTCAGTGTGCTATCAAAAAAATTGGCTAGCTCAGGCTCATTTTTTATCGGTATCGACAGGAAATGAATTAGCTTTGTTATCGACCTCCCCCAAACGATCCAGTGTTCCCACATCCAGCACCGGAGAAGCATCTATATGTTGCGCATCCATCATTTGAGCAACGCGCTGAAGCGCCGATATTATCATCGTCTGCTCCCATTCATGCAAGTCGGCGTACTGCCGGGCAAACTGATCTTGAAGCGGAATCGGGGCACTTTTCAGCACCTCTAAAGCCTGGTCGGTCAGATAGGCGTGAACCTTTCTTTTGTCTTCCTTGGAACGCTCCCGATACACCAAATTACGCTTTTCAAGTCGATCGAGAATTGTCGTTACCGTAGCCTGACTGAGACTCATATCATTGGCAATTTCACCGATCGTCACCTCACCTCTGGCACGTATGGTCTGCAAAAGCAAAATCTGGGGGGCAGTGAGCCCGGTCGTTTTGGCCAGGTGTTTTGAGTGCAGATCGGTCGCCCGAATCACGCGCCGCAATGCAACCAACACCTCTTCAATACTGTTCAAAAGCTGCTCTCTCTATCCGTCACTGAAATGTGCTATCGCCAGGGCTTCATTATATCCAGGCCATCTGAAAAGGATAAAGCATTTATTGGTGCTTGTCTTTCGCGACTCCAATACCGAACCCAACGCAACCCCGGGCTAGTAAGCTATCACTAATGCGGGGGATCGATGCGAGATTCGGTCGAAGTATTGACCCGATACCAACCGGCAATGGAGTAACGTTCACGATCTGCTGGCAATACTTCGTGGGGAAATTCGTCACTTAAAAACACCACCACTGTACCCATTTCCGGTACAACGCAAGTTCCGTTGTCATCATGTTCATCTTTATACAACACCAACTGTCCACCATCTTCCGGCGACCAGTCTTTATTCAGGTAAACGACCATCGATAAAACACGATTGGCATCACCTTTGAATGAATCCAGGTGGCGCTGATAAAAATCCCCGGGCCGATAACGCGCAAAATGGCTTTCAAACGAGAACAAACCCAAAAACAAACGACGATTCAGGTAAAGCTGTAACTCAGATGCCCACTGCAACCATTGCTTACCAGCCGGTGAATCGTCGCTAATCCAGCAAATATCGTCACTTCGCACCTGTTCATCGTGAAGATGCGCCTGACCACGCCCAACCCCGGCTGATGAAAAGAACCGATCCGGAAGCCGACCAATCGACTCTCTCAATAAGTTTGATAGCGAAACAGGCAACGCACCGGGGTTGATACTGTAACCGTTTTCCCTAAGATCCTGAGCAATCGATTCGAACAAGCTGGAATTCGCATCATTTTCGCTATCACACAACATACTGCACCCTCTCCTAAGTCAAAATGTATTTGGAATAGTGTATCAGCATATAGCATTGAGTGTTTTTGCTTAATATGTAACCCTCTGGAAATTCGAAAAACAGGAAAAGCCTACCTCCAATGACGCATCAAAAGCCCAACCTGATCTTTACCCAAATCCCTATCGGGATTCGCTATATGATTCTCAGCGCATTTGGTTTTGCCATTATGGCAGTTTGCGTTAAATGGACAAGCAAGGGAGGTATTCCGGTTCTTGAGATTGTCGCTGCCCGGTCACTGATATCACTGGTATTGAGTATTCTCGATGTCAAACGGAAACGCCTGCCACTGTTCGGTCACCGCAAACCTCTGCTTATCGCAAGAGGCACAGTGGGTGCTTTCGCACTTATGTGTGTTTACTACGCGATCACCGCCCTGCCCCTAGCAGAAGCCACCGTTTTACAGTATCTCCATCCTGTGTTCACTGCATTACTTGCGCTTTTTCTTCTAAAAGAACGTCTGCATCCGCCGACCATTGTATGTATTGTTCTCAGTTTTATAGGCGTATTGATAATTGCAAGACCGGCCTTTTTATTTGGGGATGATATTCAGAAATTCTCGATGATTTCGATTGGTATAGGCATATTGGGCGCATTCGGCAGCGCCATCGCCTATGTTCTGGTCAGAAAACTCAATGAAACCGAAGACCCGTCCGTTATCATTTTCTATTTCCCGCTGATCGCGCTGCCAATTTCACTGTTTTTTCTGGGAAACGAGTTCGTTATGCCAACAGGCCGGCAATGGATCGAGTTACTGTGTGTCGGAATATTTACCCAGATAGGTCAAATTGGGCTGACTAAATCCATGCAAACGGAAACGGCCAGCAGAGCGACTGCGTTTTCTTACTTGCAAGTCGTTTTCTCTGTATTTCTGGGCTGGTTCGTTTTCGATGAAATACCAGTGATATTCACCTGGATTGGTGGTGGTTTTATCTTACTTGGCGCGCTCATCAATCTTTTCTGGAAAAGAAAACTCAACTGATTGAAGCAAGAATTTGGCAAGCACACAGTGCCATTATTTTTTTGTTTTAGGTATTGACGGAATGACAATGGCAATATAGAATACGCTGCTCAACTAAAGACGTTCCTCGATAGCTCAGTTGGTAGAGCAACGGACTGTTAATCCGTTTGTCCCTGGTTCGAGCCCAGGTCGAGGAGCCAACTTCTTTATCTGGTTAGCCTAATCAGAACACAGTCTGTCTCTTCCGATGCCCGCGTAGCAAAATTTTCGATCAATAAAACATGCTCAGTAGTTGGCACCTGATCAAACCAACCTCCGCTACATTCGAGTCGCGACTTTCATCTTTGATTCGTAAAAACGCCCCCCGCCAAACCCGATGCAAGCACTAGCCTGCAGTGCAAAGACCGGGAGCGCTAGAAAAGCAAATGAACTGTCAATCAAATCGTTCCGCGGAGATTCTTACCTCTTTGGAAAAACTCTTCATTTTGTCTGCCACTCGCTCCAGTTCGACAAAAACGGCGGCGTCAATTGCCGACTCAACCAACAGTTCCAACTCTTTCAGATGTTTTTTACTGATATTCTCTCGCGCTTTTTTATTCAATTTGCCCTTGAATGCTTCAACTACCTGTTTTGCATGTTCGGTCTGACTATTTGACATTGAATTGCTCCTGAGTTCGAGCCCTAAGGCTCAGTGACGAAAAATTATCGGCTTGACTGTGGAAAACCAACGAATCAGGTTTTCCGATTGACGCCAGATTTTTTTGTTAATACTGATTCGTCTTTCTCATGAATATCCGCAGCTCGCCCGACTATGAGACGATCGGCCGGGATAGCGACATCGGTGTTTTTATCAGGATATTCGACTTTACTTAGGACATACCGCATGGCATTGATCCTGGCCCTTTTTTTGTCATCAGACTTAACCACGGTCCACGGCGCTTCGGCCGTATCAGTATAAAAAAACATATCTTCTTTGGCTTTCGTGTAGTCTGCCCACTTATCGAGAGAGGCCAAATCGACGGGACTCAATTTCCATTGCTTCAGAGGGTCTTTACGGCGCCCCTGGAATCGACGGAATTGCTCCTCTCTGCTGACAGAAAACCACAGTTTGTAGAAAATAATGCCACTTTGTACCAACATTCTTTCGAAATCAGGTGTTTGCCGCAAAAAATCCAGATACTCATTATCTGTACAAAAACCCATCACTCTTTCGACGCCCGCCCTGTTATACCAGGAACGGTCGAACAGCACGATTTCTCCCGCCGTAGGAAGGTGTTGGATATAGCGCTGGTAATACCACTGCCCCGCTTCGGTTTCCGTCGGCTTTTCAAGCGCGACAACCCGGGCACCACGGGGATTCAGGTGCTCCATCATACGCTTGATGGTGCCTCCCTTACCCGCCGCGTCTCGACCTTCACATAAAATAACCACTTTCTGCCCGGTTTCTTTCACCCATTTTTGAAACTTGAGCAATTCTACCTGAAGCTGTATTTTCTTTTTCTCATACTCGCGCCGGGATATTTTCTTGTCGTAAGGGTATATACCACGCTTGAAAATATCTTCCTTGGTTAGCGCCTTTTTACCCGCGTGTTTCTTTTTTGCTTCCTTTTTTTCCTGCTTGATTTGCGCTTCAACCATTTTCAGGTTTTTTACCGCTTTTTTATCAGAATCTGCCACTCGCACCTCCAGTCAACGTCGTATATTAGTCTTAGGCTTACTGCTCGCCTTGTATATTCTTCGAAAAAGGCGTCAGCATGTATGATCTCTGACGGTATCGCCAGAACACGCTACAGAATTATATCCGGGGTAGGTGACAAAAACTAATATATGGATCAATGCGCGTTCAGTTATTGCTATCCAGCGCTTAGCCTCAGCAAAATTTAGTGGCGGCTGGCCTTTACATTCAAAATAACGAAAAATCAGTGCTTCCCCGGAACGGGATCTTGGGATGACGGTTGTTGCGTTTTTTCACGCAAATATTCCAGCATTTTTTTTGAAGGCTTCAGCTCTTTCATATCATACAAACGTGCATCCGCCTCTTTGAGCAGGTTCTTGCTATTTAGTTCACGTAGCTCGTTTGATGAGGCTGCCCCAAAACTGATATGGACAGGTATCGAATAATCCTGATTTCGCAGCGGCGTATTCTGCAAATGCTCTCGAATTCTCTGGGCTATTTTTTCTGCGCCAGGGCGTGCCAGGTTAGGCAGGATAATAACGAATTCATCACCCGCAAACCGAAAAGCGGTATCGCCCTTGCGAATCATATCGGTCAGATTATCAGCCACATATTTCAGATAGGCATCACCACAGTCGTGACCATAGGTATCATTCACCAACTTGAAATCATCACAGTCGATAAACAGAACCGCAATGTCATAATTATGGCGACGACATCGACTGATTTCCTTTTCCAGCGATTCTTCCATTTCCCGCCGGTTTTTAAGCAGAGTCAAAGAATCACGGGTGGCCAAAAAGCTGACCCGCTCGTGAGCTATCACGCTTGAAAGACATATTGAGGCTTTGACTGCGAGCTGCCTAAGAAAAAAATGATCTTTAGAAGGTTCATATCGGCAGTCATCTTCGGATGCAAAGTTCAGGCTACCGATAAGCTGGCCATCCACAATCAGAGGCAATACGGCCAACGATCGAACTTCAGGCCAGATGACAGCAGGTACGAGCGCCTTGTAGAAGGACAGGTTACTATTGACCAAAATCGGCTCACGACAGCTTTTGGTCACTCGAAGAAAATCGACGGTATTGCAAATATATGCACGATGCAGCGGCATATCGGGCGCTTTGAACAAGGCTGCAAGCTGAGTCTTGATTGTTTTTTCGGTCAGGCACAACCAAACGTTATCTATGTTGAACGATTCCTGCACTGTCTTCAGCAATTTCTCGAAAAAATCCGTCCCATTTAAAACGTTCATTATCTCAACTTCAATTTCAAACAGTTTGCTCGCAATTTCTTCGTTCTTCCTCGCCAAGTTGATCAATTGATCAACCGTCGGATTTTGCTTCTGCACGCGAAATACCCATTAGTTTTGATACATAAAGCTAAGTGTAGCTAAAAAGCTAACGAATGATGTAACAATCATTATACAGGAAGCTGAAATATTTATATGCGAGTTATTGACGACAAGAGAGGTGATAGGTATGATACGCCCCAAGTTACTCAGGACGAGCCAAAAGATTCAAACAGTTTGATGCGGGGTGGAGCAGCCTGGTAGCTCGTCGGGCTCATAACCCGAAGGTCGTCAGTTCAAATCTGGCCCCCGCTACCAAATATCAAAGGCTTACGTGATTATCTTCCGTAAGCCTTTTTTACTTACCAAA
>PDWJ01000798.1_pt1 | contig 43642 bp, 35 predicted proteins | sample 1430881 | NCBI WGS metagenome assembly PDWJ01 (sample SAMN01162460, study PRJNA174530) | Oral metagenome, whole genome shotgun sequencing project. | biome: Marine environment; feature: Marine mammal; material: Swab sample of the gingival sulcus; isolation source: swab sample of gingival sulcus...
CTTTCCAACAATGGTACGGTTAATGTGGAGCATGGCCTGAACCAGCCTTTGGGCGGTATGGCCCGGCCCGGTGGCTTTACGGTTCATGTAGTTCAGATTGAATTTGGCCGTTAGTTTATCGTTGATAAAGAAATCTGTATTGATCCTGGCAGATACCCTTTTATTGTTGAAGCGGTTAATAATACCATCCTGATCCAGGTAATTCAGAGAGGCGAAAACACGCCCATTTTCTCCACCCGAAGTAAGCGAAAGACTATGGCGATGCTGAGGTGCATTCTTATTGAACAGATAGTCTTCATAAACGGTAAATGGATAATTCAGGGGGTCTCTTCCGGCAGCGACATTATCAATGTGCTCCTGTGTATGAATGGGACTGAGCCCGGCATTGACCTGGGCCTCATTTTCAAGATTCAGCCAGTCCACTGTATTAGCGGCTTCGGGATAACCAAGTACATTCTGAAATCCCATATTGAAGTCGTAGCTGACTATTGTTCCGGCCACAGCACCACGTTTGGTCGTAATCAGAATAACGCCGTTCGCGGCCCTTGAACCATAAATAGCGGCAGAAGCGGCATCTTTCAGGATGGTCAATGATTCAATATCATTCGGCTCAACTGTAGCGAGTGAACGCTCGACACCATCGACCAAAACCAGCGGATTCGAATTGTTCAGTGTTCCGTTTCCCCTGATCCTGACCCTGACATCTTCACGGCCTGGTTCGCCGGCAAAATTCTGAATGGTTAAACCCGGCGACATACCCTGTAAGGCAGTGGAGGTATTCATCACATCAATCCTTTTGAGGAGGTCATCTCCCTGCACAGCGCTTACGGCACCTGTCAGATCGGCTTTTTTCTGGGTACCAAAACCCACCACGACTACTTCGTCAAGACCGATGGCATCTTCTTTTAAAGTAACATTGAGCGTGCTTTGATTTTCAAGGGCAAGCTCCTGTGTTTGCATTCCCATAAAAGAAAACACCAGAATGGCATTGTCGGGAATACCGATCAGCGTATAGTTTCCCTCCTGATCGGTAATGGTTCCAAGCGTGGTACCTTTTACAACCACAGTCACTCCCGGTAATGGTTGATTGTTGACATCTGTAACTTTACCTGAGACCTCTGCCGGCTGATTGTCCTGAGGGAAATACGCTTCAACGGTCAGGGGCGTCTTCGGCAGACTTGTCCCCTGCAAACTCACTGTCATGTCAGAGGTATGCGACCAAACTGGCGATGCCCCTGCCCGAATGGGAAGTGCCGCAATAAGCAAACACGCTAATTTCGCAATGGTCAATACACCTCCTTGCCTCCTTTTTCTCAAAAAGGACAGGCCATGTTGTTTAGAAATCATAGATTTGGAAATTTTACGGTTAAGCTTCGGTTTAATTGTCGGGAAGTGGTGACGCACTTCCCTTTTTTGATTTTGTTCATAGATTTATTCCATAGGCCACAGAATGTTTAGATTAGCAAATTTGAAATACGAAATAGAATAAGTTGAAGTTAAGGGGCTTCCATGGAAAACAAGTTAAGGAAATAAGGTAGTATGAGTCAAGCCCAAAATAATTGAGGTCTCACTCCATTTCCTGCGCTGTGTTTCGATCAGCTTCCTGCCATAAAAAACCACCTGCAAAATAAAATGCAGGTGGTTCGTTTACGCTGTGGGCCCAGAAGGGCTCGAACCTTCGACCCCCTGATTATGAGTCAGGTGCTCTAACCAGCTGAGCTATGGGCCCTGAAATCGGGAAATTTGTAGTTTTCCCGGATTTAGGGAATGCAATATTACGGAAATTACACCTTTCTGCCAACAGTCACTACTTTTACTATCTTTGGTGTAAGATACAAACACCTCCATGCCCTTCTCCCCCACAATAAAAAACCTGCTTTTCGATTTGGGCGGGGTTATCCTGGATCTTGATCTGCAGGCCACCAGAAAAATCTTTTACGAATTAGGGCTGCCTGCAGTGTTGATGCAATACCCCGAGAACATGCAAACCGATTTGTTCCAGCGCTACGAAATCGGAAAAATTACGACAAAGGAATTTCGGGACGAGATCAGGCAAAAGAGTGGCTTAAATCTAAAAGATACAGACATTGATCGTGCCTGGACAGCGATGCTGGTGGGGATTCCGGAAGAGCGAACCAGAAAACTGGAGGAATTAAGGAAGCACTACAGGCTCTACATGCTCAGCAATACCTGTGCGATGCACGTTCCGGTATTTGAGGCTATGTACAAACAAAAGGCCGGGAAAAGCATGCATGAGGTCTTCGACAAAATTTATTACTCCCACGAAATCGGCGCGCACAAACCAGACCATGAGTCCTGGGAGTTCGTGCTGAAGGATGCTGGCATCAGGGCAGAAGAAACCCTCTTCCTCGACGACAATGTGCACAACGTAAAAGCAGCCCTGGAACTGGGATTCCAGGCCATCCGGATTCACGAAAAAATGGGCATGATGGATCTGGGATTCGACCTCTGAATCTCTTCCCGAAAACCATTAGAGCGCGAAAACCACCCGATCCTTCAGCGCTCTCAGCTTAGCACCCAGAAAGAGCTCAAGGGCCTCCCCCCCGAGTAGTTCTACTTCCACCCGCTTCGGCCCAATGCTTACCTTTATGCTGCGTCCACGGAATAAAACGGTAAAAGACAGTCCCTTCCACTGCGTGGGAAGGTGGGGGTCAAAACTCAGCCTGCCTTCCCTGATTCGCATTCCTCCAAATCCCTGGATCACCGACATCCAGGTGCCTCCCATGCTTGTGATGTGCAGGCCTTCGGCCACCTCATTGTTGTAATCGTCGATATCCAGTCGGGAAGTACGCAGATACATCTCATAGGCCTTGTCGTTCATCCCCAAGCGGGAAGCAAGAATGGAATGCACACAGGGCGAAAGCGAGGATTCGTGCACTGTTCGGGGTTCATAGAAATCGAAATTCCGCTGAATAGTCGCGGTATCGAAATCCTCCTCGAAAAGATAAATCCCCTGCAGGACGTCGGCCTGCTTGATAAAACAGGAACGAAGAATACGATCCCATGACCAATGCTGGTTAATAGGGCGTTCGGCCGGATCCAGGTCGGCTGCCATCCGCTGTTCCTTGTCCATAAAGCCATCCTGCTGCATAAACACCTCCAGTTTCTCATCATAGGGAAAATAGAGTTTCGCGATAATTTCCTGCCAGGCGGCTTTCTCCTCGCCCGGATCAAAAGAGCAGCTGCGCAGAATCCGGCTATAGGCATCCGGATCGTCATCCTCAACAAACTCCAGGGCCTGAATCGTATATACCAGCGTCCAACGGGCCATGGTATTGGTGTACCAGTTGTTGTTCACATTGTTCTCGTACTCATTTGGCCCCGTAACCCCGAGCATCACAAAGGCCTGCCTGGCCTCTGACCAGTTCACTCGTTGACGCCAGAAACGGGAAATCCCGATCAGAACTTCCAGGCCGTACTCCGCGAGGTAGCTGTTGTCGCCGGTATAGCGTATGTAATTATAGATCGCAAAGGCAATGGCTCCATTGCGGTGAATCTCCTCAAAAGTAATCTCCCACTCATTGTGGCATTCCTCCCCGTTCATGGTTACCATCGGGTAGAGCGCGGCCCCCTGGCCGAAGCCCAGTTTGCCTGCATTCTCAATGGCCTTCTTTAAATGCCTGTAACGGTATACAAGCAGCTTGCGCGACACCTCCTCAGGAGCAGTGCTCAAATAAAAGGGAAGCATGTAAGCCTCTGTATCCCAGTAGGTACTTCCGCCATATTTCTCGCCGGTAAAACCTTTGGGACCGATATTTAATCGCTCGTCGCGTCCGGTATAGGTCTGATTCAACTGGAAAATATTGAAACGAATGGCCTGCTGAGCAGCGACATCGCCCTCAATCACAATATCTGAGTGCTTCCATTTTTCTTCCCAAAGCGAACGATGTGCCTCAAACAATGCATCGAAACCCTCCTCCATAGCCTTCCCAAGCAGCGCTTCGCCATCCTCCGGCATCCGGCTTTCCTCATAGTTCAGGGAGCTAAGAACCGAAACATACTTGTAGAACACCAGCTCAGTACCTGGCTCAATCGCTGTCCTAAGCACGTTTGCCACATAGTCGTCCCGCTCAATAGTTTCGACCTCGGGCGACAATAACCCGGCTTCCTTCTCCAGGACATAGGCCATGGTCATACAGCACACAAAGTTGCTTTTCCGGGTGCGGGCCATCAAGCGTCCCTTCCCTTTGGCCGCCGCGGTGGAAATCATCTCCCAGAAACGCTCATCATAGTGGGTATCGCGGTTCATCACATTGCCGTCGATGTAAGGCCTTAAGACCACCTGCGCGCTGCAATCCACAGCGCGGATCGCATAACGAATGGCTCCGATCTCTTCCCGGTCTATGCTCAGAAAACGTTTTGCCTTAAGCTCGAAAAGACCACCTGCAATTTTTACGCCGAAACTCCGCTCGAGAAAGCCTTCCCGCATGTTTAACACCCGCTTAAAGTCGAAAACTTCACAGCGATGTAAATCCAGGGTTTCACCCCCAATCTCCACATCAATGCCCACCCAGTTGGGCGCATTCAGGACCTTGGCAAAGTATTCCGGATACCCATTCTTCCACCAGCCTACCCTGGTCTTGTCGGGATAGTAAACCCCCGCCAGATAGTTTCCCTGAAGACTTTCTCCGCTATAGGCCTCTTCAAAATTGGCCCGTTGTCCCATCCGGCCGTTACCCAGGCTAAAAATGCTTTCCGAGGCCTCCTGCATGGAAGGATCAAAACCCTTCTCAACGATGCACCAGGGGTCGAGTTCATAGTAAGGCTTCATGTCGATACGCTTAATTTTCGCTATCCTTTACAAAAAGAATCAATACTGCTGCCACACACATGGAAATGCCCCCGGTAAGCAGGGCATAGATGCTATTGCCTCCAAAGAACGATTTAACCATAAAACCGAGGATGGTCGCTGCCAGGATCTGGGGAATAACAATAAGATCTTCGTAATCGCCAGACTGCTTTTCACAAGGCTTTCCGGACCAAAGATAGTTAAAAAAACAGCTATTGTCCGTCCCGTGTACCTGGCCCCAAAATACCTGAAGCTTCAGACAGCAATCGGGATCGTCCTGCGGCTCCAAAGCCGTACGAAACCGCCTTCCGAAAAAGCCCCGGTCGAAAACGGAATATACCTTGCCGGCCCTGCCTCACCCACTGAAAACCTCGGTCTCTGAAGCCCGGATGCGAATGGCTAAAAAGGCCTCAACAGGTGAACCCGGAAAGGGACTTCTCGAAGTCTTCGCCTGGATCGACTACGCTAAAAAAGGCTTTCGGTTTGTAAAAGGGAAAGGGGAACGAAAGCCCTGAATATGGACCTGGGGAAGGCTTTGCCGTCATGACTGAGTTAATCACCCATTCCCGGGAGGGTTTTCAGTTGATCCCTTGCATATTAGCTCCGTCAAATCTATCTTTGTGCACATTTTATTAACCTGCACAAATAGCGGATTTAATGACCAAAAAATTCCCTGAGTATAAGAACTTTGACCTCTCTGAGATCAGCAAAGAGATCAATGCCTTCTGGAAAGAGAATAAAGTATTTGAGCAATCGGTGAGCAGCCGCGAGGGCAAGCCTGCCTTTGTTTTCAACGAAGGCCCCCCCTCAGCCAATGGAAAGCCCGGGATCCACCATGTCATGGCCCGTACCATCAAGGACATCTTCTGCCGCTATAAAACCCAGCAGGGATTTCAGGTAAAACGCAAAGCCGGATGGGACACCCACGGGCTCCCTGTTGAGCTGGCCGTGGAAAACGCCATGCAGATCACTAAGGAGGACATCGGAAGTAAAATCACCGTTGAAGCGTTCAATGCTGCTTGCCGCAAGGATGTGATGAAATTCACAGGGATGTGGGAAGAGCTCACCGAAAAGATGGGATACTGGATCAATATGGATGATCCCTACATCACCTACGACAACAAGTACATTGAATCGGTCTGGTATCTGCTGAAAGAGCTTCACAAGAAAGACCTGCTCTATAAGGGCTATTCCATTCAGCCTTTCTCACCTGCGGCCGGCACCGGTCTGAGTACACATGAGCTTAACCAGCCCGGCTGTTACCGCGATGTTAAGGATACCACCGTCGTCGCCCAGTTCAAACTGTGTCGTGACGAGCATTCCGAAGCCCTTTTTGCCGCAACTGATACCGGGGTTTATATGCTCGCCTGGACCACTACGCCCTGGACCCTGTCCTCGAACACAGCACTTTCCGTGGGTGCCAAAATCGAATACAGTCTGATCAGGACCTTCAATCCCTACAGCGGTGAAGCCATTACCGTGGTGCTGGCTTCCGAATTGATGCACCAGTATTTTTCAGCAAAAGATGCGGAATTGTCCCTGGAGGAATACACCCCGGGACAAAAAGGCCTGCCTTACAAGAAACTGGCCACCTTTACAGGCAAAGAGCTGGAGGGCATTCGCTATGAACAACTGCTCGACTGGATAAAGCCCGGGGGAGATGCCTTCAGGGTTGTCTGCGGCAATTTTGTCACCACCGAAGACGGTACCGGGATTGTACATACAGCACCCACTTTCGGGGCAGATGACTACCGCGTTGCCCAGGCCAATGGAATCGCTTCCCTCACCGTATTGGATGCTGAAGGCCAGACCCAGCCACTTGTCGACCGCAAGGGCCGCTTCTTTCCTCTTGCCAAACTGGATGCCGATTTCGTATCGAAGCAGGTCAATGCAAGTTACGAAGCCTTTGCCGGCCGGTACGTCAAGAACGAATATGACGAAGCAAAAAAGGAGGGAGATCCCACCATTGATGTGGACATCGCGGTTGAACTGAAACAAAGCAACAAGGCCTTTCGCATAGAGAAACACCTGCACAACTATCCGCACTGCTGGCGCACCGATAAGCCCGTACTCTATTACCCACTCGATTCGTGGTTCATTCGCACCACAGCCATGAAGGAACGCATGATGGAACTGAACAACACCATCAAATGGAAGCCGGCCTCAACCGGTACCGGGCGCTTTGGAAAATGGCTCGAGAACCTGGCAGACTGGAACCTGTCACGCTCACGCTTCTGGGGCACACCACTTCCCATTTGGGTTTCTGAGGACAAACAGGAACAAATCTGTATTGGTTCGCTTGCCGAGTTGAAGACCGAGCTGGAAAAAGCTGTCGCAGCGGGCTTCATGGACGAAAACCCCCTGGCCGATTTCGATCCGGCCGATATGTCCAAAGAGAACTACGAGCTTTTCGACCTCCACAGGCCCTTTGTCGATCAGCTTGTGCTGGTGAGCCCGACTGGTCAGAAATTATTCCGGGAACCCACCCTGATCGACGTCTGGTTCGATTCCGGTTCCATGCCCTATGCCCAATACCATTATCCCTTCGAAAACAAAGAAAACTTCGATCAGCTCTTCCCGGCCGACTTCATCGCAGAGGGTGTCGACCAAACCCGTGGGTGGTTCTTCACCCTCCATGCCATTGGCACAATGCTGTTCGACTCGGTGGCTTTTAAGAACATCATCTCGAACGGACTGGTACTTGATCGTGTCGGTGCCAAGATGTCGAAGCGACTGGGCAATGCTGTCGATCCCTTTACCACACTTGAGAAATATGGCGCCGACCCGGTGCGCTGGTACATGATTACCAATGCCCAGCCCTGGGACAACCTGAAATTCAATCTGGATGGTGTGGATGAAGTGAAACGCAAGTTTTTTGGCACCCTCTACAACAGCTATTCTTTTTTCGCCCTCTATGCCAACATCGATGGCTTCAGCTACGATGCCGGGGAAGTGCCCTTCGAGGATCGTCCCGAGATTGATCGCTGGATCCTCTCCCTGCTCAACTCGCTGGTCAGGGAGGTGGAAACCAACTACGAGAATTACGAACCCACCCGCGCCGGAAGGCTCATTCAGGATTTTGTGACCGAAAACCTGAGCAACTGGTATGTGCGCCTGAATCGCAAGCGCTATTGGGGTGGCGAATTCGATGCCGACAAGCGTTCGGCCTACCAGACCCTCTACACCTGCCTTGAAACAGTCGCAAGGCTGGCTGCACCCATCGCGCCTTTCTACATGGACAAGCTGTTCAACGACCTCAACAGCGTAAGTGGAAGGTTCGAAGAAGCCTCTGTCCATCTGGCCAGTTTCCCAAAGGCTGATGAATCACTCATCGATCCGCTACTTGAACAGCGGATGGATGTGGCCCAGAAGATCTCATCCATGGTCCTGGGTCTGCGACGCAAGGTAAACATCAAGGTAAGGCAACCGCTGAACCGGATGATGATCCCCATCCTCGACCCCGCACTGGAGGAACAGATCGAAGCTGTGAAAGCGCTGATTCTGAACGAAGTCAACGTCAAGGAAATCGAGTACATCACCGATACCGCCGGCGTATTGGTTAAGCGCATCAAGCCCAATTTCAAGGCCCTGGGCCCCCGCTACGGCAGGCTCATGAAACAAGTCGGCGCCGCCATTGCTGCCATGAGCCAGGAAGACATTGTCCACTTCGAGAAAGAAGAGTGCTTTAAACTCGATCTTGGTGATACACAAATCGAACTCCTGCTCAGCGATGTCGAAATCCTGTCGGAAGATATCCCCGGATGGCTCGTTGCCAATGAGGGGACGCTCACCGTCGCCCTGGACATCACACTCACCGACGAACTGAAGCAGGAAGGTATGGCCAGGGAACTGATTAACCGCATACAAAATCTGCGAAAAGAAAGGGGCTTCGATGTAACCGATAAAATCAAGATTGAACTGGAGTCTCATGACCGGATTAAAGAAGCTGTCGAACAGCATGGCAGCTACATTGAGTCCCAAACCCTTGCCAACAGCATTTTACTATCTGATTCAGTTGAAGGTCAGGGTATTAAAAGGATCGATATTGACGAAGAGCTTTCAACAAATATCCGTGTTTCCCGCGTCTGAGCGAAGAGATAGTCACGATAATTTATTGTATATTTGACAAAACAATATCTTAAGTAATCATGGCTGACAAAAACAGATATACCGACGAAGAGCTGCAAGAGTTCAAGGAACTCATCGTGCAGAAGCTGGACAAGGCTAAAGAGGACTACGAACTGCTGAAATCGGCCATCACCCAGAGTGAAAGCAACGATACACAGGATACCTCTCCCACATTCAAAGTACTCGAAGAAGGTGCCGCCACCCTCTCCAAGGAGGAAGCAGGACGCCTCGCACAGCGGCAACTGAAATTCATCCAGCACCTTCAGGCCGCGCTGGTGCGCATCGAGAACAAAACCTATGGCGTTTGCAGGGAAACCGGTAAGCTTATTTCAAAAGAACGCCTGCGGGCCGTACCACACGCAACCCTGTGCATCGAAGCAAAGAAGAACAAATAGCAGCCCGCAGATCCATACTGATTGTTCTGCTGATTTTGCTGGCCGACCAGACCCTCAAGATTCTGGTCAAAACCAATATGCCCCTCTACCAGCAGATTCCCCTCCTGGGACAATGGGCCAGTCTTCACTTTGTGGAAAACAATGGCATGGCCTTCGGCCTGAGCTTCCCTGGTGGATTTGGTAAGATTCTGCTTAGCACCATCCGGATTGGAGCCGTTGTAGGCATTGGCCTCTACCTGCGCCATCTGATCCGGCTCAAAGCACCCAAAGGCCTCCTCATTACCCTTTCGATGGTACTCGCCGGTGCCCTGGGCAATATCATAGATTCCGTTTTCTATGGTCTCATCTTTTCCGAAAGTACACCCTACACGGCCGCTGTTCTTTTTCCGGAGGGTGGAGGCTACGCGAGCCTGCTGCATGGCAAGGTGGTGGACATGTTCTACTTCCCCATCATCAAAGGCAACTACCCGGAATGGCTCCGCAACGGAGCTCCCTTCATCTTTTTTCGGCCCGTTTTCAACCTCGCCGATGCCAGTATTTCATCGGCCGTCATCCTCATCCTGATCAACCAGAAACGCTATTTCAAACACTTCGATAAAACCGGAAAAACGCAGCAGAAAGACCCTGGAAACATTGAATCAGCGGCGACAGAATCAGCGGAATAAATCCTTATGCATTTGCTTTTATACGCTTGTTAAAGATCTCCTCCGATCCTGCCCCACAGGAGATAATACTCTTCATTCCTGTATCGACACTGGCCTCTGTCTTCAATACCCGATCTTTGGGAAGGTGATAGATGTTTCCCGAAGTGGGATTCGGCCCGGTAGGCACAAAAACCGTAATGATCTCTCCCTGGTCATCGGTAATAAAACCCGTCATCAGCGCTCCCGAATTAAAAATATCCACCAGAACCACTTCTCTGAAAAATGAGCGGTTCTGACCGAAAAATTGTTGCACCGTTTCCTTAGCCAGCTTATAACCGGGAATCTTAAGCAGATACCTGTCCTCGAAACGATTCAGAAAAACCGACAACCTTGTCTGCACCACCAGGCCTATCAGAAAGAAAAAGAACAAAATGGCCGCAAAGGTAATTACATAAAGCAAAAACAGGAGGAAAGGACTCGGATCGGGACTCTGCACGAGCCTGTCAACCACGGGAGCAAGGTTGCGACCTATCAGATTAATCAGCCATCGGAAAAACAAAAAGATGAGTGTAAGTGGTGCCATAGCCACCACCCCTCCAATAAGTGTTGTCCTCAGAAAACTGCGAACACTCCGAAAGAATTTTATTTGCATAGCTTTATTATGTCTATTTCTTTAATAGCTGTAAATTTACATTTTCCCTTTGTAAAGCGATCGACATGAAAAAGTACTTTCTGTTACTTCCCTTTCTTCTCGGTCCGATTGGCCTTCTGGCACAGTCCGGACAGGAGATCTCTTTTGTGGGGCACAGAGGCGCCTCTTACCTGGCACCCGAAAACACCCAGGCATCCATTTCCCTGGCCTGGGAACTTGGGGCCGATGCTGCCGAATGCGACATCATGCTCAGCTCCGATCAGCAGGTGCTCCTGTTTCACGACAAAAACACCAAAAAACTAACAGGCTCTTCCTACGAGGTGGCCGAAACGCCCTGGTCTGTCCTGAAGGAGCTTCGCATCCTGCCGAAAGACAGCCATCGCAAAGGCTACGAAAAAGAAACCATCCCCCTCTTATCAACCATATTGTCCGATCTGCCCGACAAGCGTATGCTGGTCATTGAGATCAAAACCGGACCGGAAATCATTCCTCACCTTAAGCCCATTCTTGAGAAATATTGGAAAAGGGGGGAAATCAGCTTTATCTCCTTCAACCTGGAATCGGTTTTAGAGGCAAAAGCCAATTGGCCGAAGGTTCCCTGTTACTACCTTTCGATGTTCAAAAAGGACCTCAAAAAACAACTCCCTGTTTTGGTGGCACACCACATCGACGGGGTTGACCTTCGCCATAGCATGATCGATGTAGAAGTGATGAAGGAGTGTACAGAAGCGGGCATGGAGGTCTGGTGTTGGACGGTTAATGATCCGGCCGTAGCCCTTAAGATGAAAAACCTCGGCGTAACTGCGATTACCACAGATCGTCCCGCATGGCTCCGCGAGCATCTTTAAACGCTGTCGATGCATTATGCACATGATTTATTTCTGATCCTCAGGCATTTTCCTTTTCTTTGTACAACAATTAACACCTATACATCATGCATTTAATCAAGAATACGGCAATACTCATTGCATTGGCCATGCTCTGGGCCTGCACTCCAACAAGCACGGAACAACACGAAGAAGCCCCGGCTAAACCCACCAATATCATTTTTCTGATTGGTGACGGCATGGGACTTTCAGCGGTTACAACCGGATTCTATTATGGCGACCAACCTTCTAACTTCAAACGGTTCAAACACATTGGACTGATCAAGACCTCGTCAGCTACCCACAAGGTCACCGATTCGGCAGCCAGTGGCACCGCCATGTCATCGGGTTACAAAACATACAATGGAGCCATTGGAGTTGATATGGACACCGTTGCACAAACCAATATTGCCGAGATTCTGGCAGAGCGTGGATGGAACACAGCACTCGTAGCCACGTCAACCATTACCCATGCCACCCCGGCATCCTTTTACGGACACGCAAAACTGCGGAAAATGGAAGAAAAAATCGCTACCCAGCTGGTCGATTCCGAAATAGATTTCTTCGCAGGAGGAGGCCTGGACTTTTTCCATGCACGTGAAGATGGACAGGATCTTCTCCCCCAACTCAGTGAAAAGGGCTTCATTGTTGATACCACCGCCCTCGCAAAACCCGAGGATCTTGAGCCCGGAAAAAAATATGGCTTCCTCCTGGCCGGGGCAGGTATGCCCAGAATGCTGGATGGACGTGGCGACTTTCTTCCTAAAGCCACCGAACTGGCCATTGATCACCTCACCAAAGATGAAGCCGGCTTTTTCCTGATGGTGGAAGGTTCGCAAATCGACTGGGCTGGTCACGGCAACGACAAGGACTACCTGATTACCGAAATGCTCGACTTTGAACAAGTCATCGGAAAGGTCATGGATTTCGCAGAAAAAGATGGCAATACCCTGGTAGTCATTACGGCCGATCATGAAACCGGTGGTTATACCCTGGCTGCCGAAGGTGGCGACTATAACCTGCTGGGGCCGGTATTCTCCACTACAGGTCACTCAGCCTCACTCATTCCGGTATTTGCTTACGGACCTGGTGCTGAAGAATTCATGGGCATCTACGAAAATACGGAGCTCTTCCATAAAATGGCTGCGCTCAGCGAATAAGATGCTGGCTTTTCTCAGCGCTTCAGGATACCAGAAAATAAGACCCTGATCACATCGTCGAGGACTAGCTCACGCTCTCCTTTATAATCGGCACTCAGGAACAGAGGTAGCTCCAAGCCTTTCATCATGGTGGAGATGGCCACAGCGCCAATCTCTGCACTCTTGATCTGAAATTGGCCCCGCTGCATACCTTCAGCGAGAATGCTGCGCAGTATTTTCCTCTCTTCCTCTTCGAATTTCTGCCGAATGTCAAGAATGAAATCCAAGTGGGAGAGGTCCTCCTCATTCAGAGCCGCATAGAAATTGGAAAGGGTGCGCACATGATGAAGGCGGAACAGCATATAGGCCTTTAATTTGGCATCTGGCCTCTCGTCTTTTCCGATGGAAAAGGCCAGATGCTGCCGCAATTCACTGACCTCGCGTTCGACTACGGCCCGGAAAATATCTTCCTTGCCGGGAAAATAGTAATAAATAGAACTCTTCCCCTTCCCGGTGGCAATGGCTATTTCCTCCATGGTGGTTTTACGGAACCCGTAGCGTGTAAAAATCTTCCGGGCTACATCGATGATCTGAGAACGCACCTCCGCTTTAACAACAACCATGTTCCAAAATTTCGGGTAAATTAGAGCATCGCATCGACTTCCACAAGTCTATAATCGAGCTGACGACGCGAAAGATTCGCGTTCAGCACCTCAACCTGCAACTCATCACCTATTTCAAAACGTTTTCCCGAATGACGTCCGATGATGCTGTACTCCTCCTCATCGAACTCATAAAAATCGTCCGCGAGGCTTTTGATCGAGACCATGCCCTCGCACTTATTTTCAATAATCTCCACATAAATACCCCATTCGGTCAGGCCCGAAACCACCCCGGAAAAAACCTGCCCCAACTTGTCCTGCATGAATTCCACCTGCTTGTATTTAGTAGAAGCCCGTTCGGCTTCAATAGCCCGCCGTTCCATCTCTGAACTATGCTGACAGCGTTTTTCGTATTTCTCGGCGTTCTTCGATTCACCACCCTTCAGGTAATGGGCCAACAGCCGGTGAACCATTAGATCGGGATAGCGGCGTATAGGAGAAGTAAAATGAGCATAGTCTTTGAAAGACAGGCCATAGTGGCCAATGTTATGGGTCGAATAACGGGCCTTGGCCATGGATCGCAGGGCCATCATCTCTATCACATCCTTTTCCTTGCTGCCCTGGACCTTTTCAATCAGGGCATTCAATGAAGCCGAGAGGCGCTTCGGCGATTGAGCAGCTTCCAGACTGTGTCCAAACTTTGTAATAAAACGGGTGAAGCTTTCCATTTTCTCCGGATCAGGCACATCATGAACCCGGTAAACAAAGGTCTTTCCCTTCCGTTTTTTCTCGCCCGGGGCAAGGGGTTTCAGATCCTTTTCATACATGCCTCCCCTTGAAGCAAAGGCTGCCACTCGCTTATTGGCAAGCAACATGAACTCCTCAATCAGCCAGTTGGCTTCCCTTTGTACCTTGAAATAGACCCCCGTTGGCACCCCATCCTCATCGAGATGAAACTTTACTTCTTCTCTGTCAAAATTGACAGAGCCGTTTTCAAAACGCTCCTCCTTCAGGATCTTCGAAAACGCATATAGCTGCAAAATCTCCTCCTTCATATCTCCATCCCCTCCTTCAATAATGGCCTGGGCTTCGTCATAATTAAACCGCCTGTCGGAGTGGATCACCGTCCGCCCAAACCATTCATCCAAAATCTCAGCTTTATCGTTCATCGTAAAGACTGCCGAGAAGGTCAGTTTATCCTCGTGTGGGCGCAGGGAACACACTCCGTTCGACAGCTTCTCGGGAAGCATGGGAACCACCCGGTCGACCAGGTACACAGAGGTGGCCCGATCGTAGGCATCCTGATCGAGAATGGTCTTTGTTTTTACATAGTGAGAAACATCGGCTATATGCACACCCACCTCCCAGTGGCCGTTCTTCAGCTTCTTCAAAGACAGGGCATCATCAAAATCCTTGGCATCGGCCGGGTCTATGGTAAACGTAGGAGTTCCCCGAAAATCGCGCCGGGCCCTTATCTCGGACTCACTTATGGTATCGGGAATCTTTTCTGCATAGGCTTCCACTTCACTGGGAAAACGAATGGGCAGGTCGAATTCGGCGAGGATGGAATGCATTTCTGTATCATTCTCCCCGGGAAATCCCAGCACGTCGATAATCTCGCCAAAGGGATTTTTTACCTTCTCGGGCCATTCTGTAATCTTTGCAATGGCCTTCTGTCCATGCTCCACTCCTTTCAGTTTTTCAAGTGGAATGAAAATATCAAAAGGCATCTTTCGGCTGTCGGGCAAAAGAAAGGCATAGTTCCGGGAAATCTCCACGGTTCCTACAAAGTGCTCACGTGCCCTTTCCAGAATCTCTGTAACCTCTCCTTCAACACGTGTGCTGTTTCGGCGACGGGGATAAACAAATACCTTTACCAGGTCCCCGTCCAGTGCGGTCTTCAGATTGTTCCGTGCAATAAACACATCCCCGTCTGTATCTTCCGATACAAGAAATGCATATCCGTGTTGCGTCATATCCAGTACACCAGTGCGGTAACCCGCCCTGCTGACCAGCCGATATCGACCAGGACTCACCTGCTCCAGCTCTTTGCGACTTACCAGCTTGTCGAGGCTGCGAGCAATCAGGGCTCGTCTGGCCTTGTCATTGATGTAGAGCTGCGCTGCAAGCTGTTTTGGATTCAACACCTTTTTCGGATTGCGTCCAAAGACACCCATAATTAAGGTTTCTGCCTCCTGGATGCTCATCCTGTCCTTCCTGCGATGCTTGTCTTTTCCCATAATGAAGTCTTTTCCGCTAAACGCTAAAATTACTAATTTTGTGAGCTCTACAGTGTTTATCCCGGATTAGTTATGACCAGCCAGCTTTATATATACAATACCCTCAGCCGCAAAAAGGAAGCCTTCGAAGCACTCAACCCTCCCTTCGTAGGCCTCTACGCCTGCGGGCCAACCGTTTATGGCGATGCCCACCTGGGCCATGCACGACAGGCGATTACCTTCGATGTGCTCTACCGCTATTTAAGCCTGCTTGGCTACAAAGTACGCTATGTCCGCAACATTACCGATGTTGGTCATCTCGAAAACGACGCCGACGAAGGAGAAGACAAGATTCAGCTGAAGGCGCGCCTGGAGCAGCTGGAACCCATGGAAGTGGTTCAGTATTACACGAACCGCTACCACGAGAATATGCGCGATCTGGGTGTTCTTCCTCCCGGAATCGAACCCAGAGCAAGTGGACATATCATTGAACAACAGGAGCTTATCCGTAAAATTATGGATGCCGGTTTTGCCTACGAGGTAAATGGCTCGGTGTATTTCGATGTCAGCCACTACAACGAAAAGCACCCCTACGGCCAGCTTTCAGGCCGCAAAATCGAGGACCTCATCTCCAATACCCGCACCCTGGATGGCCAGTCGGAGAAACGAAACCCCCTGGATTTTGCCCTCTGGAAAAAAGCCGACCCCGGCCACATTATGCGCTGGCCCTCCGAATGGAGTGATGGCTATCCGGGATGGCACCTCGAATGCTCGGCAATGAGCACCAGATACCTGGGCATGCAATTCGACATACACGGCGGCGGCATGGATCTGCTCTTCCCCCACCACGAATGTGAGATTGCCCAGAATGTAGCCGGCTATGGTAAACCCGCTGTTCGCTACTGGATGCACAACAATATGATTACGATCAACGGGCAAAAAATGGGCCGTTCACTGGGCAACTTCATTACCCTCGATGAACTGTTTTCGGGCAAGCACAAACTGCTCGAAAGTGCCTATAGCCCCATGACCATTCGATTTTTCATCCTGCAGGCCCACTACCGCAGCACCCTCGATTTTTCGAATGAGGCCCTGAAAGCCTCTGAAAAGGGCCTCAATCGCCTGCTCGATGCGCTGTCCCTGCTGAATAAGGTTTCGCCCTCAAAGGCCTCATCGCTAAAAGTGGAAGAACTAAGAAATCAATGTGAGAAGGCAATGAGCGACGATCTCAACACCCCCATTCTCATCAGCCATCTTTTCGAGGGCGTAAAATGGATTAACCGCCTGGCCGAGGGCAGGGAACAACTGAATACAGAAGACCTGTCGTCGCTAAAAAGCCTGTTCAAGACCTACATCTTTTCTGTACTTGGCCTGCAGCAGAAACAAGGTGGACAGAACGAAGATGACCTCAGTGAAGAACTGATGGGACTCATTCTGAAATTCCGACAGGAAGCCAAAGCCAGAAAAGACTACGCTGCCTCCGATCAGATCAGAGACGACCTGGCCGCTTTGGGCATCACCATTCGTGACAGAAAAGACGGAACCGACTGGGAACGCCACTAAGATGAAGACCACCTACCGCTCACAGGAAATTAGTATTGCAGGCCTTCGCCTGGGCGGGGAGCGGCTTCCGCGTATCCAGTCGATGTGCAATACCAATACCAACGACATTGATGCCTCTCTGGCTCAGTGCGAACGAATGATCGCTGCCGGTGCCGAACTGGTCAGGCTCACCACCCAGGGAAAACGAGAGGTTCGCAGCCTGGCCATCATAGCCGAAAAGCTGCATACATCCGGAAAAACAGTCCCGCTGGTTGCCGACATCCATTTCAGGCCGGCACTGGCACTGGAAGCGGCAAAGGTTTGCGAAAAGATCCGAATCAACCCGGGCAACTATCTGCGTAATGGATCACTCGACGAGCTTCTACCCGAACTACTGGAGGTCTGTGAGAAACATGGCACGGCTATCCGCATAGGGGTTAACCATGGATCACTCAGCCCCGACATTCTGGAAGAATTTGGAGATACAGTGGAAGGCATGGTCGAATCGGCCATGCGTTTCCTCAGGCTTTGTCATCACCGATCGTTCAGGCGGGTGGTGGTCTCAATGAAATCGAGCAATCCGCGTGTCATGATTCAGGCCGTTAGGCTACTGACCCTTAGCATGCAAAAAGAAGGCATGGCCTTCCCCCTTCACCTTGGTGTTACAGAGGCCGGAGACGGCCCCGAAGGCCGGATTAAATCGGCTACAGGAATGGCCCCCCTTCTGCTCGAAGGGATGGGCGACACCATTCGCGTCTCTCTTACCGAAGCCCCGGAAGTGGAATTGCCGGTAGCGGAAACCATTGTAAACGCATTTCCGAAGCCCCCGGAATTGCCTTATGACCCCTTTGCGGATCTTCCCTGGGATCCCTTTCATTACAAAAGAAGAGTCGCTAAAAGGGTGGGCAAAATGGGCGCCGGACAGGCTGTCAGAATCGTCTCCGAAAACAGGCCCGATCCGGCGATTGACCTGCTTCCAGGCAAACTGGCCTCCGATGAAGTCTTCCTGCTTGAAACCGGCCCCGGACGCGCAAGCGAAAGCAAAGAAACACTGATCAACTTCTGCTCCCGCAATCAAGAACTGCCCATTGTGCTCAAATATACCAGTACTGAAAAGGACCCGGACCTCTTCCGGATTCAACTTGCGGGAACCCTGGGCAGCTTACTGGTCGATGGACAGATTGATGCCGTCTGGGCAGAAAATCCTCACTTCGATAGCAACACAATCAACGACCTCCTGCTGATCGTCCTCCAGGCCGCCGGGGCAAGGATCAGCCGGACCGAATACATTGCCTGTCCTTCCTGTGGCCGCACCCACTTCGACATCCAGAAACGTTTACAGGAAATCAAAGCCGCCACCTCCCACCTTCGGACACTTAAAATCGGGGTTATGGGCTGCATTGTGAACGGTCCCGGGGAAATGGCCGATGCCGACTATGGTTATGTGGGTGCAGGACCCGGAAGGGTCAGCTTATACAAGGCCCGGACACCTGTTTTTCTGAACCTTCCCGAAGAAGAGGCACTCGCAAAACTGCTCGAACTCATCAAGCAGGAAGGAGATTGGCAGGATCAGTAAAATCGGAGCATACCGGGCAAAAACACAGCACACATCCCCTGTCTGTCACTAATACTCGCTAAGCGAATCGGAAAGACTTCCTGGCAATCCTTTATTTAATCAATTGTTTGCGGGATGAGAATTCTTCCCCGGGTCTGACGATACCCCAACAGAATCACATTGCTCCTTGAGCTCTTCGGATTGCAACGGTCCTGGCTGTTCTCTTTTGCAAATTTCTACGATCCGCTTTGGACCCCATTTATACTTGTCAGGGCATGCGGGCCGGCACAATTTCATAGAGTGCATAAGCCTTACCACCTTCGGAAGGGTGTTTCAATGTGAAAAAAGAAACCATGCTCTCCAAAGCGATTTACCGCATAGTCGATTCTGAATACCTGGTCATAGTAGGTAACGAAATCGAGTCCGACACCTGCCGAAAACTGCCAGTTATTCACCATGGTATTGGTCGGATCCGGAAAGGAATTGTTCACATAACCTGCATCCACAAAAGCGTTGAAATAAAGCGAATAGTGAATTTTATTGAACTGTTCCCATTTCAGATAGGGGATTTGATGCTCGCGGGGCTTCAGGAGCTGATATTTCACACAATACTTCGTAATAAAATAGTCCGATCCATCAATGACATAGGGCTCATAGGCACTTAAAAATTCGTGGTAGCCCAGGCCCCGGTTCAACACGTAGGGGAGCAACTTTTCAAAAGCATACCTGGCTTTTGAAGCATTGTAAAAATAGAGTCTTCCGGCCAACTCCTGGTGCAGTAAAAACGTGCCTGTCAAACGAAAACTCGGATAAGGAAATTCGGAAATCAGCCCCAGTCCCACGTGTTCGACCCGAAGCTTCAGCATAAATCCCTCAAGGGGATAAATCTTTGAATCGCGCATGTCATATAAAAACTCATAGGCCATGCTGAAATAAGCCATTTCTTTAAGGCCCTGGCCCAGATAGTTCGGATTAATAATCGTCACCGAATCCGATATGTGATAGCGATAGAAATCGAGCCGCAGGGCGTGGGTGCTGTATAGTTTCGGCCTGTAAAAATAGTGGGCATAGGCATTCAGCCGGGCCATGGCCGGTTTTTCCAAAGGCCTAATCTCCAGAGTTTTGTTGTTTCGGGTATACACAATTGCTTCGTTCTGCCGAATGAAATTAAAGCCCGTGGACAAACCATGTTGTTGTTTCTTACCCATATTCGGAACCAGATAGGAAAGGGCATACTCCTGCACATAGCCCATACGTATCTTTCCGGCCAGCACATCATTCCTTCCCCTGAAATTGATCCACTTCAGCCAGACCCCATAGTTGATCTTGTCCCACTCCCGGTTCTGAACAAAGGTGCTGAAATTCCGCTCGGCATATTCCAGAATCGGAAAGGGCCAGACGTACCATCGCTCGGTCACATTAATCAATACAGTAATCCGGTTTCCGGGGGCATGAGTCGCATCAAAATAAACAAAGTTGAAGAGGGAAAGATTCAACAGGTTTTCCCTGCTGCGATGAAATGCAGGAAGCAGTTCCATCTTTCGGATGGTATCACCTACGCTAAAAGTAAGTTCCCTGAGAATGATGGGGGCTTTGGTGACTTTGTTGCCTTCGATCCGGATGTCTTCCACAAGCAAACAGTCATCGGCAATCACCAGGGGATCTTGAGCCGGTACAAGCCCGAAACACCATAGTAAAATGCCTGAGATCAGAAATTTAAACATCCTAACCATGCACTTTGCCCATCAGAGATGCAAGGTAATAAAATAATTAGAGCTAATTTAGAAGCGAAAAACAGCCTTCTATGCGCATCTTTCTGAGCTTATTTCTGTTGGCTTCCTCCCTGCTTTCAGTGACGGGACAGGATGCCCCCGAGATCATCAAGACTCCTTTTAACCGCCTGAAGGTTTCAGGAAACATCCATCTTTTTCTGGTACAGGACAGCATTCAGGGCCTGGCTTATAAAAAGGGCGTAAAGCCGGAAACTGATCTCGAACAAGGCATTGCAGATGGCTGTCTCCAGATGAAAACCCGAAGCGAGCTTACGCAATCCGAGGCTATAAGCCTCTATCTGCACTATCGTTCACTCAATGCCATGGAATTGCAAAAGGGGGCAAGGGTTCAATCTGCCGATACCCTGAAAACCAAAGCCCTTTCGCTGGAAGTGTTAAATGGTGCCAAAGCAGAACTGGTCCTCTGTGTCGATTCCCTCCATGCACGGGTAAACCAGGGTGCGGATATTGTCCTCTATGGAAAAGCAGATGTACAGCAAATCAGCGCTTACACCTGGGGCAACTACCTGGCTTACGACATGGAAGCCACCGATGCTTATATAAAGGCTGCTACCGGTGCACAGGTTAAGGTATGGTGCACGGGACTGCTCCAGGCCAATGCCACGAGTAAAGCCTTTATTGGCTACAAGGGAAATCCCAAAAAGAAAAAGCTAAAAGCCACTGTTGGCGGACAAATACTTACTGCCGACTGAGTAAGAACTCGGCCAGTAGCAGATCTTCCGGCGTGGTTACCTTAATATTGCTCCTGCTGCCTTCAACCAACACTGGCGGAGTAAAACAGGTTTCATACACCGTTCCATCATCGCTATATTCTTCCCCTTCAATCCGCCTGTAGGCTTCCTTGATCAGGGAGGCACGAAAGACCTGTGGTGTTTGTACCCTTCGTAAAACCGATCGGTCGACCACCTTCGACCCCTCTGCCTTCAGCCGGCGAACCGAATCTTCCATGGCAATCACGGGGATGGCCCCACCTTCCTTTTCTGCAGCATGATAGGCCCTTGAAATGGTTTCAGGTGTCACAAGGGGACGAACGGCATCGTGAATGCCCACCAGTGCTTCATCCGGTACCAAAGAAAGGCCCCTTTTGACTGAAGCTGTCCGGCTGACGCCGCCGCTTATGCTACACACTTCATCCAGGATCGGAAAGGACTTCCGCAGGGGCGCAAAATACCTGTTACCATCGGGAGGCAAAACAAGCACCACCTTTATACCGGGATCAAATTCGAGGAATCGTTCAAGGCTGTGCATCAACAGCGGCTTTCCCTTCAGTTTTATAAACTGTTTAGGCAGATCAGTTCCCATCCGGGTGCCCGAGCCAGCAGCTACCAGTACCAGGGCATTCATGAAAGATTCTTGAGGTAACTATCGATATACTCCATCAGGATGGTACGATCGATGGGTTTGGTAACAAAGAAGTTACAGCCCGCAGCCTGGCATTCCTCACGCTCTTCTGCCATTACATGAGCCGTTTGGGCAATGATTGGCACATCCGGATCGAAGCTCCGGATCTCAATAGCGGCTTCAAGGCCATTCATTTCCGGCATCTTCAAATCCATCAGAATGATGTCAGGTTTCTCCTGTCGCACCAACTCAACAGCCTCAAGGCCATTTTTTGCCCTGATGATTTCTGCCCCGGAATGACGCAGCATTTCCCGAATAAAAAACCAGTTCATTTCCTCGTCTTCAGCAACCAGAATGGTTCTGCCCTCCCACTTGTAGGTCTTGTTAGAAATCATGACATGATTGTCCTCAATCGCCTCTTCTTCCAGGACTAATGGCAGGGTAAAATAAAAGGTGCTTCCTTCGTTCTCAACCGATTCAACCCACATTTCTCCGCCCATCAGATTGACCAGGTTTTTGGAGATGGGCAAACCCAGGCCGGTTCCCTTGGATTTGAAGAATTTCTGGTTGTTTACCTGGCCAAATCGTTCGAAAATCATCTCCTGTTCACTTGCAGGAATTCCTATCCCTGTGTCTGAAACGTAAAACTCAATGTAACGATTGTTCTTAATCCGATACCCAAATACAATCTCTCCTTCGGTGGTGAACTTAATCGCATTTCCAATGAGATTGTGAAAAACCTGACCCAGACGAAAATCATCGCATACGATCGTGAAATTAGGGGTGTTCATGCCCTTTTCAAGCCGGAAAGAAACCTTCTTCTGTCCGGGTGCGTCTCCCCTGATGCGATGGAAATAGGATGAATAAAGCTCCTCCAGTATGGCATTGATACGAATGGGCCGGTTCGATATCTTCAGCTGCCCCGATTCAATCTTTGCAATATCAATGATATCGTCAATAATATTCATCAATTGCATGGATGAATGCTCAATGTGCTTCAGGTACATGTCCCGCTTCTCAACATCCAGGTCCGGATCCCGTAGCAAATTGGCAAAACCCAGAATACCATTCATGGGCGTCCGTATTTCATGCGACATATTGGCCAGAAATGAAGTCTTCAGGCGGTCCGACTCCCTGGCCCGGTCCCTGGCGTTTTTCAATTCGGTTTCTATCCTGATCATGTCGCTAACATCCCTGTATATAGCCACGATCATCGTAATGACCCCACGCTCGTCCTTTATGGGAATCTTGTTCACTTCCATCCAGAAGCCATCCACCCCTTCATCTTCAAAATAGATGATGCGGTTAACAATGGGCTTCCCGCTATCCATTACCTGCCGGTCTTCATCCAGCATTTTCCTGGCTACACGTTTGGAGAAAAAGGTGCCAGTGCTCTGTCCGATCACCTCTTCCGGATCGAGCAGGTGCAGCAATCCGGCCATCCGGGAATTGATTCTGATATAACGATGATGCTGGTCTATAAAGGCAATATAAAAGGGCATATTCTCCAGGAGGGCTTCGAGATATTCCCGTTCCCGGTGAAGCGATTGCAAAGAAGCCGTAAGATTGGTAATATCCTCCTGAAAGCCACCCATGCCCTTGAGCCGACCTTCATTGTCGAGTACAGGAAACTTTACTGTTTTAAAGAAACGCTGCTTGCTCGAGTACATCGACTCGCTGACCCGTTTCTGATCCAGGGCATCGCGGTCGCTTTCATCATTGATTCGGCTTTCTTCCTGGCCAAATACTTCGTGATTCTTCTTCCCCAGAACATCTACGGATTCCTTCCCGAGTTCATAAAGCATTTTTCGGTTAACATGGATAAAGCGCTGCTGCTCATCCTTGAACCAGGTAGCAAAAGGAAGGGCCTCCATCAGGGCCAACAGCTGAAAGCCTAAATCCTTATTCTTATGCTTGCTATTATCCGCGATTGTTCCTATCCTCCATAGCTGGCAAATCCCGCCGGGAGCAAGCCCTTTGTGGGCGTAATGTTGAGTACGGGAATGTTTGCCTTGTTCACCATTTGCTGTGCAAAACTACCTAAAAATGCATTCCATTTATCCACATCACCCGACATAATTACAATCAAATCTGCATTGACTGCCTCAGCATAATTGCAGGTTACAGTTGCTAAATTATCCCCCACCAGGGTTTTAGATTCTGTTTTCAGCTTTCTCGCCCTGAAATAACCCTCAACCTGATTGGCATAGGATCCGATCCGTGCCAAATCGCGCTGGTTATTTTTTGTGGAAACACTCAGTACATGCATCTCCGCACCAAAAAGCTTACCCATATCTGCCGCAATGGAAGCCTTCTTTCGGGTATCCCGGCTTCGCTTAATGGGAACCACAATGCGCTTTACCTGGTGAGGAACAGGGCCCCTGCGCAGGGTGAAAACCGGCTTTTCGGTCGCGGCAATTATTTTCAGTGCATTGCTCCCGATGAAAAGTTCTTCAAAACCCGAGGCTCCATGGGTCGAAGCCGATACCATGGCATTCTTGTAGGAATTAACCTGGTTCACTATTTCGCGAAAGACCTTGCCCTTTTTAATGATGTAGCGAAGTCGTGAATCGTTGCCCAGTTTTGGGGCATATTCCTTGATCAGCTTCTCGAAACGTTCCTGGGCAAGGATATGCTCCTGGTTCTCAGTACTTAGCTGAAAACCGGAATCGTTATTCAGCACATAAACCATCTGTATATTAACGGTTTCTTGCTGAGAAAACAGGGCGGCCCAATCGAGCCCCATCATAGAATCGATAGAAAAATCTATTGGTACGATAAAATTGATCATGGCTTAAGCTTTTGTTCCTGAGGCTAAAATAACCAAATCAGGCGAAATTTGTCCATTCTGCTTCAATTAATGAGAGCTTATCCTGTAGAATAAACCCTCAACGCAGCAGCAGCATGCTCACCTCATGATCCCAGTTTGCCCGCACATTCACTGGCCCCTTCAGGACTTCGACCTCTTCGGGCTGAAGTTTTTCCATATAGCGTCCACTATCCCATTTCCCGTTTTCATTCCTGTCATGGATTACCGTGAAGTAGTAATCGCCCGGGTCAAGAAAACTGAATTGAAGCAGCCCATTTTCCCGGCAATACCGCTGCCTCACAATCTCGTCCTTTCTTCGGAGCTGCACCACCACAGGTCCATCGACTCCGGACAGATTCAGCGCAATCCGGCCGTAAGACTCTGTATCACGACTGGTAAAGGGCACATCAATGCTATCGTGTCCGGACGGGTAAATGCCTTCAATGGCCCCCGGCAAAATAAGCAGCCTGTAGGATGAGGCCGATTCCCAATCAACTTCGATATGGGCCCTGGTCAGCAAAAAGGAATCCCGCCGGATCGTAAAAGGAAATGGAACCTCAACCGAATCGGGTATCTGATAAAGGTGAATCAAAGAATCGTGAATAGCTTTAATGGGAATGGGCAGATCGATGACCATATCCTGGTTCAGGTGCTGAACGCCATTTTTCTTCATCGTGCCAATGTCAAGCTTTCCGGTCTTTTTCGCTTCCCTTCCTTTCCGCCCCGAAGAACTGCGGTCTCTGTACACAAAACGAAGGGTATCGATACGGGTAATCAACCCCATGCTGTCACTTACTGTATAAGCCAATTCCATCCGAAGGGTATCCCGCTTATAGTCCGCGGAATCGACCAGCCACAAAACCAAAGAATCTCTGTCATGACTGAACCAGGGTAAAAACCCAGGCTGATCACCGGAAGGACAATCCAAAAAGCGAAAATTGAAACTGTCGCTCAGAGGCCTGGCAAAACTCAGCTCCAGTTTTCCGGGTTCATTCCGCTTGTTTTCCGCTAAATACTGCAGCTTGCTTTCCTCCGTAAAAAGAAAAAGGTCGATCGTTACACTCGTGTAATCGGGGTCCAAAACCGGCAGCGAATCCGCCTGGACCGTGTCGGGTTGAGAAGGCAGGGTATCAATCGGGCCCAAAGCTTCCAGGAGCTGCTTGTTTCTGGAAGCGTCAAGCACCAGATTGGTATCCAGAAAAGCAATCTCTTCTGTAGGAAGATCAAAGCGCAAATTATAGTTACCATCCTTCAGGGCAAAGACCTTAAAGGTATCGGCTCTCAGATTATTCACACTGAAGACACCGCTGTCGTTCGAACGGCCAACGTAGAGCGGAATATCCAACAGCGGCACCGAATCGCGCAGGTCATCGTAAAGCAAAATACTTACCGGTTCTTCGGGTACGCTAAGGTCAAAAGCATACTTAAGGCTGCCACGAACAGATAAAGAATCGAGAACCTCTCCACTGGAAAACACATATTCGTAATTCAAAAGCTCATTCCCCTCGTGCAGGTCTTTTATCGCACTCCCAAAATTCAGGGTATAAGTAGTATTGGCTTTCAAACTGTCTTTCAATTCAATCAGCATGCTTCGCTTCCGGAGCTTCACCTCGGGCTTTTCTGCCATGGGCGGTGAAACAATCAATTCCTGGTTAATATTGTCCAGCTGTACGTATTCGTCAAAGGTAATCGTGATGCGACTGGCACTAAAGCCGGTTGAATAATTCTCAGGAATACATTCCACAACCACAGGCGGATCTTCATCCCGTGGCCCCCCGGTAGGACTGCCCTGCTGGGCACATCCCAAAAACAAGACAAATACAATACTCAGAAAAACAAGTCTGACCATATCGTCCGGATAGTTTATGCAAACATACAAAGATATCCGCGAATCCGGCTTTAACAGAAGTGATACAGCTTCGACAACAAGCCTGAAAATAACGGTGTAATGTTTATATATTTGTAGGACTAATTACTAAGCTTCCCCGATATGATCATTGATGCGATCACCTGGAATGTAAATCCTGAAATAGTTGCAATTGGCAAACTGAGTATTCGCTGGTACGGTCTTCTCTTTGCCAGCGCCTTCTTATCGGGCTACTTCGTCTTCAATCGTTATCTGAAAACCGAACGCCTCAGCCAGGAAATGCTCGACCAATTGCTAATCTATGTGGCTATTGGTACGGTAATCGGCGCCCGCCTGGGACATTGTTTATTTTATCAGCCGGACTACTTTTTGGCAAACCCTGCCGAAATCCTCATGATCTGGAAGGGTGGACTGGCCAGTCATGGTGCGGCCATCGGTATTTTGCTGGCACTTTGGTTGTATGTTCGCAAACAGAAACTTTCCTTTCTTTGGCTCATCGATCGCATCGTCATTGTCGTTGCACTGGGAGGTGCTTTCATCCGCTTGGGAAATCTTTTTAATTCGGAGATATACGGGGGGCCCACTTCTTTGCCCTGGGGGATTGAATTTGTCCGGGATCGGCTTTATGATTCCACCACGGGAGAATTGCTGCCCACCGTACCGCGTCATCCCACCCAGCTCTATGAGGCCCTGAGCTATATCGCAATTTTTAGCATCCTGTTCAGCTTCTACAGAAAGAACTACGAAAAGGTCCGGGACGGTTTCATCTTTGGCGTGTTTTTGATCCTGCTCTTTAGTGTACGATTCTTAATCGAATTTGTGAAAAACGATCAGGTGGCCTTTGAAGCCAACATGTCCCTGAATATGGGCCAATGGCTGAGCCTTCCCTTTATCCTGGCCGGAGTAGGAATGATCGTATGGACAAAGAGGCAACCAAAATACTTTAACCAAACGCCCCTTCCAAAAAGCCCTAAAAAAGGCCGGAAAGCAAAAATCTAAGCAATGGAAGAAGGAAATTTCTGGATAGCCTTTGGGCTTACCTTGTTTGCCGGATTATCTACCGGAATCGGAAGCGCGATGGCTTTCTTTACGCGCACGACAAATACCCGTTTCCTCTCGGTCAGCCTTGGCTTTTCTGCGGGCGTAATGATCTATGTTTCCTTTGTTGAAATCCTCCAAAAAGCTCAGGATGCCCTGGTTTCCGATTTTGGAGAAGTGGCTGCAACCTGGTACGCGGTTGGGGGGTTCTTTATTGGTATACTCATTATCGCGGTCATTGATAAAATGATTCCCGCCCTGGAAAATCCACATGAAGTCAAGCGAATCGAGGACATCCGAAAAAACGGCCAAAAAGACCCAAAGCTGATACGCATGGGCCTGTTTACAGCCCTTGCCATAGCCATCCATAATTTTCCCGAGGGAATTGCCACCTTCATGGCCGGACTATCGGATCCCACTCTGGCTGTTCCGGTGGCTGTAGCCATTGCAATTCACAACATCCCGGAAGGCATCGCTGTTTCGGTTCCCATTTCCTATGGTTCAGGAAACCGCCGAAAGGCCTTTATTCTGTCCTTCCTCTCGGGGCTGGCCGAACCCATTGGCGCACTTCTGGCCTATCTTATCCTCATGCCATTTCTGAGCGATCTCTTATTCGGAATCGTCTTTGCAGCAGTCGCCGGGATCATGGTATTTATTTCGATCGACGAATTGCTCCCCACTGCCCGGGAATATGGCCTTCACCACCATGCTGTCTATGGCTTTGTAGCAGGCATGGCATTGATGGCCTTGAGTTTATTGCTATTTTTATAGCATGAGCGAAAAGCACAAAAAGCGGCGTCATTCTCACCCGGTTAATGAGAAAAATCTGCTGGCTGCGACTTTACTGAACCTGGTGATTACGGTCATTGAAGTAGCCGGAGGCCTGTTGTCGGGCAGCCTGGCCCTGCTCTCCGATGCTGTACACAACCTGAGCGACACAGTGGCCACCTTCATTGCCTATCTGGCCACCGTTATCGGCCGAAGAAAGGCTACTGCAAAACGTACCTTTGGCTTTAAACGTGCCGAAATACTGGCAGCCCTGCTCAATGCGGTCATTCTCATTATCATCTGTGCCCTTTTGCTGAGCCATGCCTGGGAACACTGGAAAACCCCCACTCCTGTCGATTCCAAAATCATGCTCTTTGTCGCCATGATAGGACTCCTGGCCAATCTGTTTGCAGTCATGATCCTTAAAAAAGATGCGCACAAAAGCATCAATGTTCGGGCTGCCTACATCCACCTGATCGGAGATACCCTTAGCTCGATCCTGGTTATTGGCGGTGGACTGGCCATGCTGGTATTCGAGCTATGGTGGGTGGACCCGCTTATTACCCTGCTCATTGTGGCCTACATTCTGAAAGAAGCCTACACCATCCTGCGGGAAGCCGTAAACATCCTGATGCAATCGGCCCCGGATGGCCTCGATCTGGATCACATCCGCATAAAAATGGAAAGACTTCCCCAGGTTAAAAACATCCATCATCTTCATGCCTGGGCCCTGACCGACAACGACATCCATTTCGACGCCCATGTTGAGCTTCACGAAGATGAAAAACTCAGCAAAGTGAAAGATATTCAGACCAAGATCGAAACACTGTTGATCAAGGATTTCCATATCAACCATATCACACTTCAGTTCGAATACCGGCCCGAACATCCTGCAAAGCTCATTGGCCTAAAATAAATGAATCGGGAAAAACGAATCATCAGGGCCTCCTGGTGGGCCATCATCGGAAATTCAGTTCTAGCAGTACTGAAACTTAGTATTGGTTTCTTTTCCGGTAGTTATGCCGTTGTTGCCGATGGCATAGATTCCGCTTCAGATATGGCTGCCTCGGTTGTGGTACTGGTGGCAGCACGCATTATGGCCAGACCACCGAATCTTCGGTTCGCCTATGGTTATCAGAAAGCAGACAGCATCGCCACCAAGCTGCTCTCCTTCATCATCTTTTTTGCCGGGGCTCAACTCGCCTGGTCTACCGTTCAGATGCTCATCCGGGGAAATGAGATCCGACTTCCTTCGCTGCTCGCTATCTGGGTAAGCGTATTTTCCATCGCAGGTAAACTGGTGCTGACCCTGCTGCTCGAACAAACAGGAAAGTCTGTGGACAGCCTGATGCTCAGAGCAAATGCGAAGAACATGCGCAATGACGTCCTGATCTCCCTTGGCGTGCTCATTAGCCTTGTGCTTACCATCTGGCTCAATGCCCCTCTATTCGACCGGCTCATTGCGTTGATGATCAGTATCTTCATCATGTACAGTGCCTTCCGGATTTTCCTGAAATCCAACATCGATCTGATGGACGGAATTGATGATCCCCGGCTCTATAAAGCCCTTTTTGATGCAGTAAAAAGGGTTCGGGGCGCAGAAAACCCCCACAGGGTCAGGGCCCGAAAAATTGGCCACTGTTACATGATCAACCTCGACATTGAAGTCGATGCCTCCCTCTCGGTCCGTGAGGCCCATGACATTAGCAAAGCGGTTGAACAGAGCATCAAAGAAAACCTGAAAAACGTTTATGACATCATGGTTCACCTTGAACCACTGGGGAATAAAGAGGATGATGAAAAATTCGGAATCAGTGAATCCGTTATCCGGTCTAAAACAGAAAACAAACAATAAACCAGGCTCTTATTCCGTTTCCGAACCAAAGTACTTTAGCACGAATACGTATATTTGTAAAACAAAAACCCTGATTATGACCGAAAAGAATACAAATGTCAATGTGCTCTACGGTGTACTTGGCCTTCTTACTGTTGTCCTGGCTGTAGCTGTCTATTTGCTTCTCGATACCCGCAAAAATCTGAATCTGGTCTCCACTGATCTGGCCGAAAAGACCGAATTTTTCAGAGTGGAGCGCGACTCCCTGGAAGGCGAGTTACGCAATATTTACTATCGCTACGATACGTTGGAAACAAATAACATAGAACTCCAGCTGCAAATGAAACAGCAGCAGGAAAAGATAGATAAACTGATTACAATTCAGGCCGACGATGCCTATAAAATCAAGATGTATCGACGCGAAATGAAGACCCTTCGCTCCGTACTCAGAAGTTACATCGTGCAAATCGACTCGCTGAATATGAAAAACCAGGAGTTGATGGCCGAAAACAAGCAACTTCGTTTCGCGGAACGAAAACTGAGCGATGAAAAAGCCCGGCTCGAAAAAGATAAAACCCAACTCGAAGAAATCAGAGACCTGGCTACCACCCTCCAGGCCTCCGAAATCAATCTGGTCCTTCTCAACAAACGTGACAAGGAAATAAAACGTCTGCGATCGGCCGTTAAATTCCGGGTCGATTTGCTGCTGAGGGCAAATAAAGTGGTCAGTCCCGGCGAAAAAAACATCCACCTTCGTATTATTCGTCCCGATAAAGTTGTCCTGGGTTCTCCCGATCTGGACATGGTTGAAGTCAATGGAGAACAATTACCCGCTTCGGCATCCAGAATCGTGAACTACGAAAACCAGGACCTTCCCCTGTCTATCTTTTGGACCAATGACGGGGAAATTGTACCGGGCGAATACAGCATCGAAATATATGCCGATGGGAAAATCATCGGAAGCACTGCCGTGGTGTTGAACTAAAGAAACAAAGATCTCAAAACCAGATCGGTAAGCAACCATTTTTCAGGGGCTATTCGAAGCCTGTCCTCTTCTTGTAGCAAAAGCCCCCTGGACTTCAGCATTGCTGTTTCGCGCGTAAAATGTCTGGCAATCCTGGTATCAAATTGCCTTACAATATAGCCCGGATCCATGCCCCGGCTTGTTCGCAGCGAGGTGATCAGGTAGTCGTGGTAGTAATCCTGTAAAGACAATTGCTCTTCGAATCTGATGAGACGCCCCTGCTGCAGACCTTCGATGTATTTTTTAACAGAGGCCGGGTTCCAACTTCGTTTTTGTCCATCATAGGCATGGGCAGAAGGTCCCAAGCCCAGGTAAGGCCGACCCGACCAGTACAGCTGGTTATGTTCGGAGCGCTTTCGGGCCAGGGAAAAATTAGAAATCTCGTAGTGCTCAAAACCGGCTTCCAGTAATAATGCCCTCATTTCCAGGTAAAAGGATTCACTCACTTCGTCGCCGCAGGCCCGAATCCTTCCTTTCTTTCTCCAGTAATCGAAAACGGTTCCTTCCTCAAAACTTAAATGATAGGCCGAAATATGCTGAACAGGCAGATCGCGTGCCAGAAACAAATTTTCCCGCCAGGCGGAAAGATCCTGGCCCGGAATGCCATAGATCAGGTCAATTGAAATATTTTCGAAACCAGCAGAAGTCGCATTCTCTATGGCCATAATGGCCTGGGCAGAATTATGAGTCCTGCGCATCAACTCCAGATCGCGATCGCTGAAAGATTGTATCCCCACACTTAAGCGCGTAAAACCCATCTTATAATAATTGTCAAGTTTTTTCTGGTTTAAATCATCCGGATTGCATTCCATCGTCCGCTCTGCAGCCGGAAGCAATTGAAAACAGGCCTCCACCTTTTTCACAATGTCAGAAAGATTGCGCCCCGACAGTACACTGGGCGTTCCTCCCCCAATATATAAAGAGGAAAGCCGGGGCCGGCCTCCTTCCTCCTTTCCAAGCTCACGAGCCGATAATTCAATTTCCCTGAGAAGCATGGCCGTAAATACATCCTGTTGCTTCAGCGCCACGCTAAAATAAAAATCACAGTAACGACAGGCCTTCCTGCAAAACGGAATATGAATATATAGTCCCCGGGACATCGTTTCCATGCTTTAAACAAGCAAAATTATTATCATCTTTGTGCTTCTTCAGCAATATACCATGATCAAATTTCTATTCCGTTACAAATTTACTGTTCTGGTAACTGCTCTGATTGCTGTGCTAAGTCTGCTACCCAGCGACAGCATACCCGAAAGCAAACTTTTCGATTTGTCTTTTCTGGACAAAATCATTCACACAGGCATGTATGCTTTCTTTGCCTTTGTAGCACTTTGGGAATGCCCTTGCTTCTCAAGATGTTTCCGACCCTATGCCTGGACCATACTCATTGTTATCTTATGTGGGGCACTGATCGAGCTTCTTCAGGGTACCATCATTCGTTCCCGTTCTGCCGAATGGCTCGATCTTGCGGCGAATGCAACAGGTGCTTTCATAGGTTTACTGGGCCATTTAATCCGGATCCAAATTAAATTCTGACAGCAGATCCTCCATTCTTGTATGAAGAAGCCAGATCGGAAATACGCTCTTTTTCTAAACGCTGTCTCATTTCTTTTCTCACCCCTTGCAATTTACCATGTATGCTGCAAGGAGCCTCGTGATTGCAGGGTTCGTTCGAAATGACACAATGATCGAAGGCCTCTGTACCATCAATAATTTCGACAATATCCATCACCCTGATATCCCCGGGCTCTTTATTCAGACAAAAGCCCCCATTGGGCCCTTTCACCGATTTTAACAGCCCGTTTTTAGCGAGGCCCTGAAGAACTTTCGCAAGAAAAGGGGCAGGTATGCCGAGGGCACTTGAAATATCCTTCAGGCAACTCTTTTTCTGTTCCGAAGCATAGAGGGCAAGATAGATGGCTGCACGTATGGCGTATTTACTGGTATGGCTCAACATTTTCCGGGGGTGGAAAGATTTCATAGTTCTTAACAAGCACCCTGTTGATTTGTTGTGAACAGCCCTTCAAAAATGGCTGCTTCTTCCTCAATGACTTAGAAAATGTCCGAATCACCATTTTCTGTCAGAAATGCCAAACAGATTGTCAACACTCACTATCTTTAAAGTCGTATTTGATTTATAAGCGTAAGCAGTTGTGAACAATTGTGAACAATCTAAACCAAAATGCAGTTTATCAGAAGCTAAGCAATTCTATCCATGTTGATAGTCTGTGTTCATTCTTTCATGAATGTAATTTGCAAACAATTATCGATTTTTTTTGCAACAAAATGAACCGCCTATTATCATCATAAATAGAGAAATTTATTCTTAAAAATATGCTATTGTGTTTATGGATAAGGTGAATAAAAACGATCTGATTACTGCCATAAATCTACTCAGAAAGGAAAAGAACATCAGCATTCTTGCTCATTATTACCAGAACAATGATGTGCAGGATATCGCTGATTATATAGGGGACAGCCTTGCCCTGTCTCAGCAGGCTGCACAAACAAATGCAGACATTATTCTTTTTGCCGGTGTTCACTTTATGGCTGAAACCGCCAAGATTCTTTCACCGGATAAAAAGGTTCTTCTTCCGGATGTCGAAGCCGGTTGCTCTCTCGCCAATTCTTGCCCCCCTGAAGAATTTGCCCGTTTCAAAGCCCGGTATCCCAAGCATACGGTCATTTCCTATGTGAATACCACGGCCGAAATAAAGGCACTCACTGATATCTGTTGTACTTCAAGCAATGCCCTGGAAATTGTACAGAGTTTACCCGAGAACGAAAAAATCATCTTTGCGCCCGACAAGAACCTGGGCGCCTATATCCAGAAAATTACAGGCAGAGATATGGTCATATGGGATGGTGCCTGCCATGTGCATGAGGCCTTTAGCCTGGAAAGAATTCTGGAATTAAAAATGCAATATCCTGAAGCGAAGGTAATTGCCCATCCCGAATGTGAGAAACCCGTGCAGCTGGTCGCAGAACATATCGGTTCAACTGCATCATTACTGGCTTTTACTCAAAAAGATGATGCAGCAAGCTATATTGTAGCTACAGAATCCGGAATTCTTCACCAGATGCGCAAGCTTTGTCCTCACAAAACCTTCATCCCCGCACCCCCAACAGATTCCAGCTGCGGATGCAACGATTGCGAGTATATGAAACTGATTAGCCTGGAGAAAATTCATCGTTGTATGGAGTTGGAATCGCCCGAGATTAGTTTGGATCAAAATTTGATGGATAAAGCCAGAGGCTCTATTCAACGTATGCTAAAAATCTCTGAAAAACTCAAGCTTTGAAAAATGAAATGGATTTGTCTAAGCTATGTTCTTTTGATGCTGTATTCGGCCGGGATAAATATGGTTCTTGCTCAGGATTCTGATATTAAAGATGGCAAAGTTCAATTTAGCTATCCGAACGGACAAATATCCAGTGAGGGATTTATGCGTGACGGAAAACCCGATGGTTATTGGAAAACCTACTATGTGACCGGCATTCCAAAATCCGAGGGAAAGCGAAGCAATTTTCTACTCGACAGTGTCTGGACTTTTTACAATCAGAGTGGTGAAATAGATCGGAGAATCTCTTATCAGCTGGGACTTAAAAGCGGATATGAAATTGTTTACCATTATCAGAATCCGCTGCGTCCTGGAAGAATGACCATAAAATCGAAGACTTTGTATGTCAACGGTAAACGGGAAGGAGCCAGTTATGAGTACTTTCCGGAAGGTGAACTAAAGCGAATAGTGCTGTATAAGAATGGTAAAAAGCAAGGTCTTTCCCGGGAGTTTTCCCGCGACAGTGTCCTGATCAGTGTAATGGAATTCAACGATAATTACATGGTGAATCGCGAACGCCTGAACCGGAAAGATCAGGAAGGAAGAAAACAGGGAACACATCGAACTTACTATGAGAATGGAAGGATAAAGAAAGAAGCTCATTTTTTGAATGATCAGTTACATGGTTATTACAGGGAATTTGATGGCAGGGGAAGATTGGTTTTGGCTCTGAGATATGAGAAAGGACAGATTGTTGAGGAAATTGATGAGGATTTGAAAGAGATGCTCGACATGAAGAGCAGCTATGATGAAAATGGCCTTCTGTTGTTTACCGGGGCATACAAGAATGGTATTCCCGTAGGTATTCATCGATTTTACGACAGTACAGGTGTGGTTGTTAATGCGCATCTGTATTCAGAAAATGGAAAACGCATTGCCGAGGGCATTATTGATGAACAAGGCAGAAGGAAGGGAAAATGGACCGATTATTACACGGATGGAAGCAAAAGGGCTAGTGGAAACTATTTAAATAACAGACGTAGCGGATCTTGGACCTTTTATTACCGGAATGGAAAAATTGAACAAAAGGGCCGATTTGATAAGGGCCGATATCACGGGGCCTGGCATTGGTACTATCCGAATGGAGAAATCTGGAGGGAGGAACAATACTTCAATGGCCGCGAAGACGGTAGTTTTGTAGAATATGGGCCAAACGGAGAGGTATTGACCAGTGGGAGTTACATGAGTGGTGAGAAAGACGGGGAATGGTCCTACCAGGTTGGTGATCACCTTGAGAAAGGAAGTTACATTATTGGTTTGAGAGAAGGCGTTTGGGAGTACTATTACCGGGATGGTAGTTTAAAGTACGAAGGAAACTATTCGCAGGGAAATCCCGACAGAAAGCATAAGTACTACTATCCTAACGGACAACTCAAAGAAGAACAGTACTACGAAAATGGAATTAGGGAGAAGACCTGGAAGAAATACGATGAGGAAGGAAATATTTTGCTTACGATAGCATACAAAAACAACAGAGAACAAAAAATAAATGGAGTCAGAATAAGGCTTCCTGAAGATGATGTAACTTTAATACGTTGATTGAATGGAAGATAGCCATGAATTGAGAGGAAATGTTCCGGAAGTGGACAAGGAAGTAGAGGCCAGGCTCCGACCAGCAGATTTTGCCGCATTCGAAGGCCAGGGCAAGGTTGTGGACAACCTCAAGGTTTTTGTGCAGGCAGCCAAATTGAGGGATGAAGCCCTTGATCATGTTTTACTTCATGGTCCTCCCGGACTCGGAAAGACCACACTTGCCCACATTGTTGCGAGTGAAATGGGGGTTGGAATTGTAATAACTTCAGGACCGGTGCTTGATAAGCCTGGAGACCTGGCTGGCTTATTGACAGGTCTGGATCAGGGAGATGTTCTGTTCATAGATGAAATACATCGCCTTTCGCCGGTTGTTGAAGAATACCTTTATTCGGCCATGGAGGACTACTGTATCGATATTATGATTGATAAAGGTCCTGCAGCCCGCAGTGTGCAATTGTCACTGGAACCCTTTACCCTGGTTGGGGCAACCACCCGGTCGGGTTTGCTTACAGGACCCCTGAGGGCGCGTTTTGGAATTAAAGCCCTGCTGGAATACTACGACACAAAAGTTCTGACAGGAATTGTAGAGCGTTCAGCAGGTATTTTAAAGGTAGATATCGATCATGATGCAGCCGGAGAGATTGCATCCCGAAGCAGGGGTACACCCAGAATTGCGAATGCTTTGTTGAGACGTGTTCGGGATTTCGCACAGGTGAAAGGAAATGGCGATATCGATTTGGAGATTACGCGTTATGGTCTTGAGGCTCTGAATATTGATCGTTTGGGTCTGGACGAGATGGACAATAAGATTTTACTGACCATTATTGATAAGTTTTCGGGTGGACCTGTAGGACTAAACACCGTGGCAACTGCAGTTGGTGAGGAAGCCGGCACCATTGAAGAAGTGTATGAGCCTTTTCTTATTAAGGAGGGCTATATAAAGCGTACACCAAGGGGCAGAGAAGTCACTGCCCTGGCTTATGAGCATCTGGGTAAATATAAGGACCGGCAAAACTTATTGTTTTGATATTTTGTATATATTTGTTGGGAATTGAATCTTAAAGACATGCTTAAAGAATTACTTAAAAACGCAGGGCTTCTAATTATTCTGGTTGGTGTGATTATTCTCAGTGTTGTTGTTTTCAAAAAGGTGCAAACCAACGCCACACTTACCCTGAGTCTTGCTCTGATCGTGGGTGGTCTTTTGGCTCACATCCTGCTCAATAAGGCAATAGACTGATTTACAAAAGTATATTCGCAATAGTTATCAATCCTGGTTTGTCCAGGATTTTTATTTTACGGCCATTTAAAGCGATCAGCTGATCGTGTTTAAAGTCGGACAAAAGTCGGATAATTGATTCGGTGGCCGTACCAACTATGTTTGACAATTCTTCTCTGGTTAGTGAGATGTTCAGAATTCCTTCCTGATCGGTTCCAAAATTTTCCTCAAGGTGGACCAAAATTTCAGCCAGTCTTTCTTTTACTGTTTTTTGTGCAATATCAGTAATGTAGTCATTGGCTTCATCCAGTTCTTTACAGGCAAGTTTCATGATTTCGACAGCGAAATCTCCATTGTTGCGAACAAAACCAAGCAGTATATCCCGGGGAATGTGTAAAACATTGCCTGGAGTGAGAAATTCAGCAGTATGGCAGGCGGGTTCGTTGCTGATTACGGAGCGATACCCAATGATGTCTTTCGCCTTGGCAAAACGAATGATTTGTTCCTTACCGTCGAAACCGGTTTTATAGACCTTTATAATACCCTCAAAAACAATGTAGAAGCCTCGCATTCTATTTCCTTCCTGATAGAGAATTGAACCTCTTTTATAACTTTCTGTTATGTTGTTGAAAGTGATATCTTGCAATTCCTCCTCATTCAGATGTTTAAAGAGAGGGTGGTTCTTCAGAATTGCCATTTCATTGCCGGAGGAGTTAAGTGAATCGCTCATAGTGATTGTATCATCGCTCTAAATTACGTAAAAATAGAATTGCAATGAAAGAACGAATTAAAGCCAATTGGTTAAATGGACTTGCCTTTGAAGCAACGGTAGATGGACATAAGCTTTACATGGATTCTACTCTCGAACATGGTGGTAAGAATACAGGTCCCAGGCCAAAACCACTCATGATGGTTGCATTGGCCGGTTGCACAGGCATGGATGTGGCCTCCATACTTAAAAAAATGAAAGTTGAATTTGATGATTTCAGTGTCGAGGTGGAGGGAAATCTCTCAAAGGACCATCCCAGGAAATTTGAAGGTATGAAGGTCATCTACACCTTGAAGGGAAAAGGCATAAATCGCAAGAGCGTAGAAAAGGCGGTAAAGCTTTCTACTGAAAAATACTGTGGTGTTTCAGCCAATTACAGCGAGTCCTTTCCAATTTCTCATGAAATAGTGATTGAGGAATAGTCGTTTAATAGGCCGACTTGAATTGCGAAAGAAAACGTAAATCGTTTTCAAAATACAGACGGAGATCTTTTACCTGGTACTTCAGCATGGCGATGCGCTCAATGCCCATACCAAAGGCAAAACCAGTGTATTTCTCTGAGTCGATCTTATTGTTTTCCAATACATTGGGATCGACCATTCCACATCCCATAATTTCAAGCCAGCCTGTATATTTACATACATTGCAACCGGAACCGCCACAGATCTGACAAGAAATATCCATTTCGGCAGAGGGTTCTGTAAAAGGGAAAAATGAGGGACGAAGCCGGATTCGGACTTCTTCACCAAACATTTCTTTGGCAAAGTAGAGCAAGGTTTGCTTAAGATCGGCAAAGGATACATTTTCGTCAATATAGAGCCCTTCTATTTGATGAAAGATGCAGTGTGCCCTGGCCGATATGGCTTCATTTCGGAAGACTCTTCCGGGAGAAACAGTACGAATCGGAGGTCTGGATGATTCCATCACGCGCACCTGTACCGATGAGGTGTGGGTGCGCAGGAGAATGTCCGGATCCTTTTGAATGAAGAAGGTATCCTGCATATCCCTGGCAGGGTGTTCCGGCGGAAAGTTAAGTGCTGAAAAAACGTGCCAGTCATCTTCAATTTCAGGTCCTAAAGATACATTAAACCCCAGTCGTTCAAAAATTTGCAGTATCTGAGTACGTACAATAGAGATGGGATGGCGGGCTCCGTTTGGTATAGGGGGACCTGGCAGGCTCAGATCAATCGCTTTTTCCTGTTCCTGAGATCCTTTTAAGGATTGCGAAAGCTTTTCGAATCTGTCCTGAATAGCTAGCTTGAGTGCGTTGATTTCCTGCCCGACTGCTGCTTTTTCTTCATTCGGAATTTCCCTGAAACTGGCAAAGAGTTCATTTAGAATACCCTTTTTGCCCAGGAAACGGATGCGGAATTTTTCAAGGTCCTCTTTGTTTTTTGCTGAGAACTGCTTGACTTCATTCAGAACTAGGGATATTTTATCGTGCATAGTTTATCAATGAGCGCTACAAAAGTAAGTAAATTGGGGTTTACGGAAGGACTTTGATGTGATAAATCACATCTTCCAACGGCCTGTCGAAGCGATCTGTTGGTAGTGAGGCAATCAGATCAACAACTTCCATGCCTTCAATTAGTTCTCCGAATACCGTATAGGCACCATCCAGATGTGGTGTTCCTCCGATTGTAGTATAGGTTTCTACTGCGTTTTGCTCAAAAACCATTCCCTTTTGTCTGGCCAATATCTGGAGTTCCTTCGGAGTAAATACACGACCCTGTACAATGTAAAACTGAGAACCCGAAGATCGTCTTTCCGGATTCTGATGGTCACTCTCCCGGGCTGCAGCAAGTGCCCCTCTTTTGTGTATGAGTTCGGGCCTGATTTCTGCTTCAATGGTATAACCCGGACCACCATGACCAAGTCGGGCACCTTTTTTTGCTGAAACCGATTGTGGATCGCCACCCTGAATCATGAAATCGGATATAACTCGGTGGAATAACTGCTTATCGTAGTAGCCTTCTCTCACTAACTTTAGCATATTGTCCCTGTGTTTTGGTGTGGCATTGTATAGTTTGAGGACAATCTTGCCATAGTTTGTATCGATTTGAATCAGTGGTCCGGAATCTCCCTGTCCATTCACCGGCATAGCTGTATTTAGAAGGAATATGCAAAGTGACGTGATATAGGCAATCTTCTTCATAAGAATGATGTAAATTTACTTTTGAAACTATAGGCAAATATAGGGTAATGTTTAATAAGAGCTGTTTACTGTTGTTTTACCTGATGTTGGTTCCCCTTAGCCTGCATGGCCAGGGAGTGGGTCTGGTATTGAGTGGGGGGGGAGCAAAGGGAATCGCACATATTGGCGTAATTAAAGCATTGGAAGAACACCACGTTCCTATCGATTACATTGGTGGAACCTCAATAGGTGCCATTGTGGGTGCCCTGTATGCAATGGCTTATTCTCCGGATGAGATGGTTGAAATCTTTAATTCGGAGAATTTCAAAGCGGGTCTTAAGGGTGAAATCGGGGAGAGTTACCGCTATTATTTTAAAGACAGTCAGGCCGAACCTGATATTTTAAACCTCGGCATAGAATTTAAAGACAGTGTTCAGCGAACACGGATGCCCTTAAGTCTTATCCCCAATCACATCATGGATTTTTCTTTTATGGAAATATTTGCGAGGGCCAGTGCTGCTGCTCACTATGATTTCGACAGCCTTTTTGTGCCTTATCTGTGTGTTGCAGTTGATATCAGCAACAATGAGGAGGTGGTTTTCAGGAAAGGAGATCTTGCCCAGGCTGTGCGTGCATCAATGACTGTACCCTTGTATTTCAGGCCCATCGTTATAGATGACAAGATTATGTATGATGGTGGTATTTACAATAATTTTCCGGCCGATCATGTCCGCTCATCTTTTCATCCCGAGGTACTCATCGGAAGCAAGGCAACAAAAGGAAACAAACAACCCGATGAATTTGACCTGATGGCTCAGATCGAAAATATTGTCATGAAACCCTCCGATTTTACCATTTCTGAAGAAGAGGGGGTTTTACTGGAGATGGATTTCGACAAGGTTTCGTTACTCGATTTTGATAATCTGGAGGCTCTGGTGGAAGTCGGTTATCGTTCGGCCATGAATAAGCTGGATTCCATCCTGTTAAAGGTTAAGGACATAGCACCATCTGATTCTTCGATAACCGAGCGCAGAGCTGCATTCAGAGCTACCTGGCCCGCTTTTAAATTCAAAGAAATTTTAGTGAGCGGCCTGAATGAAAAGCAGGAAAAATATGTGAAGAACAGTTTCCTTAAACCTGATTCAATCATTGATCTCTCGGTTGTGAAGCAGGAATACCTTAAGCTCTGTCACGATAAGAGCTTTGTGTATCTGTATCCACGTGCTGTCTATGATGAGAAGGACAGTCTGTTTGACCTTCACTTAAGGGTCGTTCCTGAGGCTCCCATGGAAGCAAGTTTTGGCCTTTTTATTTCTACAAATGGTCAGGCGCAGACCTATTTGGGCTATAGTTATCGGTCTGTGCAGGAACTGAGTACGCACTTGTTTGGGAGTATACAGTTTGGACGCTTGTATGATGGTGTTAATCTGGGTTTTAGATTTGATTATCCGGCAAAAGTTCCGGTTTCGCTCAAAGGATCTTTCAACTACAATGGATTTAATTACAATACAGCTAGCAGCAATTTATTTTTTGAAGATCTGAAAGCCAATTACATCACTGAAGACGAGATTAACTTCCGTTTTGATGTTTCCTGGCCTTATCGTATTAACGGCCTGGTAAAAACAGGCCTTGGTATTGGCCGAAACAATGAGGTCTATTATATGCGTAAGGACTTTACTTCGAACGATACTTCCGAGGTTTCCAATGTAAACCTTTTTTCGGTTTATGGAGCCATTGAAAGGAACAGTTTAAACGATAAGCAGTATCATTCCTCCGGCGATCATCAATTGGTATCGCTGCGGCTTGGTTATGGTCTGGAGGACTATATCTCCGGTTCTACAGCTCAGGTTTCAACAAACGAGAGAAATAGCTACTATTGGTTATCGGGACGTTTCTTAAAGACAGCTTATTTGCCTTTGACAGATCGCTTAAGTCTGGGTTATCATCTGGAGGCTCAGGCCACATTTAAGAAACTGATGAGTAACTGGTATTCTACCCTTATTGAAGCACCGGTTTTCAAACCTACACTTGCCAGTAAGGCTTTATTTATGGCCGATTACAGGGCTCATCAGTATTTCGCAGCGGGCCTTATGCCTGTTTATCAGCTAAATAATTTATCACATTTGAAACTGGAAGCTTATTCTTTTTTCCCCGTTCAGGAATTCAAAAGGGCCGGTGACGATGAGGCTTACCTTGGAAGCTATTTCAATACAGTGAAAACCCTTTTTGATGCCTCTTTTACTTTGCTGTCTGTTGCCGGGCCCATAGGTCTGCACATTGGTTATATTACAGAGGAAGACAGACCCTGGGTGTTTCAATTGAGTTTCGGATATTTGCTCTTCAATAAAAGATCTACAGAAGAGTGAAAAATCCCATCAAGCAATTGTTTGGTCAGACGGCAGTTTATGGACTGGGGATTGTGCTGCCCCGTTTGTTGAATTACCTTCTGCTAACGCCTTTTTATACCAGGGTATTCGACAAAGGAAGTTACGGAGTCATTACCGAGCTTTATGCATACCTTGTCTTTCTGATCGTTATCCTGACATACGGGATGGAAACCGGGTTCTTCAGGTATGCGAGTAATTCACAACGAAAAGAGCAGGTCTACAAGACAGGTTTGCTCAGCCTCTTATTTACATCTGTTCTGTTCATCTTGCTCGTTCTGGTTTTTTCAAAAGGCCTTTCCAATCTGATTGGGTATTCGGAGCATCCGGAATATCTTCGCTTATTGGGACTTATTGTGGGAATAGATGCATTTACCTCTCTTCCTTTTGCCTATATCAGGCTTCGTAACAGACCCGGAAAATATGCCTTTATCCGGATACTAGAGGTCGGTGTAAATATATTGTTAAATCTCTTTTTCCTGTACTACTGTCCTAAAAATCAAGATGCTAAGATTGTATCTTTACTGTTTGATCCCAATATTGGAGTGGGTTATGTACTCATTTCGAATGCATTAGCCTCATCCCTAAAACTACTACTACTTCTACCCGAAATCTTTTTTGGTTTCAGAGGCAGGTTTAGTGCTGTATTGCTTCGTATCCTGCTAAGGTATTCCTATCCCCTGCTGCTTGCTGGTTTAGCGGGTACCATCAATGAAGCGCTGGACAGGGTTTTACTTAAACATTTAATACCGCCCTCACAACATCCGATGGAACAACTGGGAATCTATGGGGCAAATTTCAAACTAGCTGTTCTAATGACTTTGTTTGTACAGATGTTTAAGTATGCAGCAGAGCCCTTTTTTTTCTCAAAATCCGGCGAGAAGGACGTTAAACTATTGTATGCAGATGTGATGACCTTTTTTGTGGTTACCGGACTGGGTATTTTTCTGATTGTGATGCTATTTATTGATCACTTTGTTTTGTTTATTGGAGTGGATTTCCGCGAAGGTCAGGGCATTGTTCCCATTGTATTGCTTGCGAATCTGGTGATGGGCATATTTTTCAACTTATCTATATGGTATAAACTTACCAATCGTACAATGATAGGTGCAGTCCTGGTATTGGTAGGTGCAGCGATCACGATTGTTGTTAACCTCGCTTTTGTTCCACGCTATGGATATTTTGCATCAGCATGGGCGCATTTACTATGCTATAGTTTTATGGTTGTTTTGTCCT
>PDWJ01000799.1_pt1 | contig 43607 bp, 43 predicted proteins | sample 1430881 | NCBI WGS metagenome assembly PDWJ01 (sample SAMN01162460, study PRJNA174530) | Oral metagenome, whole genome shotgun sequencing project. | biome: Marine environment; feature: Marine mammal; material: Swab sample of the gingival sulcus; isolation source: swab sample of gingival sulcus...
CCTCCGCTACGACTACAGCGATGCTCCTCAGCGGCTGGGGTGGTCGATGGTCAAGGGTGATATCCAGCGTTCGATCGACGGTGCCTTCCGGTTTGAGGATCACGGTGACGAAACCGTTGTCCACTACGACCTCGAAATCGAGTTGGCGGTGCCCCTGCCTGGCTTTGTTAAGCGTCGGGCCGAACGCCGGATCCTCAACGCGGTCAAGGAACTCAAGACGGTCGCTGAGGGCTGAGTGGCCCGCTCGGTCGGGATCGATGTCGGCGGCACCAAGTGTCTTGGTGTTGCCCTCGACGATGACCACACCGTCATCTCGGTTGAACGACAGCCCACCCCGGCTGATCCCAACAACCTGGTTGCCGCCCTTACTGACCTGATCGACCTGCTCGGTCCCGCCGATCACGTTGGCCTCGGACTACCCGGCTGGGTCGACACCGACGGCGTGCTTCGAGCATCGCCTCATCTTGGAGCAGCGGTTGGCTATGACATCGCTGGCGCGGTGGCTGAGCGATGTGGCTTGCCAGCGATCGCTGTCAACGATGCCACCGGCGCAACCCTGGCTGAATGGCGCATCGGGGCCGGACACGGCGTTGACAATCTGGTCATGGTGACCCTCGGAACCGGCATTGGTGGCGGCCTGGTCGCTGATGGACACCTGATCCGAGGACGTCACGGCTGGGCCGGAGAATTCGGTCACATGGTGGTGCACCAGGACGGCCTGCCCTGTCCCTGCGGCCGTCAGGGCTGTTGGGAACGCTACGCGTCAGGCACGGGCTTAGCGGCGGCGGCTCGCCGGTCGGTCCGCACCGGTGATCGGATGCTTGACCTGGCTTGCGGTGATCCCGCGGCGATCACCGGAGAGATCGTCGTCGCAGCGGCGCTTGAGGGCGATGCTCACGCCATCGAGATCATCGATGAGTTGTCGCGCTGGATCGCCTTGGGCCTGGTCAATCTCACCAATGCTCTCGATCCGGAGTTATTTGTCCTCGGTGGCGGGGCGATGGAAGGGCTCACGTCCTACCTTGGTGTCATCGAGCAAGGGTTTGTGGAACTGCTCGCTCCACCTCGTGATCAGCCCGCTCCCAGGATCGTCATCGCTCAACATGGCGAACGGGCGGGAGCGGTAGGAGCTGCCTTGCTCCACACGCTCTGGCCTGGCTAAATGGGCTCATGGCCGCGGGTGGCCAGGCGCTAATGTCGCAGCCATGGAGTTTCGCCGGATCACCAATCTCCCTCCCTATGTCTTCACCATCATCAACGGATTGAAGATTGCCGGTCGGCGAGCAGGACGGGACGTGATCGACCTCGGGTTTGGCAATCCCGACATCCCTTCGCCAGAGATCGCCGTTGACAAGCTGGCTGAAGCGGCTCGCAATCCTCGCAATCATCGCTATTCGCTCAGCCGGGGCATTCCCAAGTTGCGCGAGGCCGCAGCCGACTACTATCAGCGCACCTGGGGAGTGGAGCTCGATCCTGAAACCGAGATCACCAGCACGATCGGGGCCAAAGAAGGCTTCACCCATCTGATGTGGGTCCTTCTCGACCAGGGTGATGCCGCCATCGTGCCGACCCCGAGCTATCCGATCCATATCCACGGGCCACTCTTTGCCGGTGCCGATCTTCGCCAGGTTCCCATCCATGGTCTCAGCCATCCCGAAGCCCGGGACGACTTCACCGAGGACTTCTTCGACCGGCTCCATACCGCCTACAACGTCGGCTGGCCCAAGCCCCGGGTCCTGGTCATCTCCTTCCCCCATAACCCCACCGGAGCCTGTGTCGATCTCGACTTCATGAACAAGGTGGTCGAGTTCTGTCGAGAGCGTGACATGATCGCCGTTCACGATTTCGCCTATGCCGACATCGGTTTTGACGGGGTTCAGCCGCCCAGCATTCTCCAGGCCGAAGGGGCCAAAGATGTGGCGGTCGAAATGTACTCGATGACCAAGTCGTTCTCGATGGCCGGATGGCGCAGCGCCTTCACCGTCGGTAATCCGGAGGTGGTCGCAGCGCTGGTCAAACTCAAGAGCTATCTCGACTACGGGATCTTCCAACCCATCCAGATCGCTGCCACGGTTACCCTCAACGAAGCCAGCGACTATCCCAAAGAGGTGTGCGCCACCTACGAGAGCCGTTGTGATGCCCTCATCGATGGGCTTGGCCGGATCGGCTGGGATATCCCCAAGCCGGGCGGCACCATGTTTGTGTGGGCTCCGATCCCCGAGCCCTATGCCGATATGGATTCGGTGGCGTTCTGTTCGATGCTGGTTGACGACTGCGACGTTGCCCTGTCGCCCGGCGTGGGCTTCGGACCCGGCGGTGAAGGCTTTGTTCGATTTGCCCTCATCGAGAACGAACAGCGCATCCAACAGGCCATTCGCAACCTGCGACGGGGCCTCGACAAGCTCGGCTAATCAGCCCAACCTCGGCTGCGTTCCACCGCTCGCTGCCACTGGCGATAATTCGCGTTGGCGGTCGTCCGATCGGGAGCGGGATCAAAGCCGGCCTCAAACGACCACATCGATGAGATCTCGTCAAGATCGCGCCACACCCCTTCGGCGAGACCGGCCAAGAAGGCGGCTCCGAGGGCGGTCGTTTCTTGATCCGCCGGACGCACCACCCTGACCCCGAGCTGGTCAGCTTGGAGCTGGAGCATGAAGTCCATCACCGACGCGCCACCGTCAACGCGTAATTCGGTGATCGGGATGCCGCTGGCCGATACCATCGCCTCAACCACATCTCGGGTCTGATAGGTCATCGACTCGACCACCGCCCGGGTCAGATGAGCCCGCGTCGTTCCTCTGGTGATCCCCACGATGGTGCCTCGGGCGTAGGGATCCCACCAGGGCGATCCCAACCCGGCGAAGGCGGGCACCAGATAGACCCCATCGGTGGACTCCACACTGGCAGCCAGCGGTCCCGTTTCAGCAGCGTGGTCGATGATCTGGATCCCGTCGCGCAGCCATTGGATCGCTGCCCCGGTCACAAAGATCGATCCTTCGAGGGCATAGACGACCGTTCCATCAGAGAGCTCCCACGCCACCGTGGTCAGCATGCCCTCGGTGGGTGGGGGACAGGTGTCGCCCACATTGAGCAGGACAAAGCTGCCGGTGCCATAGGTGTTCTTGGCCATTCCTGGGCTGAAGCAGGCCTGGCCGAACAAGGCGGCTTGCTGGTCGCCAGCCACACCGCTGATCGGGATACCCGCCGGAGCGCCATAGCGATCTGAGCTCACCCCAAACCGGCCACTCGATGGGCGAATCTCCGCCAGAGCGCTGATCGGCACCCCAAGAAGACCGCACAGGTCAGGATCCCAGGTGCGGGAACCGATATTGAAGACCATGGTCCGGCTGGCATTGGTGACATCGGTAGCGAAGACCTCGCCGCCGGTCAGTTTCCACATCAGCCAGGTGTCGATCGTGCCGAGGGCCAGGTCATCGTCGATCGGGATCTCGCGGTTGTTGAGCATCCAGGCGTACTTGGTGCCAGAGAAGTAGGGATCGAGGACCAGTCCGGTGCGCCCTCTGACCAGATCGAGATGACCGGCCGCGGCGAGTTCATCGCAGCGATCAGCGGTCCGGCGATCCTGCCACACCAGAGCCCGGCCGTACACCTTGCCGGTAGAACGATTCCACGCCACCGCGGTCTCGCGTTGGTTGGTGATCCCAATCGCTGCCACCCGATCGATCCCGACCTGGTCGACGACCTCATTGAGGGTGGCCACCGCGGCGGCCCAGATCTCATCAGCATCATGTTCCACCCAGCCGGGATGAGGATAGTGCTGGGTGAACTCGCGATAGGCAGCAACCGGTGTGCGGGCATCAGCCCACACCGCTCGGCTGCGGACTCCAGTGGTTCCAGCGTCGATGGCGATCACACACGGGGCGCTCATACCGATCGACGGTAGTGGGTTAGCGCTTCTTGCGCTTCGCTTTGGGTCGGTTTGCTGCGTTGGTCCGCCGGGTTGGGGCGGGTGCGGGACGCCCCTGCGGGGTGGTGGCTGCAGCCTCCTTGGCCGCAGCAGCGGTGCGGGCGTCGGCTCGAATCTCTTTGATCGTCTTGGGCTGATAGCCCAACTTGGCCATCACATAGCCAAACAGGAGATAGAGCGGCAAGCTCATGATCAAGCCAGCGGTGATCCCCACCACGGACCGCTCTCGGAAGATCAGAACGAAGGCAATTGCCATCACCACCGCATAGATCGCCCAGGTCTTGAAGAGCTGGGACCAGTTGACCGTTCGAGAATTATCCCATCGCATAACAGTTGTCCTAGGTTGCATCGCCGGGCAGAGCCGGATAGTCGGGTTGAGCGGTTGCCGCCGCGTTGGGGAAGTCATACACCCTCAACACGGTCTTGGTCTCTCCGGTCGGCGTGAGCCAGCCCACCGTGGTGCCATCGACATCGATCTGAACCGCTTCGATCCCGTCGAGTTCGGTGGCGGTATAGACGATCTGGGCTAAGGCTTGGGTGAGCGCTGGACCGGTCAGGTCGGTGATGTCCTCGGTGATGTCGAGGACCAAGAGCTGGCCACGTGAACGAGCGGACAAGAGACGGGTATCGGGCGGAATCGCTGAGCTGTACTGGGCTTGTTGTTCGTCGGGGTTGGGGCCGAGCAATAAGACCTTGATCAGATCATCGCGGGAAACCGCGGTACGAGGAACCGACTTGAGCAGTCGTTCTTCGCCGGGGGCAACCAAATAGATCCGCTCTGCGCCGGCCGCCGTCGCTGCTGACGGGTTGGCGACGACCACGATCTCGCCTTCGTCGTCAGACAGGGGGCGGGGTGCGGCATCGGGTCGGATCCCACACGCCGAGGTGACCGCGATGACCAGAACGAGGAGGGCCCACCGTCTCACAGGTCGATCTCCTCGGCGTTGAGCTCGATGACAAACCGGGCACCTGAGGTGCCATCCAGGCGGTCTTCGACCCACAGACGTCCCCCATGGAGGCGGACATGTTCGTCAACCAGGGCCAGGCCAAGACCAGCTCCGTCGCTGGAGGCGCGGCGTCCAGCGACGCCTCCTCGGGCGAAGCGTTCGAAGATCAGCTGTCGCTCATCGAGCGGCACGCCGGTTCCGTGATCCTCCACCGCAATCCGCACTCTCAGGTCGCCGTCGGCGGTTGACCCGCTTTCGGTGATCGCCACCTCAGCATTGCCTCCACCGTGGAGACGAGCATTGTCGATCAAGTTGGCGATCGCTCGAGCGAGGCGCCGACGGTCGCCTTCGATCAAGAGATGCTCAGCGACCGGGGTGGCGCTGATCGGGGTGTCGGGAAGGCTGCTGACCCCAACGGCGTTGCGGACGAACTCGACCGCCAAGAGTTCTTCGATATGAAGACGGACCGCCCCGGCATCGAAGCGGCTGATCTCAAGCAAGTCTTCGACCAAGCCGCGGAAGCGGATCACATCGCTCTTCAAGAGGTCGAGCGCGGCCTGGGCTCGAGGTGGCATCTCATCGCGACGAGCGTCCATCACGTCGACCGATGCCGACAGGGTGGTCAAGGGCGATCTCAGCTCATGGCTCACGTCGGAAGCGAACCGGGTATCGCGTTCGATCCGGTTCTGCAAGGCGGTTGCCATGTCGTTGAACGAACGTGCCAGCACCGACAGGTCGGGGTCGCTGGTGGGCTCCAATCGGGTGACGAGGCGTCCGCTGGCGATCGCTTTGGCTGCTTGGGCTGCCACCTTGACCGGGCGTACCGCTCGTCGGGCGGCCAGGCTGCCGGCGAAGGCCGCCAGGGTGGTCGTGGTCGCCGTCCCGAGCAGGAGGGAGAGTCGCACCGACCCCAAGGTTTCGGCAACATCGCTCATCGAGAAGAACTCGAAGTAGGCGGCATCGGAATTTGGTAGAGGGAATCCGACGACAATGTTCGGTTCACCATCGATCGTCGTGATCATGCGGGCTGCAGTGCGGTCACCGATCACAGTCTTGATCAAGGAATCAGGGATCTGGTCTTCGCTATAGCTCGGATTGCCAGCCGCAAAGTCTGAGTTGTACCACAGCACCGGGGTGTGTACACCCAGGTCGGTCAGTTGCAAGATCGTTGGCCCGGCTGAGGTGGGAGCTGCTCTCAGACTGCCGACCGCCTGGATGGCGTTGCGGCGGGCTGATTCTCGTGCTGATTGGTCTCGCTGCTGGACCAAGCTGGTGCGGGTGAATCCATAGGTGACGAAGGCGAACACGACCGAGAGGCCGAGTGCGCCGAGCAAGAACATCAACAAGATGCGCCGACGCAGCCCTAAACGCCGCGAGCGTGCTGGCGCCAATTGGTTGGTGTCGTCAAACTCGAGTGTCGAGTCGATGTCCGAGGGCTTCACGGGCCCGACTATGGCTGGAGTCGGTAGCCCAAGCCGCGCACGGTGACCACATGGCGCGGGTTGGCTGGATCGAGTTCGATCTTGGTTCGCAGACGACGGATGTGGACATCCACCAAACGTCCATCGCCGAAGTAGTCATAGCCCCACACCTTGTCGAGGAGAGCTTCGCGGCTAAAGACCTTGCCCGGGCTTTCGGCGAGCTCGCACAGCAAGCGGAATTCGGTCTTGGTGAGGTGAACCTCAGAACCAGAGATGAGGACCTTGCCTTCTTCGGGAATCAATTCCAGTTCGTTGAACACCAGGTGAGCTCGATGGGGAGCGACCGGACGAATCCGACGCAGGAGGGCTCGGATGCGGGCCGAGAGCTCCTTGGCCTGGAAGGGTTTGGTGAGATAGTCGTCAGCACCTGCTTCGAGCCCAGCAACCACATCGTGGGTGTCGTTGCGGGCGGTCACCATGATGACCGGGACATCGCTGGTACGGCGGATCGTTCGACAGAGCTGGAACCCGTCGATACCGGGCAGCATGATGTCGATCAAGACCACGTCCGGGTTGACCGTTGAGAATTGCTCGATGGCATCCTCACCGCTTGCGGCTTCGGCAACCGTCCAGCCTTCGTCTTCGAGTGCGAGTTTCACTGCCGAACGGATGCGTTCATCATCCTCGACCGTCAAGATACGTGTGCCCACGTCTCCTATGATGCCCCAAAATTGACTCGAAGTCGCGGCTCCCGCTCAACAACCGCCCGACAAGAGTTCGACTAGGTCGTCATGGATACCTGGCGCGGCGACCACCAGGTCGGCTGGTGTTGCCGGCCCACCCTCAGAATCCGACGACCGCGCACCGGCTTCGCGGGCGATCAGCTCCCCAGCGGCAGCGTCCCACAGATTGAGGTAGGTCTCGTAGTAGCCATCGATACGGCCGCAGGCGACCATGCACAGATCGACCGCTGCCGAGCCCAGCCGACGGATGTCGCGTACCCGGGGCAAGAGGTGGGGGAGTCGCTGGGCTTGCTCGGCTCGGCGTTCCGGCAGATAGGCGAACCCGGTCGCGATCAAGGCGGTGGCGATGTCGGTCTTGTCGCTGGCCGAGATCGGACGACCGTTGACGGTGGCGCCACCACCGCGGTGGGCTGAAAACAGCTCCGCGAAGACCGGGACATAGACCGCTCCGGCGACCATGTCATCGTCTTGGGCAACAGCGACCGAACAACACCACGCTGGTTGGTCGTAGACGAAATTGGTGGTGCCGTCGATGGGGTCGATATGCCAGGCGTAGCCGCTGGTGCCGGTGATCGAGGTGCCTTCTTCGCCGACGATCGCATCGTCGGGTCGTTCGGCGCGCAAGATATCGACGATGCTGGCTTCGGCAGCGCGGTCGAATTCGGTGATCAGGTCGGTGGTCGACGATTTGGTGTCCGGGTCGAGGGTGCTGGCTCGACGTCGACCCTGGTAGGCGATCGTTCCGGCCTCGTAGGCGAGACGTTCACACAAGGTTCGAAGATCGGTGTCGTGGGTCATCAGGGGCGAGAGTAGCGCTGATCGTTGTGGTCCCTGGAGTCGACCGCTCAGACCGTGAGTCGTCAGAGATAATTCCGGAACACGATCTCGGCGACACAGCTGGGCTTGGATGCTCCCTCGCATTCGAACACAAATTTCATCGTGGCTTGGATGCCGCCCGGAACATCGACAACCTCCAGCAGCTCGATGCCCAGACGCAGGCGTGACCCGACCATGACCGGGGAGGGGAACCGAACCTTGTTGGTGCCATAGTTGACCGCCATCGAGAATCCCTCGAAGGCCACGATGTCTGGGTAGAGCGCTGGACCGAGCGACAAGGTCAGATAGCCGTGGGCGACCGGTCCACCAAACGGTCCCGCTGTGGCCTTGTCGACATCGACATGGATCCACTGGAAGTCGCCGGTCGCTTCGGCGAACTGGTTAACCCGTTCCTGGGTGATCTCGTGATAGTCGCTGTAGCCGAGGTGTTGGCCGACCAAGCTGCGGAGTTCGTCGGGACCATTGATGACGCGCGGTTTCATGACTATCAGCATGACACCTCGTTGGGCGTGATACGAATATGGCCATGTCTGAGGAGTTCCGATCTGGTTTTGTCACCTTGCTCGGTCGACCCAATGTCGGCAAGTCATCTCTGGTCAATGCGATCTGCGGTCGCAAGATCAGCATCGTCTCCAACAAGCCCCAAACCACCCGCCACCGGATCATGGGGGTCGTCAACCGCCCTGATGCCCAGCTGGTCTTTGTCGATACCCCCGGGCTGCACAAACCGGTGTCGGCCTTGGGTAAGCGGGTCAACGCCACCGCGTTGGAGAGCGCTGCTGATGTTGACCTTCACTGTTTGGTGCTCGATGCCACCAAGCCTTTTGGTGCTGGTGACCGCTGGGTGAGCGATCACCTGCCCCTGGCCGATTCGATTGTGATCGTCAACAAGATCGATATCGCTCGGCCTGATCAGGTAGCCGCCATGCTCTCGGCGGCGAGCGAGCTCAACGCTGCCGCATACCACCCGGTGTCGGCCCGCACTGGCGACGGTATCGCTGCACTCACCGATGATCTGATCAGCCGCCTAGCTCCAGGACCAGCGTTCTTTGATGAGGACCAATTCACCGACATGCCCTCGGAACAGTTCATTGCCGAACTGGTTCGTGAGCAACTCCTTGCTGTCACCCGGGATGAATTGCCCTATTCGATCGCCACTCGGGTTGCCGAATGGGAATGGCCACGGGTGAGGGTCGACATCATCGTTGAACGGGAGAGTCAGAAGGGGATGGTGATCGGCAAGGGTGGCCGAATCCTTAAAGAGGTGGGATCACGAGCTCGCAAAGAGATGCCTGAGGGCATCTACTTGGAGCTGCGGGTCAAGGTTGACAAAGACTGGCAGCGTCATCCCGACCGCGTCGAACGGTTGGGCTACTAGGTCGATCAGTCGCAGCGTGTTGACCGATCATCCATCGCCCGCGGTGGTGGGCGCTGCGGTCGTTGGGGCCGCGCTGGTCACCGCAGGCGCGGTGTCTCGCGGTGTGGTCTCCAAGAGGGAGGCGAAGTCTTCGTAGGCCAGAGGAGCTCCCGGTTCACTCGAACCTCCAAGGGAGGGTACATAGACCGAGAATCCTCCATCATCAACCGTGAATCGGGTTTGGCCGATCGCTCCAAGATCGGCGGTGCGGAACGAGGTATAGGTCAACACGATCTGGGCGACCGCCCGTCGCAGCTCGATACTGGTCATCCGCTCGATCACCGCAGGATCAAGATCGACGGTGGCCACGCCTCGGGCCAGGGTGACCTCGGCGATCAGGCCGAAACGCACCGAGGTTCGCAGCCCATATTCGCTGATACCGCTGGGTGATTCGAGAAGATCTTTGACCACGCTGAGCGGTACCGGCTGGGCACGTTCGAGCTCCAGGGGTTGAAGGGTGTCGGTGAATCCCAGGTGATAGAAGATCTGGATTGGCTGGGTGTTGGGTTCGGGCTCGGTGGTCGCTGAGGGCACGTCGGTCGCGGTCGTGGTGGCGATCGTGGTGGTGGTCGTCGTGGTTTCGCTGACCAGTTCGTCGGGTAGATCGCGGGGGTTATAGGTGTCAACCCCGTCATCGATCGGGAGTGAACATCCAGCGACCACGATGAGGGGCAGGAGGAGTAGACGTTTCATGGTCGTTCTCCGGTAACGAAACGGACGACAAATCGGGCCCCACCCCCGGGTCGGTCTTCGGCCCAGGCTTCGCCGCCGATCGACACGGCGTGTTCGGCAACGAGGGCCAGACCCAACCCGGTGCCGATCCGGTTGCGAGCAGCACTTCCGCGAGCGAAGCGTTCAAAGATGCGGGACTTCTCACTGGCAGCCACGCCCGGTCCGGCATCTTCCACCGCCATCAGGACTGAATCTGGCTGGTCGCCGGGTTCGATACTGATCCGGATCGGGCCACCGCCATGGTGGGCAGCATTGTCGAGGAGGTTGCCGAGGATCCGATCGAACCGTAGGCGGTCGATCTGGACCGCAATGGTGGCATCGGGGTCGACCACGATCGGGAGATCGTCGTAGCCGGCTCGACGGATCACCCGTTCGCACATATCGGTCAAATCCAGGGTTTCGGTGTGGGTGTCGGGGGCATGTGCTTCCAATCGGGAGAGTTCGAGGAGGTCGATCACCATCTGGTCGAATCGCCGAACCTGGCCAACCACCACATCGAGGGCCTGTTGGGTGCGTTCGGGAAGGTCGTCGCGTCGGGCATCGAGGACTTCGACCGCCGCGGTGAGTGCGGTGATTGGGGATCGCAGCTCGTGGCTGACATCGGAGGCGAATCGTTGCTCTCGCCCGATTCGTTCTTGGACGGCATCGGCCATGTCATTGAACGAGCCGGCAAGGCGATTGAGGTCGGGATCTGATTCGGGCTGCATGCGAGCATCCAAGCTGCCTGACGCGATATCCCCGGCGGTATCGGCTACCCGAGACAGGGGGCGCAGCACGCTGCGACTGATCGACCACCCGAAGATCGTCGCCACCACGGTGGCGAGGGCCGCGCCGATGGTGAGGGAGATGGCGAACGCTCTCAGGGTTGCCTGGGTCGAGCCAAGGGGGAAGGCTTCGATGAACCCGACATCGTAGGCTTCAAGAAAAATCCCAACCCCGAACCAGGGGGTGCCGTCAGCGTCAAGATAGGTGCGTTCGCCAGACTGGCCTCGTTCGACGGTAGCGACCAGATCGTCGGGGAGGTCCCGAACCGACAGGCCCGCCCGTGACGACAGCGGGGTTTGACGCTGGGGAAAATTGGGGCTGGTGAGCACGACCACAAATCCGTCAGGATCGGTGTCGAGCTCGAAGACCGCTTGCTTGACCACATCCGGCCCATCGCCCAGCACCGAGTTGATCGTGCGGGCGTGGTCGAGCGCACTCTGGCGGGCAGCGACGGTGCGCTGATCCAAAAGCGAAGTACGAGCGAACAGGTAGGTTGCTCCGGCAAGTGCCGCCCCACCCACCAGGGCGAGGACCCCAAAAAAGAGGATGACCCGGGTGCTGAGTCGGAGGTATCGGCGTGCCATGCACTCCCTAGAGTGGCACAAACCACCGCTGCCGGTGAGACGCCAGGGGGAGGAAGGCGTCCCACCGGGGCAGCGTGAACACCCATCATGATGGTGGTCGCGTGTGACAGGCCGGCACGCGCTATGTGCGTTTCGTGTAACAAACCGCCACACTGGAGGTTGTTGTGGATCGCCTGCTTTTTATCGAAGATGATGACGGAATTCGTCTTGCCCTCCGTCTAGCCCTTGAAGATGAGGGCTACACCGTGTGTGAGGCGGTCGATGGCGCGAGTGGACTGAGCGCATTCGAGTCCAACGACATCGATCTTGTCCTGCTTGACCTGCGACTTCCCGACATTTCAGGATTCGATGTGTGCCGAGCCTTGCGTGCCCGCAGCATCGTGCCGATCATTATCATCACCGCCCAAACCGACACCTATGACATGGTTGCCGGGCTCGAAGCCGGTGCCGACGACTATGTCACCAAGCCGGTGGTTCCTAAGGAGCTGGCTGCTCGTATTCGAGCTCTTCTGCGTCGGGTTCACCTTCAAGAAGAATCGTCGCGTCGCCAGGGGACGCGCTTTGGTGATGTTGAGTTGCGTCGTGATCAAGGCATCGTCCTCAAAGCTGGCGAAGAGATCTCGCTCACCAAGACCGAGTACCGCTTGTTGTGCGAATTCGCCGATCACTCTGGAGCAGTCCTGTCGCGTGATCAGCTTCTCGAACGGGTGTGGGGCTACGCCTACCTGGGCGACTCTCGCCTTGTTGATGCCCATGTCAGACGGTTGCGGCTCAAGATCGAAGACCATCCCGACGATCCAGCCCTCTTGGTGACTGTGCGCGGGATCGGCTACCGCCTCTTGGCACCATCGAACTGATCCCGCTCAAGCGTCGTCGAGGGAGCTGAGGAAACGCTCGACCTCGTCGCGATGGCGAGTGCGGGTCATCGGAGGAAGGGCATTCACGATGCTCCAGCGGTAGCGAGCGGTACCCAGGCGAGAGTCGAGCACGGCGACCACACCGCGATCGTTGCCGGTGCGGATGAGGCGGCCGCAGGCCTGAGCGAGCAAGGTCGCTGCCCGGGGGATATCGATTTCGCTGAAGGCGGCAGCCCCGATCTGGTCGCGGCGAGCACCGAGGAGGGGATCATCAGGCCGGGGAAAAGGCAGTTTGTCGATCACGACCAGTGACAGGGTCCGTCCCGGCACATCGATGCCTTGAAAGAGGCCGGTGGTGGCAAACAAACAGGTTGCTTCCGATTCGGCAAAGGCCTTGATCAAGGCTGGTTTTGGAAGGTCGCGCTGGGTCAGAATCGGGACCTCAAGCCGATCGGTCACCGCCTCGATGGCGGCGTCCATGCCAGCCCACGAGGTGAACAAGGCCAGGGTGCGTCCCCCAGCGGCCGAGATCAGGTGGACCAATTCGTCGGCGACATGATCTCGGAACCGAGGCGAACGGGGTGGCGGAAGTTCAACCGGGCAATACAGCAGCGCCTGGTGCTCATAATCAAATGGGCTGCCCACATCATCATGGACGGTGGTATCAAGGTCGAGACCGATCCGCCGAGGCAAGGATGACGGGATGGTTGCGCTGGTCAAGATGGCGACATGGTCGTCCCAGACCTGTTCGTTGAGCACCGGTCCAACATCGAGGGGAGCGACTTCTAGGCGGGGGCTGTCCCGCCGTCCACTGACGAAGGGAACATAGGACTCGTCGATGGTGAGGGTCAGGTTGAGTCCGTCCAGGAGACGATCGAGCATGGTGTGGGCTCGCAGTTGGCGTTGACGGGCATCGTCATCGTCGGTTTCGATCGCATCGACGTCTTCGCCAGCTCGTCCGATCACCACGCGGCACTCATCGATCACATCGAAGACTGGTTCGGGGAAGGGCACGGTGAGCCGTTGGCCGACCAGGTCAGCGAAGACTTCACGCCATCGATCAGCGAGGGAGATCACCCGGGTGATCAGGTCACGATCCTCCAGGAATCGGCCGATCGAGGCTGCAGCCGAGATGAACCGACCGGGAGCGAGTTGGACCCCGATCGTGTCGCTCATGACGTCTTCGAGGACGTGGGCTTCGTCGAAGATCACGATGTCGTGGTCGGGCAGGATCGCTCCTTCACTGCCGACATGGAGGCCATAGAGGAAGGTGTTGACGACGATCACCTTGCTGTCCGCCGCTCGGCGGCGGGCTTGTTCAGCCCAGCAGGATTGGCCTTCGGGGCAGCGCTGGGCTCCCGGGCATTCGTCCGAACCGACACTGACGGCATTCCAGACTGCATCGCTTGGTGACCAGTCGAGTTCGGCCTGATCGCCGGTGGAGGTGGCCTGGTCCCAGCTGACGAGGCGGGCGATATCAGCCGGGCTGACCGCACCTTCGTCGTCGAGATCGAGCTGGTCGGAGGTCTGGGCCTCCTTGAGTCGTTGCCGACAGAGATAATTGCTGCGTCCCTTCAGGATCGTCCACGACACCTCGATGCCATGCTCGGCGAGTTGAGCGGCCAGGAAGGGAAGATCCTTGGTGGCGATCTGGTCTTGAAGGGCCTTGGTCGCTGTCGACACGATGGTGCGCTTGCCTGACAAGACCGCTGGGAGTAGATAGGCCAAGGTTTTGCCGGTGCCGGTCCCAGCCTGGACCACCAAATGGTGGTCATCGGCGATGGCATCTTCCACCAGTTCAGCCATGCGTTCTTGGCCGGGCCGTTCCTCGTGATGGACGAGTCCAGCGGTGATGTCGGCGAGACGGAGCGTCATCGAACCAGACGAAGGGCAGCGTCGAGATCGTCAGCGGAGAACTCGGGCCACGCCACGTCGGTGAAATAGATCGATGCGCCAGCGCTTTGCCACAACAAGAAATTGGAGATGCGTTGCTCGCCACTGGTGCGCACCAAGACATCCACCGGGGGAAGCACGGGCAGATAAAGCCGCTCGTTGATCGCTTCCGGCGTGATCTCGTGGCCCTCGCGGCGTAGCCCTCGGACAGCGCTCATCAGCTCCACCCGACTGCCATAGTCAAAGGCGATCGTGAGGGTCATCCCGGTGTTGTGGGAGGTATCGGCGATCGCTTTCTTGATCGCTCGCTGGACATAGCGCGGCGTTCGAGCGGTGGCGGTGTCAAAGGGGCGGCCGATCCATTCGATACGCACATTGAGTTCGTTGAGTTCGCGAACTCGGCTGAAGAGTTTCTCGTGGAGTCCAAGAATGTGGCGAATCTCGGCCCGGGGACGAATCCAATTCTCGGTCGAGAATCCAAACAGGGTCAACCAGCCGATATCACGGGTGACCGCATGGCGGACCAGACGAGCGATGTTCTCTTCGCCTTCGGTATGACCGGCGGTGCGCGGCAGATTGCGTCGACGGGCCCACCGCCCGTTTCCATCCATAATGCAGGCCACGTGAACAGGACTCACGAGTGGTCACGCTAGTGGCTCGGGGTCGCCACCGGCAGGCGCGGTGACGAATGTGTGGATCAGCCGGTTCGGATCGGGCGCTGTGGTCAGATCGAGTCGATCCGGGTGGCATCGGCGTAGATGTCGAGCACTCCGCGGATTCGATCTCGTACCAGAGCGACCGGCGTTGGGGTGATGATCCCGGCAGCAACCCGTCGATACTGCTCGGGAAGGTACTGGCTGAGGAGACCGTCTGGAATCGTCACCTGATCAAGATTGGCGATCAGGGTTGACACCGAGGCGGCGACTTGGGGGTCGGGCCAGTAGTAGCGGGACCGATCGCTGAGGCCGTACCGGCGGGCCAAGAGCTGTTGGTGGTCACTTCCTCGGTAATAGCTGGCCCAGTTCTCGGGTTGGGCCACCATGACAGCATCGAGCACCTCGACGAGGTTCGAGCGGGAGCGGGGGATCAACTCGTTTTCGATGGCGGCTAACGCAAACATCGCTTCTCGGTAGGCGAAGGTGAGCGCTGGACCGACCTTCAAGATGCCAAACCCGATCTCGACGAGATCGGCCAACGCTTGTGGTGTTTGGTAGTCGGTCGAGTGGGCTTCGTAGACGATCCCTTCATGGTCGCCAAGCACCGCGCTCAAGGGAGCGGCTGCTGTCCGATCAAGACGGTCGATCGAATGGGCTCCGAACTCGACACCGGGCTGGGTGACGATCCCGATCACCCGAGTCCAGGCATCTTCCACACCCGCCGCGCCAAAGGCGTCACGATGGATGTCGAGGGTGGCAGCGACATCGTCAGGATCGGTGACCTCGCAGGCGTCGTCGTCAACGATGCCGCCGGGGACCGGTACTTCGGTGCCGACGATATAGCGGATCTGGTCGAGGGTGCCTGCCCGGTCACCAGCTTCTTCGGCGGCGATGGCCAATCGGGCTGCTCGGCGAGCGATCTCGACCGGGTCGAGCGCTGGGCCGGGATCATCCCCGCAGGCCATCGAACAATCGAGATGGATCTTGGTGAACCCGGCCGCGACATAGGAGCGGACCAGGTCTTCAGCGTGGTTCATCGCCTCGGCTGCCGACTGGGACCGCCAGGGATTGGGGCCAAGGTGATCCCCTCCGAGGATCAGGTTGCTGACGCCATAGTCTCCGGCCTGGGCCCTGAGATTGGCGGCGAAGTCGGCTGGGGTGAGTCCGGTGTAGCCGCCGAACTGGTTGACCTGGTTACAGGTCGCTTCAACCAGGACGGGACCAGGGTGAGTCGAGGCCCGCTCGAAGGTGGCCGCCAACACCTCGGGATGGGCGCTACAGATCGAGGCAATACCGACAGCATCGCCGCGTCGGTTGGCAGCAACGATGCGGTCGAGTGGATGGGATGGGCTCATCTCAGTCCTCCTGGCGGAACCACTCAGCTCCTGGTCGATCGAGGGTGGTGGCTCGGTCATGCCAGCCGGGCCCGTCGATCGCCGCGAGTACATCAAGACGGTGGCGCGCTGTCGTCGTGAGGAAGCGTGTGCGTTCGGCTCCGGTGAGTTCGACCGCTTCGTTCCAGACAGCCCGTCCGACCATCACCCCGCAACAGCCATGGTGTGCTGCAGCGGCGGCTTGGTCCGCAAAGCGTTCGAAGGGGACTCCACCGGACAGGATGACCCACGGGATCTGGGAGGCTTCGCCAAGTCGAGCGAGTGGTGTTTCCCACTCAGCTGGATCGAGATGACGGCTGGGGAATTCAGCCTTGAGCACATCACCGCCGATCGCTGTCAGGCGAGCAGCGGTCTCGACGACGACATCGGCGAGCTCATCGTCGGGCACCGGTCCGCCGCCGGGTTGATACGACAAGGGTTCGACGAACAGCGGGAGCGCATGGGCGCGACATTGTTCGGCGATCGAACCGACGAGTTCATCATGGCGAGGGGCGGTGGCTCCATCGGGGTGGTAATAGATCAAGAGCTTGACGCCGTCAGCTCCGAGGGCGAGCGCCTGATCGACGCTCCAGCCATCGAGGACCTTGCTGACTCGATCTCCACCATCGGGGACATAGCCAGTGGCTTCGAGCGCCAGGACCAGTCCACGGCCTCCGGCAAGCGCCCCATCGGTGATCGCCTGGGCTGCTCCATATTCGGGATCGGTCAAGATCGACGATGCTGCCGGGCCGAGTGCCCGAATCACGTCGAGTTTGAAATCGGTGAGCTGATCGGGTGTGGTTCCCTCACCCAGAGCTCGCATCAGGTTTTGGCGGTGATCGATCGCCAGCATGGTGATTCGCCCCTTGGCATCGGCGATCGCCGCCAGGCGTCGCCGCACACCAAGCGATGGTTGATACGAACTCGAGGTGGTCATCACGGAATCTCCTTAGGGGACAGATGGGGGAGAGGGTCGAGCTGTTGGCCATGTCGCCAGACTTCGACCAGGTCGTAGTCGGGGGTCATGACCAAGATGTCGGCCAGCGATCCGACAGCGAGGGTTCCGGCATCGAGACCAAGCGAGCGGGCCGGCACGGTGGTGGCGGCGGCAAACGCTTGTTCAGGGCGCACGCCAGCCGAGATCGCGTAGCGGACGGTGTCGAACAAGGTTGACACACTGCCGGCGATCGAACCGCCTCCAGCCAATCGCGACACCCGGCCCTCGACCTCGACCTCCAAGCGGCCGAGGAGGAACCGGCCATCGCCCAATCCGGTCGCTGGGGTGGCATCGCTGATCAGGGTGACCCGATCACCGGCGATGGCGAACGTGGCCGTGATCGTGGCATCGGCAAGATGGATGCCATCGGCGATGATCTCGACATACATCTCATCGCTGGCTCCAGCAGCGAGACACGCCAGGGCAGCTCCCGGGCTGCGGTGGTGGGGTGGAGCCATCCCATTGAAGAGATGGGTGGCGATCAGGCTGGTCGGCTGGGCTCGTTGGGCAGCGATTGCAGCATTGACTTGGTCGGCACTGGCCGCGGTATGACCGAGTGCAACTCGAACCTCATGGTCGTTCAGGACCGCGATCGTCGGACCAGCTCCCGGTAGCTCGGGGGCGATGGTCATCATCTTGATCCCGCCTTGGCCCTCGTCGATCCAGCGGCGGGTCAGGTCTGCACTGGGATCGGCCAGAGCGGCAGGGTCTTGGGCTCCACAATGGTGAGACGACAAGAACGGGCCTTCGAGATGGATTCCGCCGATCGTCTGGTCAGCTACCGAGGGAACCAGGTGGGTGATCCGATCGCTGAGATCGTTCGCCGTCGCGGTGACCAAACTGGCGATCACCGTAGTGGTGCCGCTGCGATGGTGAAGGCCGGCGGCAATGGCGGTGTCGCCGATGCCAAATTCGTGGCCACCGCCGCCGTGGCAGTGGGTGTCGACCAGGCCGGGCGCCAGACGTAACGACGGATCGCCGCCATCGGTGATCTCGACGATTCGATCATCCTGAATCGTGATGGTGACCGGGGTATCGGCGCCGATCGGTGTCCCTGAAACAGTGCAGGTCATGTCATACTCCGAGCGAGAAGGGCGGCGCCCACGATAACCGACCGACCGGCGAAGAGTCCGGGCACGATGTCCGGGACGCTCTCGACGACGGCGAGTTCGGCGACACGATCTCGCAAGGGATCGATCAGGCGGGATCCAGCGTTGGAGAGACCACCGGTGATCACGATCCGTTCGCTGCCGACGATGGCGACCAGCGCAAGCAAGGAGCGAGCGAGAGCATCGATGGCATCATCCCAGACCGAACGGGCGACCGGATCGGTATCGAGCAGGGCAGCCACACCAGCTGCGCCATCGACCGCTCGGTCGGTTCTGGCGTGATACCGCTGGGCGATCGCCGATGCCGATGCGATCGATTCGAGGCACCCGGTCCGTCCACACACACAGACCGTCGACCTGGCTGGTGTGAGGAGAGCGACATGGCCGATCTCGCCGATCGAGGTCCCTTCCAAGCGGCGATGATCAACCCAGATGCTGGATGAGATACCGGTGCCGATGACCACGACCGCAAGATTGGCGGCTCCACCCCCAGCGCCGAGTTCGTGTTCGGCGATTCCGCCGGCAGTGACATCATGGCCGATCGCCACCGGAGCGGTGATGTGGGGTCGGAGCAGGTCGGCGAGGGGAGCATTTTTCCAGCCCAGCGTGGCGCTATGGAGGCCGATCCCCGCGGACTGATCGACCAGGCCGGGGACCACAACCCCCACCGGGAGGTCGGTGGCGTCGAGATCGCGCAGGAGTTGAACGATCCGCGAGGTGACCGCTTGTGCTGGATCATCGCCCCGTGGCGTCGGCACCACGATGCGTTGTTGGGCCACGTTCGAACTGTCGAGGACTTCTACCTTGATGGTGGTGCCGCCGACATCGACCGCGGCGACCTTCACGACAGAACCACGCTGCGGGTCAAGGACCTCGGGCTGTCAGGATCGAGGCCTCGACGACGAGCCATTGCCAATGCCAAGCGGTGGGTGCCGACCAATTCGGCCATCGGATCCGACATCGATCGGCGAAGGGTCGCCCCGGTGGCGATGATCTGGTCGTCCAGTCCAGGGGGGAGCTGGTCGAGTGCCCAGACGCCTCGCTGGGGCTGAGCAATACTGATCGGGCCGTGCCGGTACTCCATCGAGACATAGGCTTCCGACCAGAACTGGGCCGATTCTCGTAGCTTGAGAGCTGCTTCTTCGGCGAGGGGATAGGCCCACCCCGATCCGAGATAGGTCACCTGGTCGACTTCGGTGAGGTCGCCGAGGAGGTCGTCATCACTCATCTCGACAACCTCTGAGGCGGCCTCGATCGCTGGACCGAGATCGTCGCCAATCGAGAGGCGCAACGCCGACAGGGCGGTCGTGGCAAACCTGGTTTGAACCACTGAGCTTTCGTCGGCATCAGCGAGGACGATGACACGATCGGCCAGCTCGGCGATCGGTGTGTCGGCCACGCCGACGATGGCCAGGGTTGGGACTGTGGTGTTCTTGATGGCCTCGATCACTTCCGAGGTGGTGCCACTGCGGCTGATGGCGATCAGAGCGTCATAGGGGCGGCTCGCGGCGACATCGCTGGCGACCCACGCATCGGTGGTCCCGCGTCCGAGCGATTCGCGGCGAGCAGCATAGGCGCCAGCGATGTTGTACGAGGTTCCGCAACCGATAGCGGCGACCCGGGCATCAGCAGCCGGGAGCAGGGAGAGATCGCAGGTATCAGCAAGTTGGCTCCACAAGCCAGGCTGGCTAGCGATCTCGCGCTCCATGTGCTGGCCAAGGTGATTCAGCGACGACATTCTGGCTCCCTCGCGATTGATCAATCGTGAGCGAATATACCTCCACTTGCGCATAAACGCCAGTTCTGCATAATCTGTTCTCGAGTTGTCCACCCGGGCGGCTCGTGCAAGCTTGTGGGAGGAGAACCTTATGAGAGCAAGCAAGTTCGGCGCGATTGTCGCCGGTCTGTCCCTAGTCCTGGCGGCGTGCGGAAGCGGCACCTCGGAATCATCCGAAAGCGCACCCGACGAGAAGCCAGCAACCGAGGAGTCGTCAAGTGGCGCATCCGAAGCCGCTGAAGACGAATCGTCGGAACCGGCCGGGGATGAGTCATCGGCAGAGCCGGTCGAGATTTCCCTTCTCGTGCCGACCTATAGCGACAACACCAAGTCCATTTGGGAAGGCTTAATCGCCGACTTCCAGGAGGCCAATCCGAATATCACGGTCAAGCTGGAGATCCAGTCGTGGGACAACATCAATGATGTGATCCGGACCAAGATCCAAGGCAATGACGCTCCGGACATCTTGAACGTCGACGCCTTCGCCTCATTCGCTGCCGACGGGCTGCTGTACCCGGTTGAAGAGATCGTTTCACCTGAGACGATCGCCGACATTCAGGATTCGTTTGCTGACAACGCATCGGTCGATGGCGTGATGTATGGGCTGCCCTTGATCGCCTCGGCTCGTACGGTGTTCTACAACACCGACCTGTTTGAGCAGGCTGGGGTGACCGCTCCTCCCAAGACCTGGGACGAGCTCCTCGAAGCCGCGAAGGCAATCTCCGCTCTCGGCGGCGACATCTATGGATACGGCATGCCGCTCGGGAACGAAGAAGCTCAGGCCGAAACCTCGGTGTGGGTCTTCGGAGCTGGTGGAGTCTGGACCGATGGCACCAAGGTGACCGTCGATACTCCTGAAGCCCTCGAAGCTGCCCAGTTCATGGCTCGGATGGTCGGCGAAGGCGCTACCCAGCCCGACGCTGGTGCAACCGACCGCACCCCGCTGATGAATGTCTTCATCCAGGGCAAGATCGGCATGATGGTCGGTCTTCCTCCGGTGATCGGCCAGATCGCTGAGCGGAACCCTGACCTCAACTACGGCATGGCTCCGATCGCCACCAAGGACGGCAGCGCTGTCACCCTCGGCGTAGCTGACCACTTGATGGCATTCAACAATGGCACTGACAAGGGTGAAGCCATTGGCGCCTTCCTCGACTTCTTCTACACCACCGAGAACTATCTCAAGTTCGCCGATGGCGAAGGTTTCCTCCCGACCACCAAGTCCGGAGCTGAGGCCACCGCCAACGCCGAGAAGTTCGCCGCCTTCCTCGAGGTGCTTCCGGGAGCCAGGTTCTACCCGAGCACCAATGCCCAGTGGCCGATCGCCCAGGCTGGTCTTCAGAACCAGATCGGTCGGATCGCCCAGGGTGATGACCCGGCGGCAGTGTTGGCCGAGATCCAAGAGCGCGTGGACGCTGGCTGATCGATCATGAAAGGTGAGGACCGGAATTCGGTGAGGGCAGCACTGCGAGCACTTCCCTGGCTGGCACCGGTCCTTACCCTCATTTTCCTTATCGTCCTGTTCCCGGCTGGGTACATGATCTGGACGTCGACTCGTGATCTGAGTCAATACGGCGTCGATCGTGGCCCAGCCGGGCTCGACAACTATCGGGCATTGTTGTCGTTCGATGCGATGCCTCGGGTCTTGACCAATACGGCGATCTGGGTGATCGGCGTGGTGGGCTTGACCCTCCTGATCTCGATGGGGATTGCTCAATTCCTGTCGAAAGAGTTCCCTGGTCGGACCCTGGTGAGGATCTCCCTGATCATTCCGTGGGCGGCCAGCGTGGTGATGACCAGCGTGATCTTCGTGTACGGGCTCGATCCCTTCTACGGGGTGATGAATCGCATGCTGGTCGATGTCGGAATTCTCGACGCGCCGTTCGGGTTTACTCGCAACCCGGTGCCGGCATTTATCGCGTCGATGGTGATCGCGATCTTTGTATCGCTGCCCTTCACCACCTATGCCATCCTGTCGGGTCTCCAAACCATCCCCGGCGATGTGATCGAAGCTGCCCTGGTCGATGGAGCAACGCCATGGCAGGTCTACCGCCAGGTGGTGCTTCCGCTCCTGCGGCCAGCGATCGCTGTGGCGACGATCATCAATGTGATCAATGTCTTCAACAGCTTGCCGATCCTCCAGGTGATGACCGGATCGTTGCCGGGCTACGACGCCGACACCACCACAACCTTGATCTTTAAGTTCATTCGAGCTGAGCTGGCGGTCGATACCGCCAGTGCACTCAGCGTGCTGAACTTTGTGTTCATCTTGTTGATCATCGGCCTCTATCTGGTGATCCTCAAGCCTCTCCGCCAGGTGGAGGAGTCCTGACATGGCCACCTATGGAGCGAACCCCACCGGTCGGCGTCGCTGGCTCTATTCAGCCATCGGCTTTGCCATGCTGGCGTTCTTTGTCTTCCCCTATGTCGTGATGGCGATCGGGTCGCTGAAATCCCGCCAAGAGATCCTCTCGGTACCACCCACCTATCTTCCTACCGAATGGCAATGGTCGAACTATGTGACCATGTGGTCGACGCCCGAGACGCCCTTGCCGTTCAACCTCCTGTCGACGGTGATCATCGCCTCGTGCTCGACAGCGCTGGTGTTTGTGGTGGCGGTTCCAGCTGCCTACTACACCGCTCGCCATCGCTTCCCCGGCCGAGGGGTCTTCCTCCTCTTGGTCTTGATGACCCAGATGCTCCAGCCCACCGTGTTGGCTGCCGGCCTGTTCCGGCAGTTCTTGAGCGTGGGCATCAATGACACCTTGATCGCCATGATCCTCGTCAATGCCGCCTTTACCTTGTCATTCGCTGTCTGGATCATGCACAGCTTCTTTGCGGCGGTGCCAGAAGCGGTCGAAGAGGCTGCTCGGATCGATGGTGCATCCAATATGACCGTCCTGCGCAAGATCACCTTGCCCCTGGTGTGGCCGGGCATCGTGACCGCGGTGATCTTCAGCTTTGTTGCTGCGTGGAACGAATTCGCCGCATCGCTGGTCATCTTGACCACCGACAAAAACCAGCCGCTCTCGGTTGCGTTGACCAAGTTTGTCGGCCAATACGACTCGGCCTGGCAATACGTGTTCGGGGTATCGGTGGTCGGTATTGTGCCGGTCTTGATCCTGTTCGGCCTGATCGAAAAGCGACTGGTCGCTGGCCTTACCGCTGGTGCGGTGAAATAGGATCATCACGACCACCCGAGGAGTGAAGTCGTGAAGCCTCATGAACGGATGTCAGCGATCGTCGAACTCCTCGCTGAGCGCGGGACGCTCTCGGTCAACGAAACCGCTGAGCTGTTGGGAGCGTCCCCAGCCACCATCCGTCGAGACTTTGGGTCCTTAGCCGACAACGAACTGGCCACTCGCACCTTTGGGGGCATCGTGTCCGATCAGGTGTCGTATGCCCTGCCGGTCAGTCATCGGATACCAGCCGACGACCCTCGTCACCGGATCGCTGAAGCGGCGGCAGCGATGATCTCGGAGGGCGACACGGTGGGGCTGAATGGGGGAACCACCACCGCTGAAGTCGGGCGCCAGATCGGGGCTCGCAGTGAACGGTTCTCGACACCGATCACCTTGGTGACCAATGCGGTCAACCTGGCGACCCAACTCGCCCTGCGCTCCAACGTCACCATCATCGTCACCGGTGGAGTCTTGAGAACTCACTCCTATGAGCTGATTGGGCCACTTGCTCTCCAATCACTGGACGCGGTCCGGTTGGACTATGCGGTCATCGGAGCCGAAGGGCTGTCGGTCGATGGGGGAGCGATGTGCCACCACCACGATGAAGCTGCTGTCGGGGCTCGCTTGGCCGAGCACGCTCGGCGGGTGATCCTGGTCGCGGCAGCCCACAAGCTGGGACGGATGAGCTTGGCCAGCATCGCCCCGCTCGACCAGATCGATGTGGTGATCAGCGATGCCGATCCCACCCACGAGGTCATGGTGGCCTGTGGCAAACTCGGCTGCGAGATCGTCACCGTCTGAGGGCAGCGATGCTGTGGTTTTCTCGGTTGGCCGTGGGAGACTGCACAGGTGACGCCTGAGCTCGACGTTTCCACCCCGGATCGACCGCCATCATCGCTGCGCCACATCATGGTCATCGGCGGCTCCCTCGACTCGTGGACGGCGATGTCCCGCCCGGCGTGGGAGCGTCAGGTTGATGATCTCGGAAACTGGTGTGCCAAAGCTGGCATCAGGTGGTTGACCCTGCGCACCTCAGAGCGGGGAACCGCAACCGCGGTGCCGTTTTCCCGATGGAGTCGTGCTGTTGGTGGTTGTGACGTGATCGTCGATCCCTCCGTCGACGGGCGCGACCGTTTCGCTGCCGCGATGAGAGACCTCGACCCAGCCGAGGAAGTCAACGAAGCCAATGTGGCAGCAGTGCTCTACCATCCAGCCGATTCGGAGCCCGATCTGATCGTGGTGATCGGGCCGCCAACCCGGCTTCCGCCCTCGGTCGTGTGGGAGCTGGCCTATGCCGAGCTGGTCTTTGTCGACACCGACTGGGCCACCTTCGGTGCTGATGACCTCAGTCAAGCGGTCACCGATTTTGGTGGTCGACGGCGGCGCTTTGGGGGGCTCGACGTCGACGATGGCTGACCAGTATCACGACACTGCGGTGGTCTTACGAACCTATAGGTTGGGGGAAGCCGACAAGATCGTGGTCTTGATGACCGCTGCTCACGGCAAGGTTCGAGCCGTGGCCAAAGGGGTTCGACGAACCCGGTCCAAATTTGGGGCGCGGCTGGAGCCGATGAGCCATGTCAGTGTCTTGATGCATCGGGGGCGTAACCTCGACATCGTGACCCAGGCTGAATCGGTCGATCCGCTCACCCCGCTGTGGTCATCACTCGATCGGGCTTCCCAGGCGATGGCGGCGCTCGAGGCGGTCGATCAGATCGCCTGGGAGGGTGATCCCAATCCCCAGCTGTATCGCATGCTGGTCGGGGTGTTGTCGACGATCGCCGAACATCCTGCCCCGCTCAATGTGGCCGCCTTCTTGTGGAAACTCCTGGCTGCTGACGGTGTCGCTCCTCAGCTCGATAGCTGTGTGGGATGCGGCACCCCTGATGATCTGGTCGCCTTCACCCTCCAGCTGGGAGGGGTGACCTGTCGAAGCTGCCGTACTGGGTTGTCGCTTTCGTCGGGAGCTCTCGCCATCATGCGAGACATCTTGGGTGGACGCCTAGCTGCAGCGCTCGCTCTCGATGAATCGCCAGCCACCCATGAGGTGGGGGAGTTGGCAACCCGGGCGTTCGAGTATCACATCGAGCGGCGACTGAAGTCGGTTGCAGTCTTCGAACGAAGTCGTTGACCTGGACTGATCACTCATGGCGGGTTCATGACGACTGGTTTGCAATCATCGGATTGAGTGATCGAGCGCGCTAGTTTCACACCCATGGCTATGACACCTCCACCCCCACCGCCCCCGACACCTGCCGCCGCGCCGGTTGGCAGTTCCCAGTATTCGCCATGGGCGTCACGCGTCATCGCCACCCTGGTCCGCAGTGTGGCTAGCGCAATTGTCTATATCCCCGCGGCCGTCGTGGCTCTCATCCTCGGCAAGATCTGGGGGCCGCTTGGCGCCCTGGCCATTCTTGCCGGTGTGGTCGGGATCATCGCTGTTGCCATCCGAGCCATGATCCAACGCGGCCACCTCGGCTACGACTTTGGCGATCGGGTTGCCAACCAGACTCTGATCAAGGAACAGACCGATGCTCCGATGGGATCGGGGATGGAAGTCTTTGTTCGCGGCATCGTCCACATCGTCGATGGCCTTCCGTTCTATATCGGTTACCTGTGGCCCCTGTGGGATGAGAAGCGTCAGACCTTTGCTGACAAGATTCTGTCGACGACGGTGGTGTCTGGTCGGCCCCAGCCTCATGAGGCCAAGGATCTCCTGATCAACGCCCTCCAGATCTGGGTACCGGTCACCAAGAACTGATCTCAATCAGTGAGGTTGGCTGGCATGCCTCTAACCTGACGGGCATGCCAGCAACCGAGCTCGACCAAATTGTCAATCTCTGCAAGCGCCGCGGGTTTGTCTACCCGTCGGTCGACATCTATGGCGGCTTTCGTTCCACCTACGACTATGGGCCGCTCGGTTCGCTCCTCCTGCGCAATGTCAAAGACGCCTGGGTTCGCTCGGTGGTCCAGCAGCGTTCTGACACCGTCCTGATCGATGCGGCCATCCTCGGCCCACCCCAGGTGTGGGAAGCCTCAGGCCACCTCTCCAACTTCACCGATCCCCTCATCGACTGCACCAAGTGCAAGCAGCGGTTCCGCGAGGACAAACTCGATGATCTTCATGTGTGCCCCGAGTGTGGGGCAGTGGATTCGTTCACCGACGCCCGTGAGTTCAACCTCATGTTCAAGACCTTTGCTGGCCCGGTGGAAGGGGCTGGACACGAGGCCTATCTGAGGCCCGAAACCGCCCAGGGCATGTTCACCAACTTTGCCCAGGTTCTCCAGACCACCCGCAAGAAGCCCCCGTTTGGGATCGCCCAGGTTGGCAAGAGCTTCCGCAACGAGATCACCCCGCAAAACTGGATCTTCCGCACCCGTGAGTTTGAGCAGATGGAGCTCGAGTTCTTTGTGCCACCGGCTGACGGCCCCCAGTGGTATGAGTACTGGTGCCAAGCTCGCTACGACTGGTATATCGAACACGGCATTCCCGCCGAAATGCTGCGGCTACGTCCTCATGACGAAGACGAGCTGGCCCACTATTCCACCGGCACTGCCGATGTCGAGTTCACCTTCCCGTGGGGTTGGGATGAGCTCGAAGGGATCGCCCAGCGCACCGACTTCGACCTCAAGCAGCACGCTGAGCATTCCGGTGAGCGCTTGGACTATTTCGACCAACAAGCTGGCGAGCGCTATGTGCCCCATGTGATCGAGCCCGCTGCTGGGGCGACCCGGGCGATGGCGGCGTTCTTGCTGGCGGCCTATGACGAAGAACAGGTAGGCGACGACACCCGCACTGTCCTGCATCTCCATCCCCGGCTGGCCCCCTACAAGGTGGCGGTCCTGCCGCTGTCGAAGAAGGCAACCCTGGCCCCGGTGGCTCAGGACGTCTATCAGCGACTGTCGGAGCGCTATATGGTCGACTACGACGAGACCCAGTCGATCGGCAAGCGCTATCGCCGTCAGGATGAGATCGGTACGCCCTTGGCGGTAACGGTCGATTTTGATTCTCTCGACGACCACGCGGTCACCATTCGCGATCGTGACACGATGGACCAGGTTCGGGTCCCAATCGACGAGGTCCTCGCAGCGGTGTCGGATCGCTTAGGGTTCTGACACCTCGATCTCCGATGACTCGGTTGTCGGCAGGTCGATAAACGACAATGTGTCGTCGGCGGTTGACGATGTGATATCCCCGGTCGCCCGAAGTGTGCCGACTACGGTTTGAACCACATGTTCATCAAGATTTGTGGCATCACCAGTGAAGACGACGCCTTGTTCGCTGTAGCGATGGGGGCCGACGCGGTTGGGTTCGTCTTTGCCCCCTCACCGCACCAGATCGCTGCTCAGAAGGTCTACGACATCACCCGACGACTGCCGCCAGAGATCCTGACGGTGGGCGTGTTCCGCAATGAGCATCCCAAACGGGTGGTCCAGATCGCCAACACGTCGGGGGTCAAGGCAGTCCAGCTCCACGGGCGACAGCGTCCCGAAGATGTCGCTGAGGTGACCAGCCGTATTCGCTATGTCATCAAGGCATTCCGCTCGACCTCACCAGATCTGGTTCATGCCGACCGCTATGGGACCGATCTGGTCATGGTCAACGCTGCGGCGCCGGCCTCAGGTCAGGTCTTTGATTGGAGCCTGGTTGCCGATGTCCCCAGTGGGGTTCGAATGATCCTGTCCGGCGGGCTGACTCCTTCAAATGTGGCCGAGGCGATCGACAAGGTTGAGCCGTGGGGCGTCGACGTGTGCTCGGGCGTTGAGTCGCAGTCCGGAAAGAAGGACCCAACCCTGGTGCGACGGTTTATCAATGCAGCGCGGGAAGCTGCTCCCGAGCCCTATCGGGGGCCCGATGAGGTGCCCTATGACTGGTACGACGAATAAGGATGGGTCATCGGCGCTGACCCTCGGTCGCTGAGCATCACCACACCGTCGAGATCCTGATATCACCGCTGCAGACCGGGACCCAGCCGCCAGATTGACGCCGGTACGCTAGCCGTGATGGCCGACTACACCCTCGCTGAGCAAGACCAGATCCGAGATGCCCTGACCGCGGCCTACGCCGCGGTCGCCAACGCCCAGACCACGATCTTTGGTCGCCGTCGCGAATACGCCGCCGCGGTGCGGGCGATGGCTGCATTGCCGCCCAGTTTGGGTGGAGTGTTTGCTGCTGGTGACGATGCTGATGATGGACAGCTTCCCGACCGTCCGGTCACCGAACTGGTGGCGGAGGCCAAGGCGATCATCGCTGCCCGCCAGCCGGAGGCAGTGGCGGACTTTGTGAAGGTGGTGATCGGCCTGTGTGAAGACGTTGCCGCCGCTGCTGGGGGAGTGAGCGCTGGCGAACAAGCGGTCATCGATCGGATCACAGCGGCGCTCAACTGAGACGGGCCGGGCGATACCGGCGGCCTCGGCGAGCGCTGATCTAGGCTGGATCGAGTGAAGCCCACCGATCTCTTGCCTCATCGCCCACCCTTCCTCTTCGTCGACGAGATCCTCGATCTGGTCGGTGGACATTCAGCGCGGGGGCGGTGGAACCTCATCGGCGATGAATGGTTCTTTCCTGGTCATTTCCCCGGTCGCCCCACCGTGCCGGGGGTGATCCTGTGCGAAGCGATCGCCCAGGTCGGAGCACTCGCTGTTCTCGATGACGAGCGCTACGCCGGCAAACTGCCCCTCTTCGGCGGGCTCAACAAGGCCCGATTCCGCCGTCAAGTGGTGCCCGGCGATGAGGTCATTCTCGAAGCTGAGATGACCCGCCTCAGTGCCCGAGCGGGCAAGGGACTCGGCCGGGCCCTGGTCAAGGGGGAACTCGCGGTCCAGTGCGAATTGATGTTTGTGATCGCCTGAGGGCAGCCTCAGCTGGCTGGGGCCAGGATGATCGATCCGTTGTGGCCACCAAAGCCAAAATTGTTGGACATGGTCGGTCCTGGGGTCCAGTCGCGGGGTTCGTTGATGACCAGATCGATGTCGATCTCATCATCGATGGTCTGGGTATTGGCGGTGGGCGGAATCTGTCGGTGCTCAAATGATGAGAGCACCGCTGCTGCTTCGAGGGCTCCGGCAGCTCCGAGGGCATGGCCGGTCACTCCCTTGGTCGAGACCACCGGCACCGTCCGTGCTCCAAACACCGAGGTGATCGCTGCCGCTTCAGCGGCGTCGTTCAGGGGGGTGCTCGTTCCGTGAGCATTGATCTGGGTGATCGCTGAGGGTTCGAGATCAGCATCGGCCAGGGCCGCGCTCATACACTCGATCGCACCGATACCACCGGGCGCTGGGGCGGTGATGTGATGGGCATCGGCGGTGCTGGCCCCGCCGAGCACTTCGCCGAGAATGGTCGCTCCACGCGCCACCGCGGCGTCCCATTCTTCGAGGACGAAGATGGCCGCTCCAGCCCCCATCACGAAGCCATCACGGTCGACGTCGAAGGGTCGGCTCGTACCCGATGAGCTGAGGGCGGTCATATTGGCAAATCCCGCCACCGCGGTAGGGGTAGCCGCATCTTCGGTGCCCCCAGCCACGACGGCGTCAACGATGCCCCAGGCGATCAGACGGGCAGCATAGGTGAGGGCGTGGGTGCCGGCAGCGCACGCGGTGGCCAGGGTTTCATTAGGGCCCCGTAGGCCGAACCGCATCGAGATCGCTGCCCCGGCAGCGTTGGCCATCATCATCGGGACCAAGAACGGCGAGACTCGGCGTTCGCCTCGTTCGAGGCGGTTGCGCACCTGGGTTTCGAGGGTGTGGACCCCGCCCACGCCGGTGCCGATGATCGTGCCGACCCGGGTGGGATCGGCGATGAAGTCGCCAGCCTGGTCGATCGCCCCGGTTGCAGCAGCGATGGCAAATTGCTCGCTGGAATCGGCTCGTCGAGCCTTCTTGGGCGAGTCGTAGAACGGACTCGGATCCCAGTCAGCGATCCCCACCGCGTAGCCAACGTCGACCAAGCCTGGCCCCAGCAGACCAGCCCAGAACTGGTCTCGGCCCTGGCCACAGGGCGAAACCACGTCATAGCCGGTGATCGCGACCCGGCGAGCGGTGCCCTTCATCGTCGTGCTCAGACCTTGGCAGCGACCAGCTCGTAGGCCTGGCCAACGGTTTCGATCCCGTCGAGTTCGTCCTCGGGAACCTCGATATCGAACTCTTCTTCGAGGGCCATCACCAATTCGACAAGATCGAGGCTGTCGGCATCGAGATCGTCGCTGAAATTGGCCTCCATGGTGACCTGGTCATCCGAGACCGAGAGGACCTCGACCGCGCACTTCTTAAACCGGTTAAACAGTTCGGTATTCAAAGGGATTCTCCTTAGGTGATAGGTGAGTGGATTGTACTAGTGGCCCATGCCGAGCCCGCCGTCAACCGGGACGACAGCCCCGGTGATATAGGCGGCATCGGGGGATGCCAGGAAGGACACAACACCGGCGATCTCGTCGGGCTCGGCAGCGCGACCGAGGGGAACGACCGAGACGACATCGGCGAGTCGATCATCGCCAACCTTGGTCATCATGTCGGTCATGACCGGTCCGGGAGCGATCACGTTGACAGTGATCGAGCGGGACGCGAGTTCCCGAGCCAACGATCGTGCCAAGCCGACCAGTCCAGCCTTGGACGCCGCGTAGCCGGCTTGTCCCGCCGATCCGAGGAGACCGACGACCGACGAGATGAAGATGATGCGGCCCTGTCGGGCCTTGAGCATGCCGCGGGACACCTTTTTGGCAACGCGATAGGCCCCGCCGAGATTGGTCTCGATCATCGCTGACCAGTCGTCTTCGCTGGTCCGCATGATCAGCCCATCTCGGGCGATGCCCGCATTGGCCACCAGGATCTCGATCGGCCCACCGAATTCGGCTTCGACAGCAGCGCAAGCCTCATCGACCTGGGCGGGATCGGCAACATCGCAACGAACGCTGAAGAGATCGTCCGGCGGGGGTGATGAGTGAAAGGTCACGGCCACCTGGTCACCCTGGGCAGCAAACCGGCGAGCGCAGGCTAAGCCAATCCCCCGATTGCCACCAGTGATCATGACGATACGACCGGTCATGAGATGTCCTTTCTGGGCCTGATGCCCATCTAGTGGGTCCTCAACCAGGCGATTGGTTGGCGGGGTTTTACCCGTTCGGTGTCGATGGCGATAAACCCCTCGATCACTCCGGCAAAGGCGGAGCGCACCTCGTGGTCGCCAACATGGCCGATGACCGCACCCACCTCGATGGGGGTGCCTGGGGCGAGATCGATGGGAGTGAAAATGCCGGCAGCCGGGGAGACGACCAGTCGTTCGATGGCGAAGAGGTGTTCACCCTCAACCGGATGGGTATCCAGACTGATGGTGCCGCTGACCCATTCGAGGAAGGGGTCGAGGTCATCAGGGCTGGCGACCGAGATCGTGCGGGCACCCTCGATCGTGCGCTTGGTCATCCCACTGAGAACCCCGCCGGGACCGAGTTCGGCAAATCGAGTGGCCCCGAGCTCGGTCATGGTGTGGAGGCTGTGCTTCCAACGCACCGGGCTGGAAAGCTGGGCTGAGAGTAAGGCGTTCCAATCCGATGCTTGGGTATGGGGCAGAGCATCCACATTGGAGATCACCGGGACATCGATATCGCGCAGGTCGGCATTCTCGATGGCATCCCGCAAGCGTTGACGGGCCGAGGTCATGAAGCCGGTGTGGAACGCTCCAGCGACCGGCAGTGACATGATCCGTCGAGCGCCGAGCTCTTTGGCATGCTGACCGGCGCTGGCGACACCATCGACACTGCCGGCGATCACCACCTGGCCGGGAGCGTTGTAATTGGCGACCCAGACCTCGGCATCGGCCAGATTGCAGGCCACGCCAACCTGGTCGTCATCGAGGCCGAGTACCGCGGCCATCGTGCCCGGATTGGCGGAGCCGGCATCATGCATGGCTGCTGCTCGTTCGGTCACCAGGCTGACACCGTCGGCATAGCCAAGTGCCCCAGTGGCGGTGAGAGCGGTGTATTCGCCCAGACTGTGGCCGGCACACATGCTGGCATCGACACCTAGGCGTTGGATCGCGTCGAGGACCATCAGGCTGACCACAAAGGTCGCCAGTTGAGCGTTGCGGGTGTCACGCAGTTCATCGGCATCGGCATCGACGAGGAGACGGCCAAGGTCGCGCCCGACCACCTCGCTGGCTTCTTCAACCAATTCCCAACTGTCGTGGCCCACCCAGGGGCGCCCCATTCCCGGCCGCTGGGATCCTTGTCCGGGGAAGGTGAACGCCAACATTGTTGGGAGGTTAGACGCTTGGGAGCGCCGTCCTTTGGCTACTCGGGGGTAACTCTTGGTTGGGGGTTGTCGACCAACGCGCCTGGTGACCGAGGCAGGCCGTGGTGCACTGAAGTTGGCGAATCGGACGGCCATCATCCGTGTTTCGATCTGCTGGAACCCGATAACGTGGTGGACTGTCGCCCCGGTAGCCCAACGGCAGAGGCAGCGGTCTCAAACACCGTCCAGTGTGGGTTCGAATCCCACCCGGGGCACGTTTCCTATGAGCGATTGGCTCGTCAAGCGACGTCTGTCGCGTACGGTCACCCAGCTGGCAGCCTTGCGCGCCGAATTGGCTGAGGTCGTCGAACAAGCTCAGGTCGTGAGCGATGATGCTGATGACAGTCGAGTGCGGGCCCTGGTTTCCGACAGCCTGCTGGCTGCTCAGGAGGCTAACGATCTGGGTAAACATGCCGCGGCGATCGAGCGCCACCGGAGTCACCTGATGACCAAGATCCGGGAACTCGAAGCCACCCAAGACGCGCTCTTGGACCGACTCTCGCCATCGTGACCTCGACACGGTGATCGTCCTCATCAGCCCGGTCGTCGGGCGGGGAGTGTGTCGCCAGCCGGTTGGGCCTAACGTGCGTAGTTGTGGACACCTATGTTGTCGTCGACGGAAACTCCTTGACCTATCGGGCCTTTTTTGCAGTCCCCGACACGATGGCCACGGCATCAGGCCAGGTCACCAATGCGGTCTATGGCTTCACCTCGATGTTGATCGATCTGATCGATGCCCAACAACCGGCCGGCATCGTGGTCGCTTTCGATCGTCCCGAGCCGACCTTCCGGCATGATGCTGAACCCTCCTATAAGGCTCAGCGCGAGTCAGCGCCCGACATCCTGCGGCAGCAGCTGGGACTGGTCAAGGATGTCCTCACCGCGCTCGGTATTCAGCATGTCGATGCCGCCGGATGGGAAGCTGACGACCTGATCGCCACCATTGCCGACCGGCTGGTGGCCCGAGGTGATGATGTCATCATCGTGACCGGTGATCGCGACTCGTATCAGTTGGTGCGAGATCCCCACGTCAAGGTGATGTACAACAAGCGGGGAGTCAAAGACTATGACCTCTTTGATGAAGCGGGAATCGTCGCCAAGACCGGGGTGACCCCAGCCCTGTACCCCTCGTACGCCGCCCTGCGAGGCGATCCCTCGGACAACTTGCCCGGCGTGCCGGGAGTGGGGGAGAAGACTGCCGCCAAACTGCTCAACAAGTACGGCGACCTCGACGGGATCTTCGCCCATGTCGATGACCAAACCCCCAAGCTGAGGGAAAACCTGATCGCCCACGAGGATCGGGCTCGCAAGAATGTTGAGCTTATGGTGCTGCGCACCGATGCTCCGGTTGACTCGGTCGATCTTGATGACCTGGCGATCACCCCCAACTGGTCGGAACAAGAACGGGTCTTTGAGGTCTTGGAGTTCCGCACCCTGGGCCGCCGTCTGCGGGCCGCGCTTGGTGCGTCGGCTGCCCCTGAGGTGGTCGATGAACGCCGCCAGCTCGTTCCGGTGATCACCTCGGTGTCCAGCTCTGCTGATGCTCTTGAGGCGATCACCGGACATGAGGTTCTCGATCTGTCATCGGTGTGGGAAGACGAACCGGGACGGAGCCCCCTGGTCGGCGTGGCGATCGTGACCGATCCAGACCGATCCGAAGTGACCTGGATCGATCGGTCGCTGATGGCCGATCCTGAGGTGCTCGAGGCCTTGGCCGCCCATCGGTCGGTGCGAGGCCACCGGGTCAAGGCCCTGATGAGGTCGCTGCTCGCTCTCGGTGGTGATCTTTGTGGACTCCGCCTCGATCTTGCCCTGGCGGCCTATTTGATCGATCCGTCGAGCTCTCGATATGAGCTGGTCGACTTGGTGACCGATCACAGCTCGTATGAGGTCCTCACCGACGATCCTGCGTCTCATGGCCAGCTTGATTTGGGCGGCGAGTCGTTGAGCCCAGCCGAGCGGGCCGGCTGGAACGCCTTGGCCATCCACCATTTGGCTCAACCCTTGAGCGAGGCGCTGGAGGCCAGTGGGATGGCCGATCTCTATCACCGGATCGAGAATCCCCTGGTTCGTGTCTTGGCCCGCATGGAGCATGTCGGGGTCGGCGTTGATCGTGACACCCTGACCGAGATCAATGAGCGCTTGACCACTGAGGTGGAGGCCCTGACCGCCGAGCTGAGAACGGTGGCTGGACGAGACGATCTCAATGTCAACTCTCCGATCCAGCTACGGGCACTCCTTTTCGACGAGAAAAAGATCAGCACCCGGGGGATCAAGAAGACCAAGACCGGCTATTCGACCGATGCTCGAACCCTGGCCAAGCTCGTCGATCGGTGGCCTGAGTTCATCGTGCCCCTGGTGAGATACCGCGAGCTGGAGAAATTGCGGGGTACCTATGGCCAAGGCCTCATCCACGAGGTCGGCCCCGACAGTCGCATCCACGCCACCTTCAACCAGACTGTGGCCCGCACCGGCCGGTTGAGCTCTGACCAACCCAACCTGCACAACATCCCAGTTCGCAGCGAGGATGGTCGAGTCTTCCGCACTGCCTTTGTTCCCACTGCTGGGCGCCGATTCTTGGTCGCTGACTACAACCAGATCGAATTGCGCTGTATCGCCCATCTGTCGGCTGATCCCGGCTTGGTCGAGGCCTTCTCCACCGGTCAAGACATCCACAACGCCACCGCAGCGCGGGTGTTTGGGGTAGAACCATCCGAGGTGACCCTGGCCCAGCGATCCCAGGCCAAGATGGTGTCCTACGGCTTGGCCTATGGGATGGAGGCCTATGGGCTTGGCGAGCGTTTAGGCATTCCCACCGATGAGGCCGCGGTGATCCTGAACGCGTATTTTGACGCCTTTCCCAGTGTCAAGGCCTATATGGACGACACGGTCGCCGAGGCTCGGGACAAGGGCTACACCGAAACCCTCTTCGGCCGTCGTCGTCCGATTCCTGAGCTGATCAATTCCAACTGGCGCATCCGTCAAGCCGGTGAGCGTCAAGCGATGAACGCCGGAATCCAGGGCTTGGCTGCCGACATCTTCAAGGTCGCCCTCGTCGATATCGATGCTGCGCTTGAGCAGGGCGGCTATGAGAGCACCCTGGTGCTCCAGGTCCATGACGAGGTCATCGTCGAAGTGCCCGACCATGAGCACAAGGTGGTCGGTGAGCTGGTGATCGACCTGATGAAGAGTGCTGCTGACCTTGATGTGCCACTCGATGTGAACGTGTCGTGGGGTGATACCTGGGGCGATGCCAAGGGGTGATATGGACCATTGGTTTGAGCCGATCGCCGACCATCTCGGCGAGGCCTACCTGAGGTATTCATTCACCAAGGGCACCCGGCAAGAAACCGAGTATCTGATCGGTGCACTTGGCCTGGTCCCGGGGATGAGGGTGCTCGATGTCGGCTGCGGGCCAGGCCGCCATGCCTACGCGTTGGCTGAGGCGGGCATCACGGTTCACGGGATCGATATCTCCCAGCGCTTTGTTGACCTCGCTGCTCAGCGCGCCCCGGACGGGGCGACCTTCGAGCGTCTCGATGCTCGGGCGATGGCCTTTGAGGCCGAGTTTGATGCGGTCATCTGCCTCTGTCAGGGGGCCTTTGGTCTGATGACCAAGGACGGGCACGACGAAGATGTTGTCGCTGGCATGTCGTCGGCGCTGAAGCCGGGTGGTCGGTTGGCTCTCACCGCGTTCAGCTCCTATTTCGTGGTCAAGCACTGGGAGGATGCCGACTTCGATCCTGATCTTGGGATCAATCATGAGATCACCGAGATCCGTGATCGTGACGGTCACCGGGCGACCACCAGTCTGTGGACTGGGTGCTACACGCCGCGTGAACTTCGTCTCTTGTTGAGGGCCCACCAGCTCAAGGTTGACCGCGTTTCATCGGTTGAACCCGGAAAGTACGGCGACTTGCCGCCCACGGTGGACCAACCGGAGTTTTTGGTGCTCGCCACCCAGAGCTCATCAGCGATTTGACTTTTTGTTCATTGACTTGTCACGCTGGCCTGACACGAGAAACATGCCTCATTGGCAGGAGGTAACCAGTGTGATTGACCGGCAACTACTCCCACTTGTTCGGCCGTGGTAGCGCGAGCGCTGTCGGTGGGCTCGTCCAGTCGCGGACGACGCTTCGTGCGGCCCCTCATCGGCGTCGGAATGCCGATTCTGGCAGTGGCCGCTGCCTTAGCTCTCGGAGCCATCATGTTGATGGTCTTGGGAGCCAATCCCTTAACCGGCTATGGCACCATGATCCATGGAGCGTTCGGCACGTGGGACAATGTGTCCGACACCATGCTCAAGTCGATGCCGCTCCTCTTGGTGGGGGTTGGTATCTGTATCGCCTTCCGTGCTGGCGTCATCAATATCGGCGGGGAAGGCCAGATCATTGCTGGGGCCATTTTGGCCACCGTGGCCTCGCTGGGCTTGTCGGGTTTGCCGCGGATGATTCTGGTTCCGGTCGTCCTCCTCGCTGGGGCGCTTGGTGGCGGTATCTGGGGAGCGATTCCGGGTGCCCTCAAGGCCTATGGCGGAGTGAACGAGATCTTGTCGACGATCATGATGAATATCGTCGCTGCCCAGTTCATGAGCTTCCTCCTTCAGGATCTCTTGATCGAAAAGGGAGCGATCAAGATCCAGCAGACCGAGCGGCTTCCGGCGAACGCCGACATTCCCTTGCTCCCGTTTGGCACCCGGCTCCACGCTGGGGTTCTGGTCGCCATCCTGGTTGCGATCGCCGGCTATTACCTCTTGTTCCGCAGCACGATCGGGGTTCGTCTGCGGGCTGTCGGTCATAACCCCAACGCCTCTCGCTATGCCGGTATGCCGGTCAAGCGATCGATCGTCGAGGCGCTCGCCTTCAGCGGTGCGGCCTCCGGGATCGCTGGTGCCCTCCTGGTGTTCGGCAGTGAATCCCACCGCTTGATCGGTGAGGGTGGTGCTGCCGCCTTCACCCAGAGCGCCGGCTACAACGGGATCGTGACCGCCCTCTTCGGCGGGCTCCATCCGATCTTCACCATTCCAGCGTCCTTCCTCTTTGGCGGCATGTTGACCGGCGGTGTCGAAATGCAACGTGAGCTTCAGGTGCCCGCCGCGCTAATCGTGGCGCTCAATGGTCTGGTGGTGGTCTTCGTGGTCGGGAGTATCAAATACAAGGACCGTCTGATGGCCATGGTGAGCCGAGATCGGAGTATGGCGTGAGCGAGTTCTTTACCCTCTCGGTGCTGATCACCACGCTGGCCGCTGGTATTCGGTTCTCGGCCCCCTTCCTGTTGGCCGCTCTCGGCGAAGCGATCGGCCAGCGCAGCGGCGTCTTGAACCTTGGCGTCGAAGGCGTCATGTTGATCGGTGCCTATGCCGCCTACTACACCACCCTCAAGTCTGGGCATCCCTTGACCGGGGTGGTGATCGCTATCGCCGTTGGCGCGCTGATGGGTGTGGTCTATGCCCTCTTGACCTTGGTGTTCCAGGCTGAACAAGGCATTAGCGGGATCGGGATCTATCTCTTCGGCTTGGGTTTTACCGACCTCTTGTTCCAGAAGCAGGTGGGGACCCCGCTCCCGATCAACGGGCTTGGCCGGTGGAAGATTCCCGGGCTGGGTGACATCCCCTATATCGGCGAGTTGCTCTTCGATCACAGCCCCTTGGTGTATACGGCCTTCCTTCTGGTGCCGATCATGAAGTTTGTGGTCAACCGCACCACCTTTGGCTTGAACGTGAGAGCGGTCGGCGAAACACCAGCTGCTGCTGACACCCTCGGCGTGAGCGTGACCGGGGTTCGCTGGGCCACGATCGTGATCGCCAATTCGTTTGCTGGGTTGGCCGGCGCAGCGCTGGCTCTCCAGGTGGGCATTTTCCAGCAGAATCTGACCTCGGGTCAGGGATTCATCGCCATTGCTCTGGTCTATTTCGGTGCTTGGCGTATGTGGGGTGTGATGAGCGGCGCCCTCCTCTTCGGAGTGGTGTCGGCCACCGTGCTCCAGTGGAAGACCCTTGGCATCGTGTCGGGCCCCACCTCGAGTTTGACCGCCATGGCACCAGCGATTCTGACCATCGTGGTCTTGGTGGCGGTGAGCCGTCGTATCGCTGCTCCCGCAGCACTCACCCGACCATTTGACCGTTCCGACTAAAGAACTCCGTCTGGTCCCCGCCAGCGGATACTCACACAGAGGGGGAGATAACCCATGATCAAGAACCGATCTACCCACCGGAGGCTGATTGCAGCACTTGCTGTTGTTGGTCTCGTCGCTGCTGGATGCGGCGGTGACGATGCACCGGAATCTGACGAGGCACCGGCGAGTACCGAGGCCAGTGCGTCCGAAACCGATGACACCAGCGCGTCCGAGACCGAAGAGACCAGCGCACCCGAAACCGATGAGAACACGGATGCTCAGGCCGGTCCGGTGCGGATCGCCATCGTGGCGCCGAGTGCCCAAAATGACCTTGCGTTCACCCAATCGATGGTGGATGCTGTCAACGTGCTCAAGGAGAGCCGCGACATCCAGGTGGATATCACTGACGGTACCTACATCGTCGAGGACGCCGCTGCTGCCCTGCGTGGCTATGCCGAAGATGGTTACGACCTGGTGATCGCCCACGGTTCCCAATACGGCGGCCCGCTCCAGGAGATCGCTCCGGACTTCCCCGATGTGGCCTTCGCCTGGGGGACTTCGGCTGACACCTTTGATATGCCCAACGTGACCGCCTATAGCGTTCGCTCCGATCAGGGCGCCTATGTGATGGGGGCCATCGCTGCCCAGATCAGTGAGAGCGGCGTGGTCGGCGTGGTCGGCCCGGTTGAGGTTGGCGATGCCAAGCTCTATGTCGACGGGTTCAAGGTTGGCGTGATGGCGCAGAACCCTGATGCCAAGGTCAATATCAACTACATCGATTCCTTCAGCGACGTCAACCTGGCTGCTGAAGCGGCGAACGCCCATGTGTCGGCTGGTGCTGATGTCTTGACCGGTAGCGCCCAGATGGTCGTCGGAGCCACCGGTGTGGCCCGCGAGTCGGGTGCTGCCTGGTTCGGTACCCAGGCCAACCAAACCGCCCTGGCCCCCGAGGTCGTGGTGGCATCTCAGGTGTATCACTGGGAGATCATGCTGGCTGAGCTGCTCGATCAGATCGCTGAGGGCAACCTCGGTGGCGAGGTCTACGAAGCCACCCTCGCCAATGGTGGCATCGTGATCGAATACAACGAGGGCTACACCCTGTCCGACGAGGTCAAGGCCACTGCCGAGGCCAATGTTGCCGGGATCATCGATGGCTCAATCGTGACCGGCGTCAACGAGTAAGACGGTACCCATGCACACCGACCGGACGGTTCTCCTACCCCAGGCGAGCGGGAGAATCCAACTCGTCTGCGGTAGCCGGTCGATCGGCCAATTCGATCGACCAACGCCGTCCGGTCGGGTGCTCGCCCTTGTGGCTTGGTTTGGCCCTCAGGGTCGCCGTTTTTCGCATCTTCCTGATCATGAATCGGGAATCGATCGCCATCGCCGGGGTTGCTGTTGGCCGGTTGCCAACAGCGCCACCCCACTGACTCAGAGAATTCCGTCTGGTCTCTGCCAGCGGATACGCCAAATACAGGGAGATACTCCATGATCAAGAATCGATCGAGCTACCGGAGGCTGATTGCAGCTCTCGCTGTTGTCGGCCTTGTTGCTGCCGGATGCGGTGGCGACGATGCATCGGAGTCGGACGGGTCATCGGCGCCAACCGAAGCGAGTGCATCGGAAACCGATGGCACCAGCACTTCGGAAACCGATGATGCCAGCGCCTCTGAAGCGGAGACGACCGTCGACGCGGAGGCCAGCGAGGCTGGCGAGGCCGGTCCATTCCGGATTGCGATTGTGGCGCCGAGCGCCCAGAACGACCTTGCCTTCAGCCAGTCGATGGTCGATGCGGTCAACTCACTCAAGGATGACCGTGATATCCAGGTCGATATCACCGACAGCACCTATGTGGTCGCTGACGCTGCGGCCGCCATTCGTGGTTATGCCGAAGATGGCTATGACCTGGTGATCGCCCACGGCTCGCAGTACGGGGCACCGCTCCAGGAGATCGCTCCGGACTTCCCCGATGTGGCCTTCGCCTGGGGGACCTTGGTCGACACCTTCGGCATGCCCAACGTCAGCTCCTATAGCGTTCGTTCTGATGAGGGGGCCTATGTGATGGGGGCCATCGCTGCCCAGATCAGCAAGAGCGGTGTGATCGGTTTGGTCGGTCCAATCGAGGTTGGCGATGCCAAGCTCTATTCTGACGGCTTCAAGGCCGGTGCTGAGGCCCAGAAGCCGGACATCGATGTCAATATCAACTACATCGACTCCTTCAGCGACGTCAACCTGGCTGCTGAAGCGGCGAATGCCCATGTTTCAGCTGGTGCTGATGTCTTGACCGGCACCGCCCAGATGGTCGTCGGAGCCACCGGCGTGATCCGCGAAGCCGGTGGCGCTTGGTTTGGTAACGAGGTCAACCAAATCTCGCTTGCTCCTGACAATGTGGTGGCTTCGCAGGTGTATCACTGGGAGGTCCTGCTCACCGATCTGGTCGCCGAGATCGAGGCCGGCAATCTTGGTGGTCATATCTATGAAGCCAACCTGGCCAATGGCGGCATCGTGATCGAATACAACGATGGCTATGACCTTCCCGACGATGTCAAGGCGGTTGCGGATGAGATCGTGGCGGGCATCATCGATGGCTCAATCACCACTGGCGCAAGCGAGTAAGACATGACTGTGCAGACTGACCGAACCGCTCCCATGCTCGAAATGGCCGGGATTACCAAGCGTTTTCCCGGTGTTCTGGCAAACGACCATGTTGATCTGACGGTGCAGTCCGGTCAGGTGCACACCCTCTTGGGTGAGAACGGGGCCGGCAAGAGCACCTTGATGAAGGTGCTCTACGGCCTCTATCCGCCCGATGAGGGAACGATTCGGTTGGACGGTGAGGAGGTCAAGATCGCCTCACCGTCCGACGCGATCGCCCGAGGGATCGGGATGATTCACCAGCACTTCATGCTGGTGCCGACCCTCACCGTGGCCGAAAACGTCGCCCTGGGGTTGGGCGGTCGTTTTGGTCTCTCCGATATGAGGCCAATCCGTAAGCATCTCGCTGAGGTGTCCGAACGGTACGGTCTCCAAATCAACCCTGATGCCTATGTGTGGCAGCTCGCTGTGGGTGAACGGCAGCGAGCCGAGATCCTCAAGGCGCTCTATCGCGATGCCCGCATCCTGGTACTCGATGAGCCGACAGCGGTGTTGACCCCATCAGAAGTCGATGAACTCTTTGTCACCCTCCGCCAGATGACCGATGATGGCAAGGGATTGATCTTTATCTCTCACAAGCTTCACGAAGTCATGGAGCTCTCCGATGAGATCACCGTCCTGCGCGATGGTGCGGTCTCGGGTACCACGCGGCCGTCAGAAACCACACGTGAGGATCTCGCTGAGCTGATGGTTGGCCGTCCGGTCAGCCTGACCCGTGACGTGCCGCCCCACGAGGTCGGCGCTGATCGCCTCGAGGTTAAGAACCTCACCGTGATCGGCGACCGGGGCACCACCGCGGTCGACGATCTGTCCATCACCGTGCGAGCTGGAGAAATCGTTGGGGTTGCCGGGGTCTCGGGCAACGGCCAGCGCGAGTTGGCTGATGCCATCTTCGGCTTGAGAGAGGCCAAGTCGGGCACGATCACCATCAACGGTCGCTTGATCAAGCACCCTCAACCGGCGACGGTTCGCGATGCCGGGCTGGGCTATGTGCCCGAAGAGCGCATGATCGAGGGCACGGTGGGGGAGTTCACCGTGGCCGAAAACCTTCTCTTGGCCGACTATTGCCGTCGGCCCTTCTCAGCCCGAGGGATCCTGAATCGGCGCCAGATCGAAGAACACAGCAGCCAGCTGGTGACCGACTATCGGGTCAAGACTCCGACGACGGCGACCACGGTGAAGTCGTTGTCGGGTGGAAATATCCAGAAGGTCGTGATCGCCCGAGAATTCTCTGCGGAACCTGATGTCTTGGTGGTTGCCCAGCCAACCCGAGGAGTCGATATTGGAGCTGCTGAATACATCCATGATCGGCTCCTTGAGCAACGAGCCGCCGGAGCGGCGATCCTGCTCATCTCTGAGGATCTTGACGAGGTCATGCAGCTGTCCGATCGGATCGTCGTCCTTCTCGAAGGTCGTTGCACCGGTGAGGTCGGCCGTGATCAAGCATCGCCGGCGAGTATCGGGCTCCTCATGTCGGGTGTCACTGCCGATTCGCCAGCGTAGGAACGATCCTCGGGTGATAGGCTGACCAACTGCGCTGCTCTGTGTGGCGCGCCCAATACCCAACCATCCCGTCCGTTCCGAAAGCAGACTCTTGTCCGATACCCCGACCAACGAGCCCACTCCTGCCCCCGCCGACAATCCGGCATTTGGCACTTTTGATGAGGAGGGCAATTACATTCCCCGCGAGATCGTTTCCAATGATCTCGGTATGAGCTTCGCTGATGCGATCGATGGCACCATTGTCGATGTCGACGATGGTCAAATGGTGACCGGCACGGTCGTCAAGGTCGACAAGGAAGAAGTGCTTCTCGATATCGGCTACAAGAGCGAGGGGGTCATCCCCAGCCGCGAGCTGAGCATCCGCAACGATGTTGACCCCTCTGAAGTCGTCTCGATCGGCGACAGTGTTGAGGCCCTGGTCTTGACCAAGGAAGACAAGGAAGGCCGGCTGGTCCTCTCCAAGAAGCGGGCCCAGTACGAGCGGGCGTGGGGCGATATCGAGGCCAAGAAAGAGGCTGACGAGATTGTCGAAGGCCCGGTCATCGAGGTCGTCAAGGGCGGCTTGATCGTCGATATCGGCCTTCGTGGCTTCCTGCCGGCGTCCCTGGTCGAGCTGCGTCGGGTGCGTGATCTCCAGCCCTATATCGGCACCACTGTTCAGGCCAAGATCATCGAGCTCGATAAGAACCGCAACAATGTGGTCCTGTCCCGTCGGGCCTATCTCGAAGAGACCCAGAAAGAGACCCGCGACAACTTCCTCAACAATCTCAAGATTGGCGAGATCCGCGAAGGAACGGTGTCGTCGGTGGTCAGTTTTGGTGCCTTCGTCGACCTC
>PDWJ01000800.1_pt1 | contig 43602 bp, 46 predicted proteins | sample 1430881 | NCBI WGS metagenome assembly PDWJ01 (sample SAMN01162460, study PRJNA174530) | Oral metagenome, whole genome shotgun sequencing project. | biome: Marine environment; feature: Marine mammal; material: Swab sample of the gingival sulcus; isolation source: swab sample of gingival sulcus...
TTGATCACGCCGATCGCCATGGAAAAAGAGCTTCGCTTCGCGATCCGCGAAGGTGGCCGTACGGTCGGTGCCGGTGTCGTCAGCGAAATTATCGAATAAAGAGAAGGTCGATTACCATGATAATGAACTCCAAGATCAGGATCCGGCTGAAGGCTTACGATCACAAACTCCTGGACCAGTCGGCCAGTGATATTTTTGATACTGCCCGGAAGACAGGTGCCAAGGTTGTAGGCCCCATTCCCCTGCCGACCAAGATCAATAAGTTTTGTGTGCTGCGTTCTCCCCACGTGGACAAGAAATCACGAGAGCAATTCGAAATGCGCACGCACAAACGATTGTTAGATATCCTTGAGCCGACCCAGCAGACCGTCGATGCACTCATGAAGTTGGACCTGTCTCCTGGCGTGGATGTGGAGATCAAACTTTAATACGGGATTAGAGAGATGTGTAAAGGATTGGTAGCAAGAAAACTGGGCATGACCTCCCTTTTTGCGTCGAACGGTACATATATGCCGGTTACTGTGCTTAAGGTCGGACCCTGTGTGGTAACCCAGGTCAAGAGAGAGGAGACCGACGGTTACAAGGCGCTTCAATTGGGATTTGATACCAAGAAGGCCAAAAATGTCAGCAAGCCTCTCCAGGGGCACTTCAAAAAAAGTGGTGACGCCTGTTTTGCGGTAATACGGGAGGTGGCCGTGGATAATCCCGATGAATACGAGGTCGGTCAGACCATCGGTCCCGATATCTTTGCCATCGGTGAAAAAGTCAATATTACCGGTAAGAGCAAGGGGCGGGGGTTTTCCGGTGTCATGAAACGGCATGGATTTAATGGCGGCCGTATGACCCACGGATCCCACAGCAAGCGGACGCCTGGCTCTATCGGTTGTAGTGCCTGGCCGGCCAAGGTCATCAAGGGCAAACGCATGCCGGGACAATACGGTGTTGAAACCAAAACCGTACGTAACCTGGAAATCGTTGATATTCGTCCGGAGGAAAACCTCATTTTGTTGAAGGGCACCATTCCTGGCAGCCGTTCGGCCATCGTGACGATTAACAAGGTCCTGTTCGCCTAACCGCAAGGGACGATATGCACCTTCTGCAGCCTGACGCCCCAGTGGTGACGATGCTTCAGAAAGGTCTTAGCAGACGAGGAAGATTATGGCTGTTGTCGACGTATTGAATAGTTCCGGTGAAGTCGTTTCACAGGCCGAATTGAATGATTCCATTTTCAACGTGCCGGTCAAGAAAAGCGTTCTGCACCAGGTTGTTACCGCACAATTGTCAGCCAGGCGGGCCGGAACGGCAACCGTTAAAAGGCGCTCCGATGTCCGCGGAAGCCGGCATAAGCTCTATCGCCAAAAGGGTACTGGCCGTGCCCGGAAGGGTGACATCAAATCCCCGGTTTTGCGTGGCGGTGGCGTCGTGTTCGGACCGGATCCCAGGGATTATTCCAAAAAGGTGCCCAAGAAAGTCCGTAAGCTAGCCTTGAAGATGGCCTTGACCTGTAAGGCGCAGGATCAACAACTGGTTGTTGTGGACAAGCTTGAAATGGAAGCTGTCAAAACCAAAGTGTTTGCCGATATCGCCAAAAGTTTGAAAGCCGAGCAGGCCCTGTTCGTGGTTAGCGAAAGGGACGAGAAGTTGGAACTCTCATCTCGCAATATTCCCGGCGTAAAAGTTCTGCAAACCATGGGTATGAATGTATATGACATCCTAAAATACCCCACACTGGTTCTCGTTCAACCGGCCATTGAGGGTATAGAGGGGAGACTGGGGTGATGAATTCGTACGACATTATCAAGCGTCCTGTCATTACGGAAAAGACCAATATCCAGAAAGAAGAATTCAACCAGGTCTCTTTCGAGGTTGACAGGAGAGCGAACCGTGTCGAGATTGCCAGGGCCATAGAAAAAATTTTCAATGTAAAGGTGGCCAGAACACGCACGGTTCACGTTAGAGGGAAAATCAAGCGCCGCGGCCGGATCCTGGGTAAACGCAAGGATTGGAAAAAAGCCATCGTGACCCTGATGCCGGGTGAGCGAATTGATTTCTTTGAAGGTGTATAGACGCTAGGAGTGATAGGATGGCTGTAAAAAAGGTTAAACCCACGAGTCCCGGACGGCGATTTCAGAACTATGCCGATTTTGAGGAAATTACCAAAACGACGCCCGAAAAAAGCCTGCTTCGGATCCTCAAAAAATCAGGTGGTCGCAATGCAACCGGCCGGATTACCAGCCGCAGGCGGGGCGGTGGCCACAAACGCTACTATCGTATAATCGACTTCAAACGAGATAAAGACGGTGTGCCGGCAAAGGTGGCCGCGATTGAATATGATCCGAACCGTTCGGCGCGAATTGCCCTGTTGCATTATGCCGACGGAGAAAAACGCTATATTATCGCGCCGCTCAAGCTTTCTGTCGGTGACACGGTTATGTCCGGCGCCGAGGCGGATATTCAGCCGGGCAATGCTTTACCCCTGGCCAACATTCCCCTGGGTACGCACATCCACAACATCGAATTGCGTCTGGGTAAGGGCGGGCAAATCGTTCGCAGCGCCGGTACTTTTGCCCAATTGATGGCCAAGGAAGATCGCTACGCTTTGGTCAAGCTGCCCTCCGGTGAAGTTCGTATGGTTCTGTTAAACTGCAAGGCAACGGTGGGCCAGTTGGGAAATGTCACCCATGAAAACGTTGCCATGGGAAAAGCAGGCCGTAACCGCTGGAAAGGCCGCCGTCCCAGGGTTCGGGGCGTGGCGATGAACCCGGTCGATCACCCGATGGGTGGTGGTGAGGGGCGCTCATCGGGCGGCAGGCATCCATGTTCTCCCTGGGGGGTCCCGACGAAAGGATACCGTACCCGGAAGAACAAACGTACGGATCGCTATATCGTTAAACGCCGCACCAAATAGTCGTCGCTTTTCTGGCTCCCCGAATGCCTGAAAGGGTATGAGCGGACCAGTGGTACAGAAATCCAGCAGGAGGCAGCATGCCACGTTCGTTAAAAAAAGGACCGTTCATTGATTCAAAGCTGTTCAAAAAGGTCAACGAGGCCCAGGGGGCCCGCAGCAACCAAGTGATCAAGACATGGTCGCGCCGATCGACTATTTTGCCGGAAATGGTGGGCCTGACGCTGGCTGTCCATAACGGCAGGAAGTTCATACCGGTATTCGTCACTGAAAATATGGTTGGGCACAAACTCGGAGAATTTTCGCCGACCCGCACGTATTACGGACATGCGGCGGACAAAAAATCCAAGGTTAAACGATAGAAAAGGAAGGCCCTAAATGGAGGTCAGAGCAACACAACGATACGTGCGCATCTCGCCTCAAAAGGTGAGAATGATCGTAGACGCCATCAAGGGGAAGCCTGCCGAGGCGGCGATCAACGCACTTAAATTCATGCCGCAAAAATCCGCTGGGATCGTCGAGAAAATTGTCCGCAGCGCTGTCGCCAATGCAGACCAGAACACCAGCATTGATGTGGACGATCTGATTGTCCGCAACCTGATTGTCGACCAGGGTCCCTCCCTGAAACGTTTTAGGGCCAGGGCCAGGGGCAGGGGGGCGCGCATACTCAAAAGAACCGCTCACGTCACCGTCGTGTTAGCAGAAAGTTCAGTACAGTAAGGAGGAATAAGCTTGGGCCAGAAAGTCAACCCCATATCATTGCGTCTGGGTATCGTCAAAACCTGGGAATCTCGCTGGTTTGCCGGTAAAAAGTATGCGGACTATATCTTCGAAGACTATCAAATCCGGACATTTATCAAAAAGAAGCTCCATCATGCCGGTGTGTCTAAAATCGAGATCGAACGGTCAACGCGCCGGGTTCGTTTGAGGATTTTTACAGCCCGTCCCGGGATTGTGATCGGCAAAAAGGGTTCTGAAATCGAAAAGCTCAAAAAGGAGCTTGAGCGACGCGTCAGCCAGGAAGTTCTGATCGATATACAGGAAGTCAGGAAGCCTGAGGTGGATGCGCAGCTTGTTGCCGAGAATGTTGCCATGCAGATAGAACGGCGCGTTGCCTTTCGGCGTGCAATGAAGCGTGGTGTCTCTTCGGCCATGCGGTTTGGTGCCCAAGGTGTTAAAATCATTTGTTCCGGGCGGCTGGGAGGTGCAGAAATGGCCCGTACCGAATGGTATCGGGAGGGACGCGTGCCGCTGCACACCCTCAGAGCCGATATCGATTACGGTATTACCGAAGCGCGCACGACATATGGCGTAATCGGAATCAAGGTGTTTGTGTTCCATGGAGAAATTCTCAAAAAGGACCAGGCCGAAGTTCGTGGTTAGGTTTGCAGGAGAGATAACATGCTGAGCCCTAAAAAGGTAAAATATCGTAAAAGTCAAAAAGGCAGAATGAAGGGCGTCGCTTATCGTGGAAGCAGCCTGAACTTTGGTGAATTCGGCCTTCAAGCGGTGGGTTGTGGAAAAATATCCTCCAGACAGATCGAAGCTGCACGTATTGCCATGACGCGTCACGTCAAACGCGGTGGTAAAATTTGGATTCGTCTCTTTCCCGACAAACCCTATACTAAAAAGCCTGCCGAAGTTCGAATGGGAAAGGGAAAAGGCGCTCCCGAAGGGTGGGTTGCCGTTATCCGCCCGGGACGCGTGCTTTACGAGATGACCGGTGTCAATCGGGAGGTTGCCAAGGAGGCGATGCGTCTCGCCGCGCATAAATTACCGATTAAGACCCGGTTTGTCGAGAGGAGTGAGTAATCATGAAAATGTCCGAAATCAGAGACCTAAACGCTGAAGAAATTCAACTGAAGGTTGCCGATTTGAAGCAAGCCCTTTTCAATCTCCGGTTTCAACACGAGATCGGGCAATTGGAAAATCCCAAAAAAATCGGGCAGACCAAAAAAGACATTGCCCGTTTGAAGACCGTCTTGAATGCGAACAATTAACCTCAAACAGAAATTAAGATGCGGTCATGAAAAATAGAGGAATAAGAAGACAGCTCATCGGTACCGTGGTCAGTGACAAAATGGACAAAACGGCCGTCGTACAGGTTAAACGGCTGGTAAAGCATCCGCTGTACAAAAAATATATCCGCCGGCGTAACAAATTTGTCGCCCACGACAAGGACAATAGTTGCAATATCGGTGATAAAGTGATGATTACGGAATCTAGACCCATCAGCAAGCTAAAAAGATGGCGTGTTACCGAGATCATCGAAAAAGCCGTATAGTGATAAAGGACGATTACCATGATTCAGGCCGAAACTAAACTCACGGTTGCGGATAACTCCGGCGCACGCTCTCTGTACTGCATAAAAGTCTTGGGCGGATCCAAAAGACGGTATGCCGGCATTGGAGATATCATTGTCGTTGCTGTCAAAGAGGCAATCCCCAATGCAAAAGTCAAAAAGGGAGATGTCCTCAAGGCTGTGGTTGTTCGCACCAAAAAGGAGATCCGTCGTTCCGATGGGTCTTATATCCGATTTGACGACAACTCAGCCGTGTTGATTAACAATCAGCGTGAACCGATGGGAACCCGTATATTTGGACCGGTGGCCCGGGAGCTGCGCGCCAAGCGTTTCATGAAAATCGTGTCCCTGGCACCAGAAGTACTTTAATCTGCAGTGACGCGTTGTGGAGAACAACAAATGATTAGAGACTCTATCCATATTAAAAAGGATGACAAGGTCAAAGTTATTGCCGGTAAAGACAAGGGAAAAGTCGGTAAGGTTTTGCGTGTCATCTCAAAAAAACAGCGACTTCTTATCGAGAATATCAACATCGTCAAGCGGCATACCAAACCGAATGCCCAGAATCGGCAGGGGGGGATTCTCGAAAGTGAGGCACCGATCCATTGGTCCAACGTCATGCTGATGTGCAATAAATGCATTGAACCGGTGCGTGTGAAAACACAGGCCCTGGGTGACGGCAAAAAAGTTCGGATCTGCAACAAGTGCAATGAAATCATTGATGCGTAGCGCCACTTCGGCATAAGGCACGTGGAGGATTACGATAACCATGTCACAGTTAAAAACTTTCTATCAGGAGACGGTGGCGCCAAAATTGAAGGAAACCTTCAGCTACACCAATCCCATGCAGATCCCCAAAATTGAAAAAATTGTCGTTAACATGGGACTCGGCGAGGCGATTCACAATATTAAAATCATTGATTCGGCTGTCGCGGAACTCCGACAGATATCCGGCCAGCAGCCAGTGGTAACGCGTGCCAAAAAGTCCATCGCCGCATTCAAACTGCGCGAGGGAATGCCTATCGGATGCATGGTTACCCTGCGCAAGGACCGCATGTTCGATTTCCTGAACAAGCTGATCAACGTGGCCCTACCCCGCGTGCGTGATTTCAGGGGCATTTCAGGAAAAGCATTCGACGGAGCAGGCAACTATTCGCTGGGCATCAAAGAACAGCTGATTTTTCCCGAAATTGATTACGATAAAATCGACAAAATCAAGGGTTTGAACATTAGTATCGTGACGACCGCCCAGACCAATGAAGAGGGCAAAGAACTGCTCAAATTGATGGGTATGCCCTTTAAGAATTAATTTATAGTCGTACGAAAATGTTTTAGGACAGCCTGTCTGGCCTTACGCTTGTGTTGGAATCGCTTTTGTCTTGCCAAGTAAAAACATTTTCCTAAACACTATACCTAACGCCCGGTGATCATTAAGGAGATAGTTTTGGCGAAGACATCACTCAGACAGAAAGTTAAACGGAAACCGAAGTTCGGAGTGCGGGCATACAACCGTTGTCCCATATGCGGAAGACCCAGAGCCTTTATTAGAAAATTCGGCATCTGCCGCATCTGCTTCCGTAATCTGGCTTCGCAAGGCAGGCTTCCCGGTGTGGTAAAATCCAGCTGGTAGTCACCCCAACAATGTTGAACAACCCATTAAAGTAGGAAACAGTAATGAGCGATCCGATTGCCGATATGTTGACCCGTATCAGGAACGCCGGGAAAGCCAAGCACAAGAGCGTTGATATTCCCGGATCAAAGATCAAAACGGAAGTCGCCAGGGTGCTTAAAGAATCCGGCTACATTCGAAACTACAAATTCTTGGAGGATGGTAAGCAAGGCGTCTTGCGGGTGTATCTCAAATACAGCCGGGGACAAGATCATACCATCATCAATATCGAACGGGTCAGCAAACCCAGCCGTAGGCTGTATCTGAATGCAAGATCCGTCAAACCGGTATACAATGGATTGGGAATCGCGATCATTTCTACTTCTCAGGGTGTGATGACAGACAAAGATGCCCGGGCGAGAAACATTGGCGGCGAAGTACTTTGCTCCGTATGGTAATGTTCGGTTGAACCTGAAACGTGAAGCCTGAATCCGGTACTAACCCTGGCATTGCCAGGAAGGTGACAATGAGGTGCGTTAAATGTCTCGAGTAGGCAAGAAAGAAATAACCATTCCGGCTAAGACCGATATCAAGTTTAAGGACCATGAATTGGTCGTTAAAGGGGAAAAGGGGACTTTGGCCCGACCTATCCACCCGGCGGTCGATCTGGATATCCAGGATAACGTCATCCGCGTGGTTATTGGAAAAGAAGATCGCAAGACCCGCGCGTTGCAGGGACTCACCCGCAGTCTGGTTTCAAATATGGTCGACGGTGTCAGCAAAGGATTCGAGCGGGTTCTCGAAATCAACGGTATCGGCTATCGGGCCGAAATGAAAGGCAGTACCATCGTTTTGAACCTTGGTTATTCTCATCCCATCGATTTTCCATTGCCCGACGGCGTTAGTGCAACCGTCGATAAGAACAACGTAATCAGGCTCAGCGGTATCGATAAGGAAAAGATCGGGCAAACTGCAGCGTCGATCCGTAAACTTCGCAAGCCGGAACCGTATAAAGGCAAAGGGATCAAGTACGCTGAAGAATACATTCAGCGGAAAGCCGGGAAAACCGGCACCAAATAGTTTTCGGTGATGTCGTAGTTCGGTTTGAAAACCGACATCGAGCGCCTAGCCGTCAGCAAAGGAATGAAACATGGGCTCAACCAACGAAAAAAAGCGTATTTGGCTGAAACGCAAAGCAAGAATCAGTAAACAGATTGTCAGCACTGCCGAAAGACCGAGGTTAAGCGTATTTCGGAGTGCGAGGCATATTTACGGCCAAATCATAGACGATACAACGGGAAGAACTATCGTGGCTGCGAGCAGCAACGAAAAAGCGGTCAGGGAGCAGCCTGCGTTCGAGAGTAAAGTTGCCACTGCCGTCTTTACCGGAAAACTGCTGGCTAAACGGGCGATGGAAAAAGGCGTCAAAAAGGTCGTTTTCGACCGAAACGGCTTTCTGTATCACGGACGAATCAAGGCTTTGTCCGACGGAGCCCGCGAAGCGGGATTGGATTTATAGTTATCACCAGGTAAGGAGGCAAACCCTTGTACAAGCAAGATACAGAAGAAAATCAACTGATCGATAAAGTTGTCCACATCAGCCGGGTCGCCAAGGTTGTAAAAGGCGGGCGGCGCTTCAGCTTTAGTGCGATTGTCGTGGTGGGTGATGGCGAAGGCAGCGTTGGCTATGGTCTTGGAAAAGCCGGCGAAGTCCCCGAAGCAATTCGTAAAGGGGTCGAAAAAGCTAAAAAAACGATGATCAAAGTGCCTTTGAACGAAGGTACCGTTCCATTTCTTGTGATCGGTAAGTATGGCGCCGGCAGGGTCATGCTCAAACCAGCATCGGAAGGTACCGGCGTCATTGCCGGCGGTGCTGTTCGTGCCGTTCTTGAAGCGGTGGGCGTGCAAAATATCCTCACCAAGTGCATGGGGAGTAACAATCCCCATAATGTTGTCAAGGCGACAGTTGATGGACTCAAACAACTGGAAAGTGCTGAATCCGTTTCCGCGCGTCGGGGCATCCCCGTCCAGGAATTGAGATAAGAGGAAGACAAACCATGAGTGGAACTCTGAAAATCAAGCTGGTCAAGAGCATGATCGGGCGACCTGAAAAGCACCGTAAAGTTCTTAGGGGCATGGGCCTCAAAAAGCTCAATCAGACCGTAGAACTGGAAAACACCCCTTCCGTAAGAGGAATGGTCCATAAGGTATCCCACCTGGTGGTTGCCGAGGAGAATTAAGCGATGAAACTTCATGAATTGGCGCCTGAGAAGGGGCAACGAAAAGCTCGCAAACGTGTCGGGCGAGGTGTGGCTTCCGGAAATGGTAAAACCGCTGGAAGAGGTAACAAAGGACAAAATGCCCGTTCCGGTGGCGGGGTTCGTCCTGGTTATGAAGGTGGACAGATGCCTATCCATCGCAGGCTTCCCAAACGCGGTTTCAAAAATCACTTCAGGAAAGTCTTTGCGATTATCAATGTCCAGGACCTGAACCGTTTTGAAGCAGACACGGTTATTGATAAAGGCGCTTTGATAAAAAGCGGTCTTGTCAAAGGAGACCGCGACGGTATCAAGCTTCTCGGTAACGGTGACGTTCAAATCCCGGTAACGGTGCGCATCAATAAAATCAGCGCCAGCGCCAGGCAGAAAGTCGAAGCTGCCGGCGGAAAGATAGAGGTCATATAAGTATGGTTGGCAGCGGATTCGGAAACATATTTAAAATCCCAGAACTGAAAAAGCGCATTTTCTATACGCTGAGTCTGCTCTTCGTCTACCGCATCGGCGTGCATGTTCCCACCCCGGGGATTGATACCGTTGCACTGGCATCTTTCTTTGCCAAGATGGAAGGAACGATATTCGGTATTTTTAACATGTTTTCCGGTGGCGCACTGGAACAGCTCTCCGTGTTTGCCCTGGGCATCATGCCCTATATTAGTGCGTCAATTATTCTGCAATTGCTGACGGTGGTGGTACCGCACCTCGAAAGGCTGAAAAACGAGGGTGAACAAGGCCGCAAAAAAATCACCCAGTACACCCGTTACGGCACGGTCGTGCTAAGTATCATTCAAGGAATCGGTATCAGCATCGGACTCGAGAGCATGACCTCGCCTGGCGGAGCACCCATCGTGCTGAGTCCCGGTTGGGGGTTCCGTATGATGACGGTCTTGACGCTCACGGCCGGTACTGCCTTCATCATGTGGCTGGGGGAGCAGATTACCGAACGCGGAATTGGCAATGGTATATCCTTGATCATTTTTGCCGGTATTGTCGCCCGCATGCCCGCAGCCGTTGGCAATACGTTTCGGTTGGTCTCCACCGGTGAAATGAATGTATTCGGTATGGTCATACTGCTTGTCTTAATGGTCGCCGTGATCGGATTCATCATTTTCGTAGAGCAGGGTCAGCGACGAATCCCTGTCCAGTATGCAAAACGGGTCGTTGGGCGAAGGATGTATGGCGGTCAAAGCACCCATCTGCCGTTAAAAATCAATACGTCCGGCGTGATACCCCCGATTTTTGCTTCCTCCATCATCATGTTTCCGGCAACCATTGGAAGTTTTATCACGATTCCATGGATGAAGGCCATTTCGGATGCGATGCGGCCCGGAAATGTTTTTTATGAGCTTTTGTACGTGGCTTTCATATTTTTCTTTTGTTATTTCTACACGGCGGTTACCTTTAATCCGGTAGATGTCGCCGACAATATGAAGAAAAACGGTGGGTATATACCCGGCATTCGCCCAGGAAAACGAACCGCCGATTATATCGACCGTGTTTTGACGCGTATAACACTTGGCGGAGCCGTCTATGTGTCGGCGGTCTGCGTACTGCCATCAATTCTGATCAGCAAATTTAACGTACCCTTTTACTTTGGAGGCACCGCGCTTTTAATTGTTGTCGGCGTGGCCATAGACACCGTCGCACAAATGGAGTCCCACATGCTCACGCGGCATTACGAAGGCTTCCTTAAAAAAGGCGGTATACGCGGAAGGCGCTGATTCAAGTTCCGGTCTCCTGCCGCTTTGCGGCATAGATAAAGAGATCACAGACGATAATCATTTATTTGCAGGAGTCGGGCATGCCCAAGGAAGAGGCCATTAAAGTAGAAGGTACCGTTTTGGAAACGTTGCCAAATGCGATGTTCAAGGTTGAACTGGAAAACAAGCACCAGGTCCTGGCACATATCTCCGGCAAAATGAGAATGCACTTTATCAAAATCCTGCCAGGAGATAAGGTCACGGTAGAACTGTCGCCTTATGATCTGTCGCGGGGCAGAATTACGTATCGTTCAAAATAAAAGGCGTAAAACAGACGCTTTTACAAGGCAAGGCGCCCCTGCAACGGTTTATGGCAGGTTTTGCAAAAAGGAGTTGACAAATGAAGGTCAGAGCATCCGTAAAGAAGATTTGCAGTAAATGCAAAATCATCAAGCGAAAAGGGACCGTACGGGTTATCTGTGAGAACAAAAGACATAAACAGAGGCAAGGTTAGAGGAGGTTGAGCTTTGGCACGAATCGCAGGTGTAGATTTACCTAGACGCAAACGGATTGAAATCGGCCTGACCTATATTTACGGTATTGGCCGGACGACCTCCAATCGTATTTTAAGCAAACTCAAAATTGATCCGGGTACCAGTACGGATGACCTTTCCGAAGCCGAAGTCAACAGCATCCGGAAGGTAATTGACAGCGAATACAAGGTAGAGGGTGAGCTTCGAACGGAAATTTCCATGAACATCAAACGCCTCATGGATCTGGGATGTTACCGTGGCTTGCGCCACCGTAGATCCCTCCCCGTTCACGGGCAGCGTACCAGTACGAATGCCCGGACGCGAAAAGGACCCAAGCGATCCGCGATCAAGAAAAAAGGTGCGGCTAAAAAATAACCGTCAGCATTCAGGAATCATTCAATGCCTAGAAAATCCCAGACAAAAAAGAAGGTACGCAAGAATATTTCCAGTGGTGTTGTCCACATTCAATCTACATTCAACAACACCATTGTGACCATCACCGACGTCATTGGTAATGTGGTCTCATGGTCCAGTGCCGGCATTCATGGTTTCAAGGGATCGCGAAAAAGCACACCTTTCGCTGCTCAACTTACCGCTGAAGATGCTGCAAAAAAGGCGATGGAACACGGTATGAAAACGGTAGAGGTTTATGTCAAGGGACCTGGTGCAGGACGTGAATCCGCACTTCGCGCCTTGCAGGCTGCCGGCTTTACCGTGACGGTGATCAAGGACGTCACGCCCATTCCACATAACGGCTGTCGGCCGCCGAAAAGGCGGCGGGTCTGATTGATCCATGCCACAGGTAACCCCGGTTATTGCTTCGCCGCGATAGCCCGATTGACAAGGAGGACGAATTGGCAAGATATCGAGGATCCGTTTGCAGAATTTGCAGACGTGAGAATATGAAATTGTTTTTAAAGGGCGATCGCTGTTATTCTGACAAGTGCGCCTTTGATCGGAGAGGGTACGCGCCCGGAGAGCATGGACAAAGGCGTCGTGGCAAACCTTCCGACTACGGAATCCAGCTCCGAGAGAAACAAAAGGTCAAAAATACATACGGTCTTTCAGAAAAGCAGTTTCGCTTGACCTTTAAAAAAGCGGACCGCCAAAAAGGAATTACCGGTACCAATCTGCTCGTCCTTCTGGAGAGACGCCTGGACAATGTCGTTTATCGAATGGGGTTTACCAACTCAAGAACCCAGGGGCGGCATTTTGTCCGTCACAATCACTTTCTGGTAAATGGAAAAAGGGTAAACATCCCTTCCTACCTGGTAAAGGTTGGTGACGTCATCGAGATTTCAGAGAAGAGCCGAAAAGTTCAATCCATCTTAGATTCAATGGATGCCGTTATAAGACGGGGACTGCCACAATGGGTAGGAATTGAAAAGGAAAATTTCAAAGGCGAAATCAAAAGCCTTCCAGTTCGCGAAGACCTTACGTTGCCGATGCAGGAGCAATTGATTGTGGAGCTGTACTCCAAGTAATTCCAAACGTGAGCAACAGCCTGCCATTGATGATAAACTGCATTGTTGTTTAAATCCTTCTTGGAGAATAGGTAATGTCTAATAACGAACTTATGTACATGAACTGGCGCGAGATGATCCGTACCGACAAAGTTCGCGTCAACAGCACTGAGGATTACGGAAAGTTCGTCTGCGAACCTCTTGAAAGGGGATTCGGCATAACACTGGGAAACTCCTTGAGACGGACCATCCTTTCCTCCCTCTACGGCGCTGCCATCGTTTCCGTACAGTTTGATTTGGTCGAGCATGAGTTCAGCGTTGTCCCGGGAGTGTTGGAAGACGTATCGGAAATCATTCTCAACCTCAAAGAAGTCCGTTTGCGAATGGACGATGCCACACCACGGACGATTCGTGTGGAAGCCTCCGGAGAAGGTCTCGTCACCGCCGGTGATATTGTCAGCGATGATGGCCGGGTAACCGTTTTAAACCCAAATCAGAAGATTGCGACGCTCACCGGTGACAGCACGCTGAAGATGGTCATGGTTGTTAAGGTCGGCAAGGGATATGCCCTGGCCGAAGCCAACAAGGACGAGGACGCTCCGATTGGTACCATCCCCATCGACGCTGTTTTTTCACCGATCAAACGTGTCAACTACGTTGTCGGAAACGCACGCATTGGGCAGCGTACTGACTACGAAAAACTTACACTGGAAGTCTGGACCGATGGTAGTGTGTCTCCCGAAGATGCGGTTGCATACGGTTCCAAAATTCTTAAAGAGCAGTTGAGCATTTTTATTAATTTTGATGAGGAAGCGGAGCCACAAGTCGATAAAAACGGTGAGGAATCCGAACCGCCTGCCTTCAACGACAATCTGTATCGCAGTGTAGAAGAGCTTGAATTGTCCGTTAGGAGCGCAAATTGCCTCAAGAATGCCGAAATTCTGAAAATTTATCAACTTGTACAGAAAACTGAAAACGAAATGCTGAAAACCAAGAACTTTGGTCGCAAGTCATTGAACGAGATCAAAGAAGTACTTTCGGAAATGGGACTTTCGTTGGGGATGAAGCTTGAGAACTTTGTTTCACCGGAAGTGTCCGTCGAAGAAGGGGAGTAATCATTCCAATGAGACATCGAAAAAGCGGCGTAAAACTGAATCGGACCACCAGTCACCGGCAGGCGATGTTCAGAAATATGGTGACATCATTGTTCAAGTATGGTCGCATCAAAACCACTGAAGCGAAGGCCAAAGAATTGAGACGGTGGGCAGATCATATCGTAACCTTGGCAAAACGCGGCGACCTGCATGCACGACGGAAAGCCATGTCTATCGTTCGTGAAAAACAAGTCGTCCATAAAGTTTTCGAGCAGGCATCGGGTCGGTATGGATCCGTTAACGGCGGATATACCCGGATCGTCAAAATTGGAAGGCGGCCTGGCGATGCAGCCACAATGACTTTGGTGGAGTTGATCCGTTCGGATGAAATTACATACACTGAACCCAGGAAAAAACCTGCTACGGTGGCTGATGTCACGCCTGTCACGGAAGCGGCGGATGCTGCCGCGACACCCGCGACTGATGAGACTGAGCCTGTACCGGTTGCGGAGGCGCCTGCTGACGAAGCCAAAGCGGCGGATGTTTCATCGCAGGATGCGGCAGCCGAAAATGAACCGAATGGCGAGTTGGGACCAAAGGACTCAAGCGAACCCGCAGATACCAAGGAATCATAGCGACAATTACATATACAGTTGCAATCAGAGGCCCTGCCATACGGCAGGGCCTTTTGCTTTTCACTGGATAGCATCGGTGGCAAACTCGTAAAAAGACGAAATTGTTTTTCTTTTTTCGTCCCCATGCAGGCGAGGATCCATTATTATCAAATAGTTATAAATTTTCGCCGGCATAGTAATGACACGTTTGGCGGCTTTTTACGAAACCATCAATAGCCCTTGAACCTTCGTTTTTCAGTACCGGCTCCTCACTGACAGTCTCCTTCAATCACCGGCGGCTTCATGATCAATCCGATAGCCTCGCGGGCCGTGGCGGCCGCTTCGGGGAACACGTCGATGAGGTTGGCGGTATGACGCAGGTTATCGGCGGTGCGCATCATTAGCATGGCCAGGTTGCCTTCGGCCATGCCGTAATCCCTGGCCACAAGTTCCCAGGGAGAACCTGCGGCCCAGGCGTGGGTCATGGCCGCCGGTCGCAGATATAGCCGGCGTACGTCGAAGCCACGCGATTTCATGTGCCGGACAAAGCCGGTCAGCTTCCTGTGGATGCGGTTGACGGCCTTTTTCAGGCGGTTGGGCGTCAGACGCCCTTCCATGCGGTCATCGGTTTCCCGCTCGTTGACAAAGCAGGCGAATACGCCGGCCATCATGGATGGATCCGTTTCCGGCAGCAATCCCTGTCGCAGGCATTCGGCCACCAGCAAGGGTTGGTCCACCCGCAGTTGGGATGCCCAGACACCGTCATCGGTGAGCCGGTCATCATTATCCACAAAGCCCGTCTCTTTGAGAAACGCCAGGTGGCGCTGAAAATTCTCCCACAGCACTTCGTGGATACCGGCCATGCGGTTTTTGCGGCGGCTGTCTTCGGCTTCCGTCATCAGAAGCCAGGTGGCAAAGGATCGTTTGAGCAGCTCCTCCACCTGGGCAGGCGTATGGGACAGCAGCAGATTGAGAACCATGGAGAAGTTGATGCGGATCCGGCTGTGGATTTTTCCCGGCCGGGAAGCCAGCAGGCGCCCCACCAGACGCAGGTCCATGTAGCGGCCCGGTACGGCCAGGACAAACCCGATTTTATCCATGCCCCGGCGTCCGGCACGGCCGGTCATCTGATGCAGTTGGGTGGCATCCAACGGCGCGAATTCGATGCCGTTGAATCGGTCTGAATTGAAAAACACCACTGTTCGTGCCGGAAAATTGACCCCGGCGGCAACGGTGGAGGTGGCGAAAACAGCCGTCAACAGCCCCTCGCGCATCAGGTTTTCCACCACCAGTTTCCAACCGGGCAGATGGCCACTGTGATGGGCGGCCACACAGGCTTGTTCCAGATGGATGCGTTGGCGGTGATTGTCCAGGTGGGGGGCATTGGCGGTTAGTTCAGCAATACGGTGGAAAATCCGGGCCTTCCGGTCTCCCGAAAGGGGAACCGCGCCGTGACACAGCTTGAGGGCGTCGTCGCAGTCGCTGCGGGATTTGAGAAAGAAAATGGCCGGCAACAGATCGTAGGCTTTGAGCATCCTGAGAATGTCCCCGAAGGGTGGCAGTCCGCGCCGTCGTGACAGTTCGGGCGTCTTTTTTCTGTTGACCAGACCGGCGGCCCGTTTATGCAGCTTGCCGGATGGGGGCTGACTTTTGGTCAACAGCGGCAACAGGGTCCCCGAGGGATGCAGGGTCATGGCATACAGGGGCACGGGTCGCCGGTTTTCGGAAACCACCCGGCACGGCCGCCCGCGGATGGCCGTCAGCCAACTGGCGATGGTGCCGGCATTGCCCACTGTGGCCGAAAGCATCAGCAGCGGGATGCGTGCGGGCAGGTAGATCATGGTTTCTTCCCAGACCACGCCGCGATCCTCGTCTCCCAAAAAATGGGCTTCGTCCAAGACCACCAGATCGGTGTTCAGCGCTCCCCCCTGGTGCATGGCATCGTATAGCTGGTTGCGCAGGATTTCGGTGGTCCCCACGACAATGGGCGCATCGGCACGCTCCTTTCGGTCTCCTGTAAGAATTCCCACATTCCGGGATCCGAAGATCTCACCGAATTCGATCAATTTTGCATTGGTAAGGGCTTTCAGAGGCGAGGCGTACCAGGCCCTTCCGCCCTGATCGAAAATTCGTTGGATGGCCTTTACCGCGATCCAGGTTTTACCGGCACCAGTGGGTGCCGTAACCAGGCAGTCCGCGTGGGCTATTGCGGTCACGGCTTCGGTCTGGAAGCGATCCGGTTTGAATGGCTGCTTTTCGGGAACGCCGATGGTGGCGAACACCGGCTTGAGCTGGGCATCGGCGCCGGGTGTAAAAGCAGGACGCCGGTCTGACCGGCTCCCGTGTGGTTTGCGTCGTGAAGGGTAACGGCGCCGCCCCCGGGGGACGCCATGGCGGGGCTTGTTCATGGGCGGCAGCTACAGCTTGTCAATGATATCAGAAACGATTTTTCCGGTTTGCGATGCCGTATCGTAGGGAGAGGTACCGGACAGATCGGCCTCAATGAGGGCGTCATCATATGGCAGAAAACCCAGAAATTCGAAATCCGGAAGGTGGGTTCGCAAAAAATCCTCGTCTTTGGAACTGCGGATCTTGTTGCCTACAATGGCCACCTGGTTCAAATGGATTTCCGATGCCAACCGGCGGATGTGCTCGGCCGTATCAATGCTGCGGCGGCCCGGTTCGACCACTACGATCAGTTTGTCAACGGCCTGGGCCGTGGCTCGCCCCAGGTGCTCGATACCAGCCTCCATATCCATGATAACCACTTCGTCGCGTCCCAGAACCACATGGGTGATCAAGGCCCTGAGCAGGGTGGATTCCGGACAGAGGCATCCGGATCCGCCTTTTTTGACGCTTCCCAGACGCATGAGCTTGATGTTGTCCTTTTTGGCGGAAAGGGTGTCGGGAATGTCGTCTACCTTGGGATTGAGCTTGAAGAAACCGCCCACGGTGCCCGGCTGGGCACCGGTGCGTTCGAAAATCAAGGCTTTCATTTCGGCAATGGGCGTAATTTTGTCGGCATCGGCGATGCCCAGAGCCGCAGCCAGGTTCGCATCCGGATCCGCATCAATGGCCAGTACACGTTTGCCCCGATCACTCATGGTCCGAGCCAGTAGAGATGAAAACGTGGTTTTTCCCACGCCGCCTTTACCGCTGACTGCCAGTTTCATATTTTATATCCTTATTGTTTTTGAGATTTACGACTTCGTAAGGTTGACAAACCTGTAAAAAGTCGGAAATGACATGATTGGTGAGTGTTACGAACCATTAATACCAGGGTTGTGCCGTTAGCGGTTCGCTCATTTTAAATCGTATCCATCCGGACATGCCCAATTTGCCTATTTTGGGAAAGACACTATATAATATAAACTATATTGACGGATTTACAAGGCGGTTGACCCCTTTGGATGTTTGAGGCTATATGACCCGCCATCATGTATCATGCAAAAGGTGTAGACCCCATATGAACACTACCGCAGATCCCCATGCGGCGATCCTTGCCCCCGCCGGCAACCGCGCTGCCTTCCTCGCTGCACTGGCCGCCGGTGCCGATGCGATTTACTGCGGGCTCAAATCCATGTCCGCACGTATGGAGGCCAAAAACTTCAGCATGCAGGATTTGGCCCCGCTGGTGGCCCTGGCTCACGAACGCGGCGTCGAGGTATACATCACCTTGAACGTTTTGCTCAAACCCGATGAACTGGACGTCACGGGGCGACTCATTGACAGGTTGCAGCGACATGTTCGGCCCGATGCTCTGATCGTCCAGGATCCGGGTGTGATCGCCTTGGCCCGCCAGGTGGGGTATGAAGGCGAAATCCATCTGTCCACCCTGGCCAACGTCAGTTTCCCCCGGGCTTTACGTTATGTATCCCGCCGCCTGGGGGCACAACGCGTGGTGGTGCCCCGGGAACTGTCCGTCGACGAAATCAAGGCCATGGCCGCAGCCTGCCCCAAAAACATGGGCCTGGAAGCCTTCATCCACGGCGCCCTGTGTTACGGTGTTTCCGGCCGCTGCTATTGGAGCAGTTATATGGGCGGCCGTAGCAGTTTACGCGGGCGTTGCGTCCAACCCTGCCGCCGGCGCTATCGACAGGACGGCCAGGTGTCACGGGCCTTTTCCTGCCAGGATTACGCAGTGGATGTGCTGGTCAAGATCCTGGCGCAGGTCAATCAGGTATGCACCTGGAAAATCGAAGGGCGCAAAAAAGGCCCCCACTACGTTTACTATACAGTGAGCGGATATCTGGCCCTGCGTGACCAAGGCGGCGATGCCCGTGCCAAACGCGACGCCCTGTCGATGCTGGAACAAAGCCTGGGCCGCGAAGCGACCCATTACAATTTCCTGCCCCAGCGCCCGCAGTCACCCATCAACACCCGTCGGCAGACCGCTTCGGGGATGTTTGTGGGCAAGGTCCAAGGACCGGCCAAAAATCCGTGGGTGGTGGTGCGAGACGCTCTGCTGCCCGGGGACGTCCTGCGGGTGGGGTATGAAGACGAACCGGGCCACGCCGTTTGCCGGGTGAACCGCCATGTGCCCAAAAAAGGCCGCTATCCACTGAAGCTGGGTGGCAACAAAACGCCCCGCAACGGTGCGCCCGTATTTCTCACCGACCGCCGGGAAAAGGCCCTTGAGAAAATGATTGCCGATATGGACGAGCTGGCCGGGCCGTCGGTCCCTTTGTCACCGTCGGTATTTACCGCCCGATTGCCCGATCCGGTCAAGTCATCCCGGCAGGCGGTGGAGATGCGCGTGGGGCGTTCGCCATCTCGCATATCTGGCCGCCGGACCGCCGGCATCTGGCTGTCGGAAACGGCCGCAGACAATATCGGCAAATCTTCGGCCGGCAATCTGTGGGTCTGGCTGCCGCCGGTAATCTGGCCGGATGATGAATCCCGGGTGGCCGGCCTTCTCAGCAACTGCCTGAAAAAGGGCGTGCGTCGGTTCGTGCTCAATTCTCCCTGGCAGATGTCTCTATTCAACCGCCCCCATGGATTGACCCTGTGGGCCGGCCCCTATTGCAACGCGGCCAACGCCTTGTGCCTGGAGACATTCAAAACCCTTGGTTTTTCCGGGGCCTTTGTCAGCCCCGAACTGGGGGAAAAAGATATCCTGACCCTCTGCGGCCAGCGCCCGCTGCCTCTTGGCATCGTGCTTTCCGGTCACTGGCCCCTGTGCATTTCACGAACCCTGGCCGATGGCATGAAGCTGCGGCAAGCCTTCGACAGCCCCAAAGGCGAGGCGGCCTGGGCCGATCGCCACGGTCCCCATTACTGGATTTTCCCCAACTGGAAGCTGGACATCACCGAAAAACGCGCCTATCTCCAACAGGCGGGTATGGGCATGTTCGTTCACTTGGACGAACCGGTCCCCAGGTCCGTCAATATCAAAAAACGGCCTGGATTGTGGAACTGGAAAATCGGTTTGATGTGAGCATCCAAAAAAATTCCAACCTTCTGAATTCTTTTTGAATTGCTTGATCTGAATGACGGAACTCCTGCCTCATTTTCATGCAATCGGTGTTCTGCATCGTTTTGTAGCAATATCGAATATCGTATTAATATCAAGTAGATGCCACTTAAAATGCATTGTTTTGAAGCATTGTTGCATCCACAGCGCATTCCTATGGTTATTTGATGATGCATATATCTGTCTGAAATAACTAATTATTTAGTATTTGGCACAAGCATTGCTTAGAATAGATGCGAATGACTTCCCGGCCAGACAAACCTGGCAGCAGCATGACAACCGGGAAGGACGGAAGCGTAAAGTCAATGCTTTCGGGGCGGAACAACCACGGGGATACGCTTTTTAAGAACACTCATGATAGGTCTCGGGGAGGTGACCATGCAACGGGTCAAGGAATTAATCAACGTATTGAACGACGAAGATGTCATCGCACGTACGGCTGTATCCCAAGCGAGCCATACCTGCAAAATCTGTCAGGGATCAGCATTGCACTTTCGGGATTCACGGGCGGAACTCGAATACAGCATTTCATCCATCTGCCAGAAATGCCAGGACTATTTTTTTTCCTACGAGAACTAGCCTCCCATCCTTCCTGTCAGTCTCACCGTTGCATAGCGCCCATCCGGAAATGACCAATTTGTCCGATATTTGCGTTATACGAACATTTTTATCCTCGACAATATCAACCATATGCCTGCGGTAAAAATGCTCAAAGGCCTTGATCTCGACCCAATTTGCCTATTTCTGGGCGGACAGGACACTACATAATAAAATAATAAACAACCTACCGGCCATAAACGGCGGTGAACCGACCCGTGGACCGAACCATATAAAAAATGCGCTGGCCTTTCTCTAATGTAAAGGGAGGCAAATCAATGGTGCGGCTGCCCACGCTAAGGGTCAGTTGGTGCCTGCCGGGATCCAGGGACAGCCTCAAAAGGGTATTTGTGGCGGGCAGGGTCTGCCAGGAACGGGTGTCGGCTTCTTCCAGAGCCATGAGGACCATTCGGGCCATCAATCCCACGATTTCGTCGTTTTTCCTCCCGATTTTCCGGGCGATAGCCTCCTTCGCGATTACCCGGGCAGTCTGTTTCAGCGCCACCTGCGCGGCTCGCCGGCCCAGTGATATTCGTGCCACGCGGTTCAGGTCGGTGCTCACCGCATTGCCTGGCAGTGGTTGATTGCCTGTATTCAGTTGAAAATGGCCGGCAGCTTCGCTGCGGTTCGCATATCGCGGAAATGAAATCCGCACCCCGGGTGGCAGGACGATATTGCCGGCCTCCTTCACCGGGCCGTTGCCCATACCGGCAAAGACGATGAGTTCACCTTGACCCGAAATATCGTCCCGCTGCCCGGCAACGGCGTACGAATCTGGCATGGCGCTATCGGACTCCGGTTCGATGCCTGAAAGGCTGCCCATCCGGAGCACCAATTCCCGGATGGGGGCGGGATCGGGCATCATGTCGACCAGCCGTTTGTAGACGATGTAGGCGTCGTTGAATTCGCCAAGCATTTCGTAGCACAACCCGATCAGGGCCATGCTGAAGTATGCGTCGGAAAGCGCCTCTGGATAGGTGTCGAAAACCTTCAGGGCCTGTTTGGCCTCCACCAGCGCATCCTCATATTGTCGCACCATGAGGTAGTTGATTATCAGATAGGTATGAACCCACAGGCGTTCGCAATACTCACCCTTGTATTGGGTCATCCAGTCGTTGGCGACCATGGATGTGGCCTGTTGACTGATACTGAGATAGTCCTGCCGCTCCATCAAGGCCGATGCCTGGCGCAACTGGGCAATGCTCTCTTCGAACCGGCCGCCGTAGTGCAGCAGCAAGCCCTTTTCCATGTCGAACAACAGCCCGGACAGCCCGGAGCCATTATCCGATTCGAGCATCTGTACAGCGGTGTCGGGGTCGCCATCAATGAAAAAGGCGTCCCTGGCCTGTTTTAGCTGACCGCCGGTACAGCCGACGATCAGCAGTAGGGTCGCCGCCAATGCTACCGGTGTGATACCGTGGGAGATGATAGAGATAAATCGATACACCGCCATTGATTTGTGGCGCACGTCTGCCCCATGGTTACCGCAAAGCGCGATGGCGCCACCCTGGGCATCCTGGCGCTGGCTTTTTCCCACTTTCGTAATACTGGGGGTTACCATCCGATAATCGGTTTGGAAGCTTCCCTGACCAGTTCCACGCTATCCGCCCATTCGATGAGACTGGTTTCAATGCTGGTAAGTTCCAGGTTCAGGCTGTAATAGATGTATGACTTTCTTTTAAGACGGATCTGTTTGGGGGCCTTTTTCTCGATGGAACGCAGCGTACCGGTGAGCATATATTTTGCGCCCACCTGCCGGGCAAGGGCGATGCGTGTCGATGGCGCCACGGCGCCACTCATCTGGTAGTCGGTCTCCTTGAGGATGTTGTCCCGTTGCGTCTTGTTGACAAAACGGGCCTTGCCGGTATGCAGGATCTCCTTGCGGATATCATCCGTGATACCGCTGGTATCGATGTGCTCCGACGTCCGGTTGGCGATTCCATATACAATGAGGACCGGCCGGTCCGTGGCGGCGGCCAGGGGCGGTTTGGTGTTCAGCGATGCCACCAGGTCGTGGACGATCTTTTTTTTGTCCGCGAATGTGTAGGTGGCGTCGTAGGTCAACGGTTCGTCCGGGGAAACGGTTCGCGTGGTGGCCGTACAGCCGGACATAACAATTAACAGACCCAGAAGGGTCAGAATCGGCCACCATCTCACTGTCTTATTTCGGTTCATGGGCTGCCTCCTGATGCTATTGTTGACGGTCTAAAAAGAGATACATATGCTTTATATCACAGCCGTTCAATCATTTTTGCCAACAGCTGCTCAAAGGTGGTCAGCGCCGCCGCCAGTTGCCGGGACAGGTCCGCAGCGGTGTCGAATCTTTCCTCGGCGGCGGCCTGCTCCAACTGCAGGGCGGCATCGGCGGCGGCATCGGCCTGAAAATTGCGGGCCATTCCCTTGATCGCGTGGGCTGTCCGGCTCAACAATTCCTTGTCTCCATCCTCGATAGCCTGTTTCACGGTATCGATCATGGGGGGATAATCGGAGATGAACATCCCGGCGACATCCTTGAAAAAGGTTACGTCACCATTGAACGCTTCCAGCAGTGCGTTTCTCTGATCTTCATGGATCACCGGTTCCGGAGGAGCTGGATCCGGCGTGTTTTCCGGCGCGTCCCTCGGAACGGGCACCACCCGGTAGATGGCATCCATCAAGGTTGTTGAAGAGATCGGTTTGGATACATAGTCATCCATGCCGGCGTTGAGGCAGCGCTCCCGGTCACCTTTCATGGCGTGGGCCGTCATGGCGATGATGGGAACATGCACTCCATTCTCTTTTTCTTTTTCACGGATCTGAGCCGTTGCGGTCAGGCCATCCATTTCCGGCATCTGCACATCCATCAAAACCAGGTCGTAGGAATGGTCGGCCAATGCATCCATGGCCCGCCGACCCGTATCGACCAGGGTCATCCGGCACCCCCAGCTATCCAGGAGTCGGCGGATATATTTCTGGTTGAAAGGAGTATCTTCGGCCACCAGAATGTTCAGGGATCGAAGTGGAAACGATTGCCCGATGGTGTTGTCGGGACCCAATGATTCGTATGGATGCGTATCAATGGATAGAGACTGGATGACGGCGTCGAGCAAGTCCGAGGGGCGGATCGGCTTGGCCAGGTTATTCGCGCCACTGTTTTTTCCCAGTCGGGCCACCCGTTGATCCGTCATGGAGGTTACCATGAAAAGCATGCGTGTACTCCCGCCGGTGAGGGATTCGATGCGGCGGGCCAGGGACAACGCACCGTCGCCGGGCAGATCCGAGTCGACAAGGGCCAGGTCAAAGGGCTTTTTTCGTCTGGCCGGGGTCATCAACGCTTTTTCGGCCGCGGCGCAAGACGCCGCCGCATGGGGCATCATTTTCCAACTGATAAGCATCTCACATAAAATCTTCAAATTGGTGGCATTGTCGTCCACCACCAACACGCGGGGCCGGATCCGGTCAATCTCTGCGGGCAACTCCAGTCCCCCCGGCCGGGTTGTATCGACACCGAACCGGATCGTAAAATGGAAAATACTGCCCTCTCCCAGAACACTTTTAACACCGATTTTTCCGCCCATCAGGTTGACCAGTTGAGAGGAAACGGCCAAACCAAGTCCGGTACCGCCGAATTTGCGTGTGGTACTGCCGTCGGCCTGCCGAAACGCTTCAAAAATCAATGCCTGCTTACCGGCGGCGATACCGACTCCGGTATCGCGAACGGCAACGTGTAAAACAATCTGGCCGTTTTCCATGGCCTTCTGCCTGGCGTAGACCACGATTTCACCTGAATCGGTAAATTTAAGGGCATTGCCGATCAGGTTGAGAAGTACCTGTCGGAAACGGTGGCGGTCCCCGATCAGCCGGTCCGGCACATCGGGAGCCACGCGATAGGCCAGTTCCAAGCCTTTTTCATGGGCCTTGACCGCCAGAATTCGGAGGGCTTCGCCCAGAAAATCCCTCAGGTTGAACGGCGACCGCTCCAGTTCCAGCTTGCCCGCTTCTATCTTGGAAAAATCCAGGATGTCGTTGATGACCGACAAAAGGGAATAGGCTGCCGATTGAACCACTTTAAGATCATCTTTCTGCTCCCGGCTCAACGGAGATTCCAGAAGCAGTTCGACCAGTCCGATAATGGCGTTGAGCGGTGTCCTGATCTCGTGGCTCATGTTGGCGAGGAACTCGCTCTTGGACCGGCTGGCTGCCTCGGCAGCCATTTTTTCCTGTTTTAGTGCATCCGCCTGACGCCGGCGGGTCACATCGCGAAGAATTCCCCTGAAGCCGAGCACTTTTCCGCGGGGATGGATAATGGGTGACACCGAGGTTTCCACCCACCGTCTGGCACCGTCCTTGCGCACGATGGTGAAGGCCAGATCCTTGATGGCCCGACCGGTTTGGTTGACACGTTCGAAGGCACCCACAACGTTTTCGCTTTCCGCCGGTGTCAACAGCCGCTGATAATTCAGTACCAGCAATTGTTCAGTACTGTATCCCAGAATTCTGCGAAAGGAATCATTGGAGAAGGTGAACCGGCCGTTACGATCGGTCTCAAAATAGCCGTCCTCAATGTTTTCGATGGTGGTTCGGTGTTTCTCCTCGCTGCCGGCCAGGGCCATGTACGCTTTTTGGCGCTGGCGGATGGTATAACCGACGTGAGATCCGAAAATCATGAAGAAGCTAAGGACCAGTAAACGGCTGAGGATTTCGTTGAAATCGGGGCGGATAAACTGATCGAGAAACGGTCTTCCCTGAGCGGTTAAGGCATAAATGAGAGAAGCGAATATCCAGTAGACGAAAGCCAGCCCCATACCCAACAGCAGGACGCTGTCCGCCGTACGAACCGTACCGGGCCGCTGCTGTTTCTTTACGCGCTGATGGTTCTGGTTGCGGTTTTGCTGCTCAGCCATAGGCTCAACTGTCCGTTTCATTGTCGGCTGGGTATCACGAACGGCATTGAACGTCTAATCGACGAGTATTTCACTGATCTTGCGGGCTAGTTGATTCAGATTGTATGGTTTCTGGATGAAACCGTCACACCCCTTTTTGAGGATGGACTCGGCCTGTCCTTCGATGCTGTATCCCGACGACAGGATAACCCGGACCTCCGGCTTGGCCGACTTGATGTGATCATAGACGATTTCCCCCCCCAGATCAGGCATAACCAGATCAAGAATCAGCAGATTGATGCGGTCTTTGTGTTCATCGAACATGTGCAACGCCTCCCTGCCGCCGTTGGCCAGCAGGACTTCGTAGCCCAGTTCGTTGAGCATGGCTTTGTCTGCATTGAGGATATACTCTTCATCGTCAACCACCAAAATGGTGCCTGATCCTTTCTCCGGGCGCGTGTCGGCAGGGTCATCGGCCGTGTCGCCACGCCCTGCGGTTTCCACCTGAATTTTTGCGGAGGGGAGATGGACAGAAAAAGTGGTCCCCTGGCCCACCTGGCTCTCCACGGAAATAATGCCCTGGTGTTTTTTAATGATTCCGAATACGGAAGCCAGCCCCAGTCCTGTGCCTTCGCCAACAGGACGGGTGGTGTAAAAAGGTTCGAATATGCGTTCGATGGTTTGGCTGTCCATACCGGTCCCCGTATCGGAGACGTCTATTTTCAAATAAAGCCCAGGCGAGAGATGGTATGGTTTGACGAATTCTTCGTCCAGCGAGACATTGGATGAACGGATCGTCAAGGTGCCCCCCTGGGACATGGCATGCCAGGCGTTTACAAACAGATCCATCAGGGCCAGTTCGATCTGGGCGGTATCCACTTCCGCCAGGGCCAGATTCTTCTCCAGGTGCCGGACCACATGGATCTCCTTGCGGGTCCGTGCAAACATTTCTGATGATTTTTCGATCAGCTCGTTTACATCTACCCTTTCAAAGGCGTACCGACCGCCTTTGGCGAAACTGAGCAGTTGGCGGGTCAGATTGGCACCGTTTTCAACGCAGCGCTCAATGCCGGCCAGTTCATCGTATCCGGTATCCCCCGGTTGTTTGTCCTGTACCAGGATAGAGACGTTTCCCTGGATACCCATCAGCAGATTGTTGAAGTTATGGGCAATGCCTCCGGCGAGATTGCCGATGGCGTCCATGCGGCGCATGTGCTGCAACTGATATTCCAGGTCTCGCTGATCGGTTACATCGGTGATGAGCAAAATGGCCGTATCGGCTTCGTCCTTTACCGGAAATCTGCGTACAATGACCTGCCGACCCTTGAGATCCATGGGCCGGGTCAGCCCGACGACCGACATCTCCCGGTCATTGCGATTGACCAGTTTGTCTATGCGGTCTTTCGATCCGTCGGTGAACAGGTCCTGCGGTTTCGACGTAAGCAGGGTTTCCAGGGGCACGCCGCAAAGCTTTGTCGCCGCAGAGTTGGCATAAACCACTTGGCCGGTATAGACTTCCAGAATACCCTCGTTCATGCTTTCCAGAATCGTTTCCAGATGGCGGTTGCGGCCAAGCAGTTCCCTGGTCATCCGCCTGGCGTACACAGGAATGCCATCCACCGAAGACATGCCAAGAATATCGTTTCCACGGATCATTGTGGATGGATCATCTGCGTCTTCGATGGCTGCCAGAACATGCTTGCCCATTTGGCCGAACGGTCCCTTGGCAATGCATGTGTTGACACCGATCTTGTGGAAGTCCAGGTCCATCTCGGCCACGGCAGCGGATATGATCACCAGATAGCAATTACGCATGTGTTCCATGGTGCGGATGATTTGACACAGCTTGTCGCCACCGATTTTGGGAATAATCAAATCGACGAAAACGATATCCGGCCGGTAGGAGGTCAGCAGGCTCAGGGCAGACAAGCCGTCTTCACAGGTTTCCACCTCATGGCCTTCCCCTTCCAGCAAGTTGGCCAGAAACTTGAGAACCATGCGGTTGTCGTCAACCACCAGAATTTTTTTCATAAAAATATCATCCTTTTGCCCCTTCCGCAACGGGGGAAGGTCTCAAGGCGTTGGCAACGGCCGCGAACCGGCCGGCCTTGATGTCAACGGTGTGCGAAATCGATGATTTTTGCAGTTTGATTGATTATGCACGCGCCGATGTTAAGGGTCAAGCAAATAATCGCCCGGCCAAAAGTGATCGAAATGGGTATTTTCGTTTGACACGATAACGCAACCCTATTTAGATAGGGTATGTCTATAAATAGGCAAATTTGATCGAGATCAAGGCTTTCGTCCTAATTGCAATAAATTTAACCTTGGTCTCAGCCCGAGCGACCCGGAGCGGTTCGGACCGATCCAGCGAGCCATGTAACCAGCAGAAATTTTAAGAACGTCGAACATTGGTCTGACTTATAGCCTCCTTCGAGGGGGCTTCATCAGACCACCCGCTCGGCGGGTGGTCGATGATTTAAATACGAGGTCTGCAAAAGGGTGAAACGATAATTCATTTACCATATCGAAACATCGCACGCGCCGGAAAAAAGCCGGCTTACAGCAGGAAAACAACACCGCCATGCAATACAATGACTCCATCGATGAATCACGACAATATCTTCGCCTGGCTCTGGAGCTGATCGGTAAACACGAGCTGCCGACAGACCCTTTGAATTACTGCATCTGGTACGAATATGCATCTGAAAGAAATGGAGAGCTCAAGACCGCCATTGATCAATACTTGCAGAACAAGCAGTTCTTTTCACCGATGGTCGCTCGTCGGTTTTTCAGGCAATTCATCGCTGCCGACGAAACGCTGAACGATCAAATCAAAGAGACGTTGAGAAAGCTGTTTGCAGACATGGCGGGAGCCATCAACACGACCCATAAAAGTTTCAATACCTCCGAAAGCAACCTGGAGATCATCAATGCGGCTCTGGCTGCCAGCCTCTCGGAAAAGGATGTGGAGCGGATCGTCAGCCAGATCAAAAAAGAAATCAAATCGCTCGAATCGTCGAGTTCATCCTTCAAGAAACAACTGGATCAGGCAACGCGCGAAATCGACAAACTGAAGGTTAAAATTGCCCGCTATCGAAAAGAGGCCCTCAAGGACCCCTTGACACAAATTGACAACCGTCGGGGATTCGAACAAGTGCTTCGACATGTGACCGAACAATCCGTATCCGATGATACGCCACTGTGTCTGATCATAACCGATATCGATCATTTCAAACGCATCAACGATACCCACGGTCATTTGGTGGGGGACAATGTGCTGCGCATGGTGGCATCCACCCTTAAAGATTCCATCAAAGGGCGTGACCAGGCGGCGCGCATCGGCGGAGAAGAGTTCGCCATTCTTTTGCCGGATACACCGCTCGAAGGAGCCAGGACGCTGGCAGAAAATCTGCGCATTACGTTCGAGCGGCTGGATCTGAAAAGGAAAAATACCGGAGAAACCCTTGGACGGATCACCCTCTCTTTTGGCGTGACGGCTTTTCGACCGGGTGAAAAGGCGGAGGAATTTTTCAACCGGGCCGACAATGCCTTGTATCGGTCCAAAGAAACGGGACGAAATAAAGTCACCGGGATATAGCCACGTCATGCGTGCCGCATGATGGACGGAATCATCAAAGAGAAATTCAGCCTGTCTTTTTTGCCGGGGACATGAATCGCGAAAAGCTTTTATATCCTGTGAATGCAAGCCTTTTCGTAGTCGGTGTGAAGACGTCTGATCAGCTGTCCCGCGGGTGATCGAACCGGCCGTGCGCCAAGAAATGCGCGGTCTGTTCCATTACCTGCGGGTTGGTCATGATAAAGCCATGACTCTTGTTGACAACCAGAAAATCGGCCATCTCCTCAAGCCGGGCACGTGCCACTGACACCTTGCCGTCATCGGGTCCGGGTAACCGCAGGGAAAACCAGGGCTCCAGGGTAGCATCGCCGGTAATGATGCCCACCGGGACATCCACCGGCCGCAAACGGTTGGGGAGGCAGTCGGCGGACGTTCCCAATTGTTGACCGGCGGGCCCCATGATCCAGCGGTATAGGAAGACATCCTTGAGCCAGTCCGCGATCTCGCTGCCCCTGTTGGGCGGGCTCAACATCACCACCCGGCTGCCAGGCGGCAGAGAATGATTTTGCAGATACTGCCGTACCAGTATGCCTCCCAGCGAATGGGTCACGAAATGGATGGATGCCCCGGGAAATTGCCGGCGACAACGATCCACCGTTGGGGTTAGAAAGCGTTTGCTGATGGTCTCTATATCTGCCTGAGTCGAAGGGTATCCCAGGTTGATGGTCTTATACCCCCTGTCCGCAAGATAGCGCTCCATTTTGTGCATGGACCGAGGGGTGCGTCCCATGCCATGCATCAGGATGACCGCAGCCGTAGCCACGTTCCCAGCAGCATGTGCTGCCGGACACACCGTGAAAATCAGCATGGTCATGAGCATTACAGCACCAATGGCGGTAACGGCCCTTTGCCTCAGACGACGAATCATCAGCCCTTGATCACTCGCGGCGTCAGCATCTGGTGCTGGGGGCAGATGGATTTGGGATTCTGATAGGCGCATCCGGCGAAAGCAGCCAGGTACTTTCGTATGTGTGTCATCTTCACGACTTCATCGACGAATCCTTTGCGGGCACAATATTCCGGCCTGGAATTATCGTAATACTCCCGGGCCATCTTGTTCATCTTGTCTATCACCGGCTGCAGGGGGTTTCCGGCCTTTTTCTCCTTGACCAGCCGCCGGGAGAAGCTGGCCGCGGCCGCCGTTTCCCCATGCATGACGTAAATCTCCGTGGTGGAGACCCCCAGCGTCAGCGCGTTGTGCCGGTTGGCCGTCGGCCCGCCCATCACATAATGGGCCGCGGCGCTTCCCTTGCGCAAAACCACGAGCAATTGCGGCACATCGGTGGACTGGATCGAATATATCAACGACTGCCCCAGTCCCAGCATTTCGGCCTTTTCGGCAGTATCGCCCACATCGATACCGGAGGTGTCCTGAAACCATACGATGGGCACACGGTCACGGCCGCACAGGGTGACGAATTCGCTCATCTTGATCAATCCCTGTCGATAAAGCTTACCGCCGATACCCGGATAATCCGCATATTCGGGATATCCCTCACCCAGCCAGCCCTGTCGATTGCCGACGACGCCCATCAAATAGCCATCTATTTTCACCAGCCCGGTGTAAATTTCGGGTCCGTAATCGGGCTTGAATTCAAGATGCTCGCTGCCGTCAACGATCCGGGACAGCACCTGGTCGAAGTCATAAACCTGCTTCTGATTGAATGGTACCAGACGGTAAATGTCCTCCTCCGGAAACAGCGGCTTCTTCGGGTCCGCCACCCGGAAAAATTTGGGATGGTAGGCAGGAATGTCTTTCATATAGTCCTTGACGCCATCCAGAACCTGTTTTTCCTCTTCGTATACATAACGGAAAAAACCGGTGGCATCATGGTGAATCTCAATGGATCCCGGGGGCTTGGCCTTGAATTGCATGGCCGCATTGATCAGGGCTTCGGCACCTTCCTCGTCGAAGTGGCCTTTGGGTGACATGCCGCTCAAGATGCCGCCGCCCCCCACAGCGATATTGCAATCTTTATGGGCGAACAAAATCGTTGGACTGATGCCTTGGTAGCCGCCGCCGGCAGGATTGGTTCCGTATATGGCAGCCAGAATGGGGACTCCGGCCTGATTCAACTCGGCATGCCGGAAAAAAGTCGCACCGCCCCCACGGCGATCGGCATAGAATTTTTCCTGTTCGGTCAGTTTGACCCCACTGCAGTGAACCAGCCAGACCAGCGGTATGTTCAGCCGTTTGGACAGATTGGTGACCCGCAGAATGTTTTCCGATTGGCCGGGCAGCCAGGCGCCGGCCAGGACTTTGTTATCGAAGCCGACGATAACGGCCCACTTCCCTGATATTTTCCCCAATCCATCGACGACGTTGGTGGTCCCCTCCTCATTTTCTTCGGGATTGTAAAGCGTGTGCAGGGGACACCAGGTGCCCGGATCGATCAGATAGTTTAATCGTTGCCAGACTGTCATCTGTCCGCGGGCGTTGATTTTTTCTTCGGAAAATCCGGCCGATTTGACCTTTTCGGCCTGCTGCTCCAAAGTTTTTTCAATTTCGTGAATCCGCTGGACATTTTCTTCGGCGCTCTTCATCTGTCCGGCATTCAGATTTTTCCCAAAAACAGGCATGCTCTCAAAATATGGTTTCATGACATAACTCCTGAGCAGGTGTGCAATCCCTTAAAACCGATACCGCGTCCAGCAGTTGCTCGACACCGCTGTGGTTGCTGCCGGGATCGAACAGGTGGGTGCCAACAAAGGCAATGCGTCTGCATGGCTATCGGGACATCCATGGCCGGCTTCTCTCCAGTGAGAGGTTCTCGTTGCACACCCCCTGTTTTATCAAAGTGCGTCCTGAAAATCGCCGCCAATGCAAAAGGAGAAGACCCGGCGGTCAACTGGCGGTTTTGCATACCTGGGTTTTACTGATCGGATCCGTTTGCGGTTGGCGTTCGTAGCTACGCAGGTGGCTTTGCTGTGTTCCTCATTCCCTTTTTTAGGGTGGGCGTTTTCATATAAAATAAAGGGATATTGTAATTATATTTTACCTTGGGAAGAAAACCCCACAGTGTTGATTATAAAGGTTGCAGGTGTTATACTTCTTTTGTCTGGATGATGCCAACGCTTTTTGAAAAAATCTGCAGACCCAACTACTTCGATGATAATCCTGCCTATACCTGTTCATATGAATAAAGGTTCCAATTAGTTTTCTACATAATGATTGAAGCGGTATTGGTTTGAAAGAGGAGCTGGTATGAAAACATGGCTGATTGATGCACTGATCTGTCCCCAGTGCCTGGACAGTGAAATTGAACTCAATTTAGATATAAGCGCCGGAACGGATGATGAAATTATTGAAGGACGCCTGGCCTGTCCCCAATGCGGGCAGGCTTACCATATCCACGAGGGGCTTGCCGTGGTTGTGCCTGAAAAGACCCTGCCCGTTATTCAGGAAACCACGGGATACAACTCTTTTTCCATGCACTCCTCCTATTTGTGGAGCCACTATTCAGAGTTTTTTAATGGTCCGGATGCCACGGATGCCTACCAGAAATGGGCCCGGGTCTTTGGTGCCGAACGGTCCGGCCTTGCCCTTGATATCGGCTGTGCTGTGGGGCGTCTGACCTTTGAGATGACCAAAACCCATGACCGGGCTGTGGGGCTGGATACTTCTATCTCTTTTGTTCGGGCCGCCCGGGAACTGGCTGCCCGGAAAAGGCTGGTGTTTGATTTGATCATGGAGGGGCAGATCACGGAAAAACGGGCCTGTGACCTGGATCCCGAATTTGGCTTTGACCGGGTGGAATTTATCGTTGCCGATGCCATGGCATTGCCTTTCCGGTCCCGGCGTTTTGCCACGGTCAGTTCCGTAAACATTCTTGAAAAGGTGCCAGACCCCTTGTTGCACCTGGCCGAAGCCAACCGGGTCATGGATGAAAATGATGCCAGATTTCTTTTTTCCGACCCCTTTTCCTGGGATGAAAATGTCAACAGCCCGGATCGCTGGCTTGGGGGCACGAAAGACGGCCCTTTCAAGGGCGGGGGCATGGATAATATCTGCCGGCTGCTCCAGGATCCAGAATCGGTGTTTTCCCCGGGCTTCAATATAAAGGATATGGGGCAGGTATTGTGGAAAATCAGGAAAACCCGAAATTTGTGGGAGCATATTACCTCGCAGTTTGTTGTTGCTGAACGAAACAGAATATAGACAGGGAGGTTGTTTTGGCCGAACAGAAACCAGGAATTTGCGGCTTGTGTTTCCACAGTCCCGGATGCGGTGTCATTGTCCATTTTGACGATGACGGTAAGATCGACCGGCTCTCTCCGGACCCTGGGGCGCCCATGGGCGAAGTGCTTTGCCCCATGGCGGCCAGTGCAAAACAGATTATCTATTCCGATGCGCGTATCAGACAGCCCTTGAAACGAAACGGGCCCAAGGGAAAACTGGATTTCAAACCCATCTCCTGGGATGCGGCCTTTGACATTATTGTTGAAAAAATGGCGGCCATTAAAGCGGAACACGGTCCCCAGGCCCTGGGATTTTACGCCGGTACAGGCTCCTACGAACGGGCCTTTAAAGATGCATTCCAGCTTGGCGGTTCCCATATTTATCTTGCCTCAAGCATCCTTTTTCCCTATGGATCACCCAATACCTTTGGCGTGGGCGCACCCTGTTACACGTCCCTGGGTGTGCTGGCGCCCCAGTTGACCTGTGGCTGCCTTCATACGGACATGTTTTCCGATCTGGACAATTCAGACCTTATTTTTGTATGGGGAACGGACCCATCCACATCCACGCCCCCGGCCATGTTCAAACGCCTGGTCCGGGCCGCCCATGAAGGTGCAAGAATCATTGTCATCGATCCCAGGCAGACGGCGTCGGCCAAATTGCCGGACAGTCTGTGGGTGCCCATCCGGCCTGGCTCTGACGGAGCCCTTGCCCTGGGCCTGTGCCATATTCTGATCCAGGAAAACCTGATTGACCATGCCTTTGTACAAGAGTGGACCCTGGGCTATGATGAATTTTCTGAATATGTCAAGGCGTTCACGCCAGAGACCGTTTCCGGGATCACCGGTGTGCACCAGGATCTGATTATGGAGCTGGCCGAAGAGATCGCCGATGCCGAAGGGGCAAGCTATGTGATGTATACCGGCCTGGAATATACCAAATCCGGTGTTCAGAACATCCGGGCCGTCATGGTGCTGTGGGCCCTGGCCGGACAGCTGGATGTGGAAGGGGGGCGCTGTTTTGTCCGGCATGAGAACCAGATCCATCTGAGCCGGGACCACCAGCTTGCCACGCCTGGGTTTGATCAATCCATCGGGGCAGGCCATTTTCCGGCGTATGCCCATTTTTGCGGCGGAGAACCCCATGCCAACCGCCTGCCGAAATCCATTTTAGAAGGGGACCCTTACAAAATCTATGGTCTGTTTATCCTCGGGGCCTCCATCCTGACCTCCTGGCCCAATCCCATTTTGTGGCAAAAGGCGTTTGATGCCCTGGATTTTATGGTCTCCATTGATCTGCAGCTCACCCGGGACGCCGCCTGGGCAGATATTGTACTGCCGGCCACCACGGCCTTTGAGCAGTCCTCCTATTGCTTTTACGGCAATGCTGTCCGGTTGCGGGAAAAAATGATTGATCCGCTGGGCCAGAGCAAGCCCTGTTTCACCATTTTAACGGAACTGGCCAAAAAACTTGGGTATGCTGACAAGTTCCCTGCTGATGAGACAGCACTGCTGGACCTGGTTTTGAAAGGCACGGGTATTACCCGGGCGGATATGGAACAGGACCCGCGGTTGACGGTGCGCAAACCCACCGAGCCCATGGCCTATCGGAAATGGGAAACTGGCCTTTTGCGAAAAGACGGAAAACCCGGTTTTGAGACCCCGTCGGGTAAGTTTGAAATTAAATCTACCCTGCTTGAGCAGATGGGGTATGAGGGACTGCCCAAATATGAAGAGTCCTTTGAGACACCTGTCAGCCGGCCTTTGCTGGCCAACCGATTCCCTTTGGTCCTGGGTACGGGGCCGTTTAAGCCGGACATGAAATCCTGCCTGCGGGCTGTGCCTGATTTTATTGAAAGATATCCTGACCCCATGGTCCAGATGAATCCGGCCGATGCTGCAGACCGAAATATTGAAACCGGCGATACTGTGGTGGTAAAAACGGCCCGGGGATTCGTGGAGATGCGTGCTGATGTGACGGAAAACATGATGAAGGGGTTTGTGTATGCACCGGTGGGTGGCGGCGGTCCGTTGGGTCCTGAATCCTGGCGCAAAGCCAATGTCAATGTGCTTACCGACCTTGAGCAGTTTGATCCCATTTCCGGGTTTCCCATATATAAAACACTCATGTGTCAGGTGAAAAAGAAACGCCGGAGACGGACCATTGTGGTCCAGGATCCAAGTTTGGGATGTGTGGGATGACATACAGTAAGCATTCACAGGGAAAACGCATCTGCTTTGTCACCGGGCACTTGAAGTATGCCCCATACGTCTGCGTGCCCGAAGCCGCGCATCTGCGTTCGCCCTGTAAACGTTTACCGGCGGTGCTTTACAGGTATTGGCTGCTTCTACCCCGTGAACAGGTATGACATACATACCGCGCCGTGTAGTGGTCCAGTAAAACGGACACGGGGTTAAGCATCATTGCGGTATCGTTTTTTTCCTGTCCCATTTTGTTCCGTTAAAACCGATATCGCAGCGGCTATAGGGCGCCAAGGGCCTGGGAAAAATCTGCGATGATATCATCCAGCGCTTCAATTCCCACCGATACGCGAATCAACTCGGGCAGAATACCCGCGCGCACCTGATCCGCCTCATTGAGCTGACGGTGGGTCATACTTGCAGGGTGCAATACCCCTGTGCGTACATCGGCGACGTGCACCACTTTTTGGGCAAGTTGCAAGGCGTCCATCACCTTTTCCGCCGCTCCCCGGCCGCCGTTAACCCCGAATGTCAAGACACCACTGCCGGCTTTGAGGTATTTTTTGCACAGCGGGTAGTTGGGGTCGCTCTCCAGCATTGGGTAGGCCACCCAGGCCACTTTCCCATGGTTTTCGAGGAATTGCGCCAGCGCCAGCGCGTTCTCACTATGGCGTTCCATGCGCAAGTGCAGGGTCTCCAACCCCCTGTTAAAGAGAAAAGCGTTTTGGGGACTCATATAACAGCCCATATCACGAACCCATTGTGCCCGCGCCTTCACAATGTAGGCCGCAGGGCCGAAAGCCTCGGTATACCTCAGGCCATGATACGATTCGTCTGGTTCGGTCAGCCCGGGGAATTTACCATTGTCCCAACCATAGTTGCCGCCATCCACGATCATACCGCCGACACTGGTGGCGTGACCGTCGGTATATTTGGTGGTGGAGTGCACCACAATATTGGCGCCAAGGGTCAGGGGCTGGCAAAGGTAGGGCGTGGGGAAGGTGTTATCCACAATAAACGGAACATCGGCCGCCTTGGCAATGGATGCAAATTTATCGAAATCGAGTACCTTGGTTCCCGGATTCGATAGTGTCTCACCAAAAAGCAGCTTTGTATTTGCCCTGAACGCCGACTGGATCTCCGCCCGGGGCGCGTCAGGATCGACGAAGGTAACATCAATGCCAAGCTTTTTAAAGGTATGCTTAAAAAGATTGAAGGTGCCGCCATACAGGGTAGACAACGCCACCATATGATCACCGGCCACACAAATATTGAGCACCGCAATGGTTGAGGCTGCCTGCCCCGAGGAGAAGGCCAGGGCACCGACCCCTTTTTCAAGCACAGCCATCTTGTTCTCAAAAACCGCTACCGTGGGATTGCTGATGCGGGAGTACATATGCCCTTCGGCTTTCAGATCAAAAAGATCGGCGATATTCTGGCATGAATCGTAGGCATAGGTTGTGCTTTGCACCACAGGGGCTACCAGCGGTTCCCCATTCTTGGGCACGTATCCCGCCTTGACGGCCTGGGTTTCAATACGCCAATTGTCGCTCATAATTTGCTCCACACGCTCAAGAGGATTGTCTTAAATTCACTTCTGCTACTCAATAAGAGACAATTATGCAACCCTTTTAATCAACAGCCTGATAAAAAACGACCTGGTTGCACCAAATCCCAATTATAATTTGATGAGAGGCCATTCTTGTCTTGACGACAAGACTCCGGATGAGGTTTACTTCGGTTTACCTCGTCCGTTTGCCGAGGCTACCTGACCACCATGTTTTTTATAGCTTATATCCCACCCGTCAGGCTGTCCAACCTATGGGATCCACCGCCAAGAAAGGAGGTCCCAATGCCCCGGTTTAAATCGCTCATGGACGTATTCAAACTGCTGGAAAAATCCAATTGCCGCAAATGTAACGAAAAAACCTGCATGGCCTTTGCCGCCGCCGTGTTTGGCGGTCGGCGGCCACTATCCGACTGCCCCCGGCTGGATCCCCGGCTCGCCCGGCAGGTCGAAACCCGGCCAGAGCAGTGGGTCGATAACGAACAGAAAACAGAAAATCCGTTGGCCGGACTGAAGGCCCGGCTGCGCCAGGTCGATTTCGCCGATGCGGCCGGTCGCATCGGTGCGGTCTGGGATGGTAAAAAGCTGGTTTTGAAAGTGATGGGCAAGGATTTCGGGATGGCTCCAGACGGTACGGTATTCACGGATATCCATGCCAATCCCTGGGTAACGGCCCCTGTTATCAATTACATCCTGCACTGCAAGGGCATCCCGGTTGCCGGAAATTGGGTGCCACTGCGAGAACTTCCCAGTGGGGGAGAGTGGTACCGGCTGTTCGGTCAGCGCTGTGAGAAGCCCATGAAAAAGGTCGCCGATGCCTACCCCGAGCTGTTCGGTGACCTGGTCGAACTGTTGGGTGGTCAGCCGGCCAATAGCCAGTTCCAGTCGGATGTGGCCCTGGTGCTCTATCCTCTGCCCCTGATCCCGTTGCTTGTCTGCTACTGGCATGCGGAGGACGGCATGGGGTCCGATCTGAACCTGTTTTTCGATACCACCGCCGAGGATAATCTGAGTATTGACGGCTTGTATACTCTGGGGGCGGGTATTACCCGGATGTTTGAAAAACTGGCCCTGCGTCACGGGACACGCTGATCGCTCAAAACAATACAAAAAACTGGCCCGCTTATCCAGAAAACTCGATTTGCTGTATCCGCCCGCTTCCCCGCGCTGCCTGGGAGCGGAAATGGGTCATGCGATCCCCACGGGAGTGCGGGAATCCTCAAAGGAGGATTAAAATGGTGGAACGCGCACCGGTTTTCGACAGAATCATCAATGACTATTTGCGGCAAGTGACCACTCTGGAAGGCGGTACCCGCTTAACGGACATATTGGGGGTCAGCACCACACGGGATGGTTTTACGGTTCCCCTTTTCGACCAGACCATCGTTGTCAGGTCATCGGGGATCTCCGATAATAGCGGCAAGGCCCCCAGTCACGCGATCAGTGTGCTGGTTTGCCAATACCTGCTGCTATGCCCGGATCCGCCCCAGACGGATCACACCCTGGTCACCTACAAGGATTTCAAAGATGCGGCACCTTACGTCGGCGGATTCAAGAACACGGTCGAACGGCCCATTGCCGACACTTTTTCGGGCCGCGTGGACAGGTTAAAATCGGCATGTCAGGCAATCGGCGGACGGCCGTTCGACACGGACGTGAATTGCGAACTGGCTTATCGGTTCCAGGCACTGCCGCGAGTACCGATCTTTCTCCTTTTTCATGACGCCGACGAAGACTTTACGGCCCAGTGCACATTGCTTCTGCAAAAAAACGCAGCCAGCTATCTGGACATGGAGTGCCTGGCTATGATCGGAGGAATACTTGCGCATCGTCTTCAGCAGGAGGCCTGATCCGGTACCGAATGTCCTGAAAGTTTGCCATGGGCGGTCTATATGATGGAAAGCCGGGCGGCTCGCCAGCCGCCCGGCCGGTGTCAGCCTGGGAAGGATTCTAATAACTATAAATGTTTACAAACTATGCAAGTCCGACTTTGATTCAGTCAAGCGATTAATTCGAAGCTATTTCAAAAACAGGATTTCGGATCAAGATCAAGTGAAACGATTCTGCCGCCAAAATAGCGAAAACGCCACCCAGCGATGGCTGGACAGAGGTAAAAAGAACTGATGAAAGACAACACGGTGGTTATCATACGGAGTTCCTTCTCAGCGTATGGCGGTGTCGAAAAGGTTGTGTTGGATGTCCTTGATGCGCTGATAAAAAATAAAGTCAGGGTGATCTTGTTAACCTCGGCGCCGAGATCCTGGCCCATTGCACACCCAAAACTTGAAATCATTCCTGCCGGTGTCGGCAAAGGTCCCCGGTTTTTGCAGGCGTTCCTTTTTAACAGGGGGGTTACGAAATTCTTGAAATCGCAGCGGCAGCGGCCGGACTGCATTTTCTCTTTTGACAGAGTGATGACATTTACCCACCTGCACGGCGGTGGTGGTACTCATCGGACATTTTTGAAGCTAAAAAATGCCGAATCCGGCTTTTGGTCCAGACAATTCAGACAGGCCAGCCTATTCCATAACTACACCCTGTACCTTGAAAAAAAGGGATTTAGCAACCCATTACTCAAGAAAATTCAATGCGCCTCGTCATTGGTCAAACAGGATATCATCAGGGACTATGGTGTCTCGCGGGAAAAGCTGGTGCTGATACCCAACAGCATTGATTGGCCGGCCATTGGTGAAATCTTCGACCATCGCCATCAGATCGCAGCAACCCTTGCGGATCGTCATGGCCTGGATCCACGCCGTTCGTATTTACTTTTTCTGGGCAGCGGGTTTGAGCGCAAGGGCCTGGACCTCGCCATTCGCGGCATCACAGGGCTGCCCGCGCACTATCGTTTGCTCATCGTTGGTAAAGGGCACAGGCAACCATACGAGACCCTGGCCAAACGCCTGGCCTGTGACCGGCGAATCCATTTCCTCGGTCCCCAACCAGAGGGATGGAAATATGCAGCCCTTTGCAAGGCGTTGATTCTGCCCTCTCGATATGAACCTTTCGGTGTCGTCTGCGCCGAGGCCAGTGCCATGGGTCTTCCCGTACTGGTGAGTGATCGAACCGGTTATGTGGACTGGATCCAGGAAGGGCGAAATGGCGTTATATTGAGATTCCCCGCCACCTGCGGGACGATTTCAGAAGCATTTGGTCGTCTGCTGGTCATGATCGAGTCGTCCCCCCTGGCACCGGAAAAAATCCGTGGAGAAAGCCGATGTCTGGATCATGGCAGGGTCATGAATCGATTGATCAGCGATTTTTTGGGGTTCGATTGATTTCCATTACCCACGATCAACCAATTTGTCCGGCTTGGGAGGAGGACAGCGCAAATATTTCCCACAGGTCGGCTTCATCGGGGCATGGGGCGGGCAAACGGCTTTGCGGCGTAATAAAAACAGGTCACCGGCGTCTTGGTGCCGCCAATGCCCCACTTGTTCGAATGTATTTTGAAACTCAGCTATTGATCGACCGAATGCCGCATCCTGCCACGCCGATGATTCCCATAACAAATAGACACTGCCCTGTGATTTCATTTGGGCCAACAATTCCGGCATGGAACGCGCGTCAACGGTATAAGAACAATGGCAAACCGGCTGCAAGGTGGCCACATTGGCATAAAAAAGAACCCAAAGATGAATGGTTGACGGCCGACCACTAATGATCACAACCGGGGCGTCAGGCAATGTGTTCTTTATGGTTGCGCTAATTTGCCGATACACGGCTTTATCGGATTCAAAAGGGCTTACATTTTTGGCCAGGCTGGTTCCCACGATAAAAGCGGCGATCAGGGCCATGGATTGAGGTCTGGACAGATTGAATATTTTTTCTGTAAAATCAATCGTTTTTTGCATTCCGACCCCGGCTGGCAAACAAGAAGGGATGATGAGCAGGATCGCAAAGCGGTAGGTCATGATCCAGGTCTGAAGCACATGTGTATACAAAAGCAGAAATGAGAACCCGATGATGGTCAGCAGAAATCCAAATGCGCGTCGCCGTTCACGCTGTCGCAGGGTGAAGATAAAGCCCGCTGCGAAAATGGGCACATAGGGATAATAAAATGCCTCCATTGCACTGCGCAGGATCGTTCCTAAAGCGATCAACCAGATGGTGTTGCGTGCATTGGGCATAAATTCTCTCAACAAATTGTCATTTGACAGCAAACCGATGGACTTGAGCTGCATTCGGAGGTCCTGGTAGGTGTCGATGGGAGCATGGAATTTATATACGACATCACTTAATCGGATTAGACTGAAAAGATCGATGTTTTGGTGCTTGGCGACCAAAGCCATCAGACCGCCAAGAAAGGCCGGCGGCAAGAGAAAAATCAGAAGACGGAGCCATTTTCGTTCTCCTCCGGCAACGGCCATATAAAGGCAGGCAACCGGCAGGAGTATAATTCCTTCGATGCGGGTCCAGGCGGCCAACAGGATTAGGAAACTGCTTCCCGCGAGCAGCCCCAGAGAAGCATCTTTTTTAAAATTCGGTATTGTATGAAGGATAAACAGCCAGATGGCCGCCGTAAAAAAGAACCAGAAGGTGGCATCCCGCATGGCATCCACACTGTAACGGACCATTAACGGGAGCATGGTGTAGAGGAGAATCGTCAATTGGGCCGTGGCGGCATCTATATAAAGCCTCAGTAGCCGGTATAAAATAAGCAGCGTCCCAAAGCCCAAAAGCAGGGAAACCAGTTGCGCGCTCAGCACCCAATCGGATAACACCCACCAGAAAACGGCAACCAGGACCGGGTAAAGCGAAAAAAAGTGTAGCTGGCATTGATTCAGCAGGTGCCACTGTCCGTTGGCAACGGCTTTGGCCTGAAAAATGTACAGCACGCCATCCGGGTTGATGATTTCAAGATTGATCAGGGCGATCAACCTTACCGCCAAACCGATTGCAAAAATCATGAACAACCACGGCTCGGTCAAGAATACTGGGCGGCGTTTCCGTATCACTGTTCACTCCCGCTTTGGTTCAGTCCATTTTGAAGGAAGCAAGAACAAAGCGACCCTGGTTGCAGCAAGGAAGCGGGTCGCCTGTATGTTGGCTGTTGAAAATACAAAAGGGATTATCAGATGGCAGGGCCATCTCAGGCTGCCTGGCACAGGACGCCTTATACATTAATAGCATTGTAAGCGTTTGCAGGGCACCGTATCTGCTTTGTTACCGGTCAGTTGAAGTATGCTCCATACGTGTCTGTCTGCGTGGCCGAAGCCGTGCATCTACGGCGCCCTGCAAACGCTTATCGGCTGTGCTTTACAGGTATTGGCTGCTTCTACCCCGTGAACAGGTACATAGCATTTTGTCAACGATTGCAATAATTCGAGCACTTACCCTACATTCTAACGCGGCGACCCGCATATGGGCTCAGGCTTGGAAAAGTAATACCCTTGGGAATATGCTATGCCTAAATTTTTGATAATATCTTGAATAACTTTGTCTCCTACAAATTCAGCAACAATATCAGTACCAAGTTTTTTCGCCATAAAAATTATTGTTTCGAGAACAATCATGTTTTCCTTTTTGGAATGAATATTTTTAATGATTTCGCCATCAACTTTTATATAATCAGGATAAATTTTTATTCTTTCAAAATATTTAATGAGATTATTAATCCCTATATGCCTGTCTATGTATAAGTCCTTTTTTGCCCTTTCCTGCTGTTCAATAAGCCTTTCCAAATATTTCACCAACCTGCTGGAACCATTATGGTCTTCAAGTATCAACTGAAATCGGGATAAAGGATTTTTTTTAAATTTCATCACAGTCACTATAACTCTCTTTGAAGTTCACAAGCCCTAAATTATCGGCAATCCATTCCACTGCAGGTATATTTTCTATTTCTTCAATGATACATTCGTTTGTTTTGCTGACGGTATAAACAGGGCTTATGGGTTCATGTGATATATTAACATTACAATACCTTCATTCAAGATCTCAGTTTCTGTGAAACCATATCCAAGTAAGTTTTCCTTTAAAATATTACCGGATAATCCTTCTGTAAGCATAACATTTTGGCGGTTATTTTTATTGAATATTTATACAAATTTATAGACATCACTGTAGTTACCGCCACACAAAATATGAATAAAGGGAACATTAAATCCATATATATCATTGGCTATTGAACTAGTAACTTCTTCAACAGAAAGATTTTCATATCGATACATTTTTGCGAAAACTTCGGAGAAATTTAATTCTTCTATAATAATTAATTTCCGATCATCGTATTGTTTGCTATTTTTTATAACTCCGCAAGTGCTTGTCCCCATAATTTTTGTATTTGGAAGAATTTTTTTTATCTGCTGTGCAAGTTCAAAAGATTCACCCATATCCATCGTAGACGTGTATATATTCTGACAAAATAAACTTTATAAAAATCAATTTCCGGCATGGATTAACAAAGATTCAATATCTGTTTCTTCTTTGTGGTAAAGCAAGTCATATCTTTTCATTCATATTCACCGAATTTTTATTCTAAATAAAACCTAATCTGAGCGATTCAGCTTCCTGGCAGAGCTGTTGAGTAAAAATTCGAGAAGTAAAAACACCCATAGCAAGCGAAAAGCAGCTACCGCGTCAA
>PDWJ01000801.1_pt1 | contig 43593 bp, 31 predicted proteins | sample 1430881 | NCBI WGS metagenome assembly PDWJ01 (sample SAMN01162460, study PRJNA174530) | Oral metagenome, whole genome shotgun sequencing project. | biome: Marine environment; feature: Marine mammal; material: Swab sample of the gingival sulcus; isolation source: swab sample of gingival sulcus...
AAAGATCTTTTTTGATTATTCCTTTAATATTTTCATTAAAACTTTGAGTGTCCTCATATTTGTGCATTAAAACTTTGGGTGTCCTCATATTTGGTCTCCTTGGGTGTCCTCAGGTCTTCATATTTTTGGGTGTCCTCAGGTCTTCCTCAGGTCTTCATCAGGTCTTCATATTTTTAAAACTTTGGGTGTCCTCATATTTGGTCCTTTCTCATATTTGGTCCTTATATGAAAATACTGGACCTACAAGTTAACCTGTTTATATTTTTTTATCATTCCAAACTGAGATTAAAACAAATCTGTCCATTAGAACATTCGTGTGTATTCGTGTTCATTTGTGTTTACAAACAAATCAATTTAAGGGCAGGTATCAAAAGATGTCGCTGTCTGATCTTCGTAAACCGGTTTTTTAAAGCAGAAACCACGAATGCACATGAATGAACACGAATGAACACGAATTATTAAAATGAATGCACCATGTACTTGAAAATATAAGACCTACAAGTAAAGCTGTTCATGTTTTATTAGCATTCCAAACCGGACTGAAAAATAAATCAGTCCATTAGGATATTCGTGTGTATTCGTGTTCATTCGTGGTTAAAAAAATGAATTTAAGGGCAGGAATAAAAAGAAGCGGTCTTTCCGTGAACAATGTAATGGTGGCCCCGGAATCTGCTCTTAATCCAGCTGAACGCGCATGGCATAGCTTGTCGCGCGTTTGAGCCTTTGCAAACCAAAAAAGAACTTTAAGAAATTGGACGGGGATAGTAGACTGTAGGCAGGCAGTCTGCGGGCAGGATCCTTGAAAGAAAACCGTTTTCATGGAACCTCAATCGGGATTGTTTCTCTGTATCAGACTCGGGCTTTCCACCTGAGGTTGTCATATTGAAAAGCTTTTAAACCGCTGAAGAATAAACAGGTATTTTTTACATGAAAGGACAAGGCAAAAAACCCCAGTATTTTTCAATAAGTATTGTCGCGAAGACATACGGAATTCACCCTCAAACGCTCCGGCTTTATGAACGAGAAGGACTGTTGAAACCCGCCCGCACTGAAGGGAACACGCGGCTTTATTCAGAGGAAGATATCAAGCAGCTGGAATCCATTCTCAATCTCACCAGAGACATGGGAGTCAATCTTGCCGGTGTATCCATTATCCTCAATATGAGAGAGCAAATCGAGCGCATGCAGGTGGATGTCAACGAGCTGATGAAGGCCTTCAGGCAAATTATGGTTGATAACATGGAAGACGGAGAGCGCCAATACAAGAACTCACTGGTTCGGGTAACCCATAAAACGAAAATCATCCGGCTGGATGAATAGGCAAAACCCAATGGCAAGCTCCAATAACTATCAGTTTTCACTTTCCACCGAAAACCTCAATTGGTATTTAAAGTCCATCTCGCAAACGGAGCCCTTTACGCTGGAACAGGAGAAAGTCCTGGGTGAGCGCATTCAGCAGGGAGATGAAGGTGCTTTACGCGAACTGGTTGAAGCAAACCTGAGGTTTGTCGTCAGTTTCGTCAAACGCTACAGGGGGCTTGGCCTCTCTTTTCTGGACCTGCTAAACGAGGGGAACCTGGGTTTAATTGCGGCCGCCAAGCGTTTCGATCCCTCCAAGAATGTCAAATTCATAACTTATGCGGTCTGGTGGATCAGACAAGCTATCATTCACGCTCTTGCCGAACAGAGCGGTACCTTCCGACTACCCCAAAAACAAGCGCACCTGGCCTTCCAGATGGGAAGAAAAGCGGCTGAACTTACACAGAAGAACGGCAGTGAACCCACCAAAGAAGAGTTGGCGGCGGCTTTGGGCATTTCGGTGGAAGAGGTGGTGCACCTCATGAGAATTACGGCAGAGAGTGTGTCTCTGGACAGTTCATCCGACGATGATCCCGGGTTCACTCTTTCGGATCGCATTGAACAAAAACAGGTCAAGGCCGCAGATGAGCAGCTGCTTCAGGGCGTTCTGGAAGCACATCTGGATCGTCTGCTATCCAGCCTGGATCAACAGAACGCGTCAGTCCGAAAACAGTCGAGAAACGAGGAAATCGTTATTCGGCTGCGTTATGGTCTGGGCTTGAACCGCGAACTGCTCTCACACATCAAGTACCCAAAAAAGCTGCCAGGTATCATTGCCGGCAGAGGTTACATCGACCCCGTTGACCAGGAACTTCTGGACACCTGTGATACTATCGATGAGATTCTGGCTATTGACGGCATGGAGTACATTGAAGTGTTTAACGAACCCATGACCCTAAAAGAAATCGGGGAATTGGTCGGCCTGTCAAGAGAGCGCGTCAGACAAATTGAAAGACTGGCCCTGATTAAACTCAGAAGAAACAACTCCATCAAGGATCTCAGGAATTTTATAGGACGATAACTTTCCGGACACCGACAGAAGGAGACAGCGAGCACTTATGGAAGAAAAAACATACCGATACATAGCTGTTGATGGGCCCTTTTCCTGCGGGAAAAGACAGCTTGCCGAATTGATAGCCGATGCGTTGAACGCTGAGAAACTGTTTGACGACATAGAAAACCCCTTTTTGGAACCCTTTTACCGCAATGTTCCGGGCTCCGCATTCCAGGCCCAGCTCTTCTTCCTTTTGAACCGCCAACAACTGATGCAAAACCTCAATCAGCCCAGCCTCTTCCACGAAGCCAAAGTCTCTGACTTCCTGCTGGAAAAAGACCGAATTTACGCTTATCTCAACCTCAGTGACAGCGAACTCATGCTCTACGAAAAGCTCTACCAAACCCTGGCTCTGGAAGAAGCCACTCCTGATGTGGTGGTTTACATGCAAATAACACCCGAAACCGTTAAAGCCAACCTCAAGAAATTAAAGAACAGGGGGGGCTATGGTCTTTACACCATTTCAGACAAGTACATCGCGGAACTGATTGAAGCCTACAACACCTTCTTCTTCTCACATTACAAGGCCGCTCCCGTGATTGTCCTCAATGCCAACAACCTCAATTTTGAATATGACAAGCAGAGCTTCCAGGAGTTTTTGACCATCCTCAACAAAACATTCTTGGGACTGACGTACTTTACGCCCTATAAATCCTCATAATTCACGCCCCACACTTGCCCGCGTAACAGACAAGTGCCATACCGCGTGTTAAGAGAACAAGGATGAGTTGACAGGGCTCTTTTCCCAAAGAGCTTGACAAACAAGGGGTTCTTTCATACCAGAAAACACTTTCAACTAAACGAAATGTCCGTTCTAAAAGATAGCGCACTCCATTTTTTTTGGCCCGTTTCTTGCCACAAACCGTATAATAGTTGCTTCGCGTCCTGCAAACGGACTTGAATCTGACCCCCTTTCGAGGACTGAACTTGAATCATCAATTTCCAAAAGTTTTCAATCGCATACATGGCCTGGCAGTCCGCGCGCGACGCGTTGTCGAAGGTTTTCTGGTGGGCGAACACATATCGCCGTTTAGAGGCGGAAGTGTTGAATTTGCAGAACATCGAGCTTACAGTCCTGGAGATGAAATTAAGTACATCGACTGGCGGCTCTTCGCCCGAACCGATCACTACCACATTAAACAGTTCGATGTCACCACCAACTTGAGAGCTTATCTGCTGCTGGATGCCAGCGGTTCCATGGCCTATCCCGAAAAACCAGCTAATACGCAGGAAAATGCGTCAGAACGACCGGACAAGTACGCTTACGCCTCCCTGCTGGCAGCCGCGTTCAGTTACCTTTTACTGCATCAGTCGGATGCCGTTTCACTTTGTCTCAATGAAAACACCACCCAGCACGGTATCCGGTTCCTGCCGCCAAGGACGCGAGCCACTTACCTGCACCAAATTGCAGATACCATCGAGAGCCACGTGCCACAGGGAGAAGACGGTATTTTAAAACTCATTCAGTACATTCAGGACCGGGTCAATCAGCGAAGTCTCTGCATCCTCATCTCAGACTTCTTCGTTGACTTAAACGAACTGATTGCCAAGGTGAAAACACTCAGGGGGCACGGTCACGATCTCATCCTCATTCAAGTTCTCGATCCGGATGAAATTGAGTTCCCCTTCAACCGCTTTTACCGCTTTGAATCCATGGAAAACGACGATTTCCTCAGTGTAGATTCCAGACAAATCAAGAAGCTTTACCTCGAAGCATTCCATCAGCATCAAGGCATCTTAAAAAAGGAGCTGCAAAAGCTGGGTCTGGACTTTCACACCATCAAAACCACGGATATCCCCGAAAAAGTGATTGCCAACATCCTCAACACACCCTCCAGGGCGAAAAAGTTAAAGGCAGTCACCTGACATGAATATCGTACTTCTGGCTCCACTGGCACTGCTGGGCATGATCGGTCTGGCCGTTCCCATCTACCTGCACATGAGACATCGTCCACGCGCGATTTCCTTTCGCTTCTCTGCGCTCGAATTTCTGCTAAGCGCCCAGAAAAAACGCCAGCGCCACCTCAAGGTAGAACAATTCCTGCTCCTGCTGACCAGATTGATTCTGCTCAGCTTACTGGTTTTCCTGTTCTCCAGACCCTTTCGCGAATCGGGCACGGGCACGCTTCCATCACAGGGCCCTGTTTTCTTTATTCTGGATGATTCCGCCTCTATGATGGCCGGCCGCCAGGGCAGTTCTGCTTTTCAAAAGGCCATTACAGCCATGGGCGACATGGCCAGCGAGGCTCAGGCTGACGCGCAAGCCTTCCTGCTCTGCCCCTCTGATCCCGCTTCACACCGCGACATTCGCACGTTTCATCAATTAAAAAAAATCCTGCCCGCTTTAAAACCGAGTACTCATAACAAGTCTCTGGATGACTGTTACAACAGGGCGCTGGATTTCATTTTGAGTGAAAAGTACCCTTCAGCCACCGTTGAAATTTTCTCGGACAACCGATTGAGTTCCTGGAAAGCGCCGCCCAAGGAACCCGCATCACACATACAGGTTCACATCAACCAACTGGATGTGGCTAAGGAAAACATCGGACTGGTTGACTTGAAACCGCTGGTGGCTTCCACTCAGTCCAACGGCTTTGAAGTTCAAGTCCTCAATTCATCACCGTCAGATACGCCCATTGAACTCAAACTGGAGGCCAAACACAAGACATGGCGGGAAAATCTGCCGCTGGCACCGCATGCAACCACTGCCCATCGCTTCAACCTCACTGAAACAAGCGGCAACCGCTTGACCTTCTCACTGCCAGCAGATAGCTTCCCGCTGGACAATTGTCAGATTTTTCCCGTGAAAACCTATCGCAAGCCAAACATCCTTTTAGTGGACGGCAACCCCGATCCCAATCCCGAAAACAGTGCCAGCTACTTCTTCAGAACGGTGCTGGACGGCTTGGAACCGCTTCAGGGAGTATCTCCCTATCAGCTTGTGACGGCGGCCGGCATGACAAAAGAGCGCATGTCCTGGGCCGATGTCATCATGATGCTCAACGTGGACGATCCGCCCATTAACCTCTGTTCCAAAGCGCTCTCTTCGGGAAAAGGGCTCTTCGTCTCCTGCGGGAACCGAATCCTGCCTAAAGCCTGGAACGCGTTCATGCAGAACTACGGCATGGAGTTTTGGGAGTGGACTGATCTTCCTAACCCCTTTCATTTAACACTCCGTGAGAACCGCATCCTGGATGCCGTTAACCCTGAAAACTTCTCCACCTACTTTGCAGAGGCCGCTGTGGACAAAAACCAGATTGTCACCCTTAAAACCTCAAAAATGAAGCCCGTACTGGCGCTGGAGGACGGTTCCCCTGTCCTGCTGGCAGGTCAGGTCGGTCAGGGAAGGCTCATGCTCTGGACCTCCTCAATGGATCTCAGCGGCGCCAATCTGCCCTTGCAAGTGGGCTATGTTCCCCTTATCCAAAGCATCATCGACTACCTCTTCTTCCGGGAAGAGCAAATTGAACTGGAACTGAAAACGGTTTCTGAACTGGAAGACGTGCTTTTAAACGGCAAACTGGTATTGACTCAGAACTGGACCGACTTAAACCCCGATCAGGTCAACGGCCCCTTACCCGGACTCTACGTTCTCACACAGCCTGATGGTTCCAGCAGAAACCTGGCGGTTCGACTGGACCAGGAGGAATCGGATTTCAGAACAAGGAACAGTGAAGACAACCAGAACTCCTTTCTGCCCGCCTCGTTTCAAGAACAGGTTCGATCCGATTTAGGCATGCCGCTGGCCTGGCTGCTCTTTATTGCCATTGTCATTGAAACGGCTCTGGCCGCCCGCATTACCCAAAAATGGGGGAACAGATGAAGAGAAGGACTTTCATGAAATGGACCGCCGGATCGGTGCTGGCATCCGCAGGCATAACAGCCACGGCGAATGTCAACCTGCAGGATTTGAGTGTTCAGTTAGCTCTGGTGCAGCACGGCAGCAACTGGAAAGCTCGTCCCAGAGCCCTGATTCGGCTGGCCGCGGAAATACGCAAGCGCTGCAATATTCCACTGCGGCACCGCTACAGCGAACCCACCCTGAACCAAATTGCCAATTGCGCCACGCCCATCCTCTTCCTTTCCGGCAACTCGTCCTTCAAACCGCCAAGCTCCGAAGCAGCCCGCGAACTGAGATGGATTCTGGACTCCGGTGGTTTCCTCTTCTTTGACGATCAGGATGGCCGGAGCGATTCTCCTTTTTATAAAAGCGCGGTGGCATTCATGGCCAAAGTCTATCCTGAAACACCCGAGCCCAGAATCCTGCCAGCAGATCACACGATTTACCAATCTTATTACCTCCTGAAGGAACCAAGGGGACGCCTATCCAGAGCCGACTTCCTGGAAGGGTGGCCGCGGGGCAAGTTCACACCCGCGATTTTCAGTCACAATGATCTCTTGGGTGCACTCGAAGCGGATCAATCGGGTAACTGGCGATACAATCTCGAAATTGGCGGCGGGTTCAGAAGAGAGCTCTGCTTCAGACTGGCCATCAACCTGGTGTACTACAGCCTGACTTTAAACTACAAGAAGGACAGGGCTTTTCCTCCCGTTCTCAAGAGGAGAAGACGCCAATGACATTCGCTCTCCATCCGCTTGGCTCCCCTCTGTGGGAAGGACTCATTGCCGCTCTCTGCCTGGGACTCTGGATTTACGGTCTCTATGTCTCGCGCTACCATTCACTGAAAGTGAGATGGGCAACCGGACTCTTGCGATTGATGATCCTGTCTGTTGGCTGGCTCATCTTGCACGAAGCGACCTTTATTTCAAAAACCATGTCCGTCGAGCCCATGAAATCGGCGATACTGGTGGATCGTTCCGGATCCATGTCTACCTATCTTTCCAGTGAAAGTGGACTCACACGGCTGGATCGCGCGACGGAAGTTGTGGAAAACATACGGCAATCCGAACTCAAAACCTCTCTTTACTCCTTCGATGAACAGCTGGTGCAGGGTCTGCCAACAGAGGTTCCCAGCGCGGGTACCCAATTCCAGGATGCGCTTTCACAGCTGCTGGCAAGCGAATCCAACCTGGCTCAAATTGTCCTCATCTCGGATGGCCATGACTTCTCGCCCCTGACCGGCATGACCTCTGAGGAACAGGAAAACTGGCTGAGCATGCAGGGCATGCCTCCCATTCACTCCGTCTACATCGGAACCATGGAAGACGAACCCGACCTGCTCATTCACTCAATTGAAGCACCCTCGTTCTCCTACATTCGGGCTCCGTTGAAAATCGATGTCACCATTCTGGCTCGCAACCTGTCAAACAGCGACCCTCAGGTTCAACTGCTGGAAGACGAAAAGGTCATTCAATTTCAAACACCCGTGCTGGATGAACACGGGTTCGGCAGAGTGAATTTTGAAATCTATCCCGACCGGGTAGGCGAACACCTCTACCAGATCCACGTTCCTGCCCACGCCAGGGAAAGCAACACCCTCAATAACTCACAGTTCTTTATGGTGGAGACAGGTCGGGATAAAATCAGTGTTCTTCACATTGCGGGCAGCGTCACTCCCGATTTACAGGGGCTCAGAGCGCTCTTTGAAAACGATCCCTTCATTGAGTTGACGGCTTTCTACATCCTCCGAACACGAGAGCACCTGCAAATTGGCACAGACGGACGGCTCATTCCTCCCGATGAAATGGCTCTCGTTCAGTTCCCGGTGGAAGAAATCTTTGATCGGCAGCTCTACAGCTTTGATGTTGTTGTCTTTCAGGACTTTGACGCGGGAAACTACTTCCAGAACTCCTATCAGGCCAGAAAGCTGATGCAAAAAATTGTCCTTTTTGTCAAAGAGAACAGGGGCGGTCTGATTGTAATTGCCGGGCCTAAAACCGCGTCCGGACCTTCGCTCGCGCTCTCTCCTGTGGGGGACATTCTGCCCATTATTCCCAAAAAGCATCGAACGCCCTACATCATGGAAACCAGGCAAATGAAGGCGACAGAAACAGGAAAGCACCACCCCGTTCTGATTGGATTCGGGTCCAGTCTGCCGGAAATATTTGGTTTGATGGACACCCACTCACTGCACGCGGAGGCCGATCTGCTCCTGCAAACCCCCAAAAAGGAACCCCTGCTCGCCACACGCCATGTCGGCAAGGGAAGAACCATTTTCCTCAATTCAAGTTCAAGCTGGGTCTGGCGGCGTGAGGCCATGTCGGAGGGTAAAACCTCCACAGAATACGACCTCTTCTGGAGACAGGTCTTAAAATGGGTTTCAGGTGATCCCTCGCTGAACCCCACCCAGTTAAAAGCATCCACATCACAGGAACAGCCTCTCCAGGTTCATACAGATCTTCAACTTAGAAACGGGAATTACGTGCCCTTAAAAAACAAGAAAGGGACTCTAACCATTCGGTCAGCTCAAAGCAGGGAAAGCGAAGCTCTGCAAACCGTTCCTTTTACCACCTCTACAAATGGTATGGCATCGCTTTCACTGAACCTGAAGCAGCCCGGCTATTATCAAATGGAACTGCAGGCCGGGAAGGGCGTACCCAAAACCGTTCGCAACCTCTTTCTGGGCGGATCGGTTGCGGAACACCAGAAAAATGAACCCCAGCCCGAAACCTTAAAAATTCTATCCAGCCTGACAGGCGGCCGCTTCTTTGATTCCCCCGAATCGTTCTCTGTGGATGACATTCAGACAAAAGACAAAACCATTGAAAAAGTAATAGAAACCAAACGCGTTAAACTGAGAGATTCACTGTTCCTGCTGCCCTTTATTCTCATTCTGGCGGCACTGGAATGGATGATACGACGCAGTCACCACATGGCATAAGGAGCTCTTGAATTGAAGGTGATCCATCAACATATCCACAGCCAAAGAAACCGATACCTGCGCCAATTCTGTGTAAAAACAGTCTTGCGAGTGCTGTTCTACGGTTTCTTGCTCTGGATTCTGACCGGAACCACAGCATTGCTGTTTCCCGCTGCCATCGGCCGTCTCTTTCAACTCTCCCTGCTGCTGTCTTTTGGTCTTCTGCTGTGGTTTTTCTATCTGCTGATCAGCAAGTACCGCTTCGTTAAAAAACCGGGCAACATGGCCTCGCTCATAGAACAGTCAAACCCCGAACTGGGACTGAAACTCCGAACCGCGCTGGAATTTCTAAACTCCCAGAAGCTGCACACTCAAGAACAGGCCTCCCGGCATACAGACCACCATGAAGCGCTGGCCCCGACAACCGTTGAAACTCAATACATGCAAGATGCTTTCATTGGTGAAGTTGCCGGTTTTGTTCGGCACATACCGGACATCGCCGTTGACTATTCAGCCTGGGGCGTGAAGTGCCTCATCAGCTGCTTGATTTTCTGCCTCTTCTCCATGGTCACTCGAAATCAGTTTCAGAGCCTGCTCAAAGGTGACGAACTCATTTTGGGCAGCGGCCTGATCACACTGCACGGCAGCCTCACGATATTTGAACCCGACTACACGGGAATTCCAGGCAGGACACTGCCCCTTTCGGAAGGCACTTTTGAAGCCTACCCGGGCAGTCGAGTTCGACTTCACTTTGAAGAGCTGAACGCACGCGAAACCTATCAGGTTGAACTGAAACAGGGCGAAGGAACCAAGAAAGCAGCTCTTAAAAAAGGCTCTGCATCCAGTTATGAGTTCCTTTTGGAACAGCCATGCACGCTCGTCTTGCAAAAAACAGGCTCCAACCCGGGCGAATCGCAGGAGCTCATTTTTTCCACAAAGGAAGATCGAATCCCTGAAATTCAAATCCTCAATCACACGCCCGAAGGTGAAATTGAACCAAGACGGCCTTTTCTCTTTCTCGAATCGGTCTGCAAGGACGACTTTGGACTGGATCATTTAGACCTGGTCGTGCAGTGGAAGACTGTGGCAACGCAAGAAAGCGAACCCCATGGTGAAAAACGCATCCGCATCCCCATTCGACCCGAAAAGAGCCGATTTTTTAAATCCAGAAATCAGTGGCCCGTCTCGGATTTGGTGCCCGAAGACGTTGATTCCTTCAGTGTCTACCTGGAGGCGGTGGACGACAACCCCTTCAACGGGCCAGGCGTGGGTCAATCACAAACCCTTTATTACGGTATCACTTCACCGGAAAAACAACGCGAAAAGTTCATGGACATGGTGCGCGAGCTTCTGGACGCCATGACTTTCACCCTGGCAGATAACCTGGACACTTCTTTCAACAACCTGGATCGACACACGCTCATTAAAGCGCGCGACCTCAGCAATTCCATTCAGGGCGGGCTGCTGCATTCCAAAGAACTGGTTGAACTCATGATCATTCAACTGCGGCAGCAATCCATGTCACAAACACTGGATCGCGATTTTCTGCAAAAATTCCGTTCAAGACTGAGGAATGTTCTCAATGACCGCAAATCACTGAGCCAGATCTACGCTCAACTTCACTACGCCAATCAACTCGAAATTCGTCCGTTTAACAAGCTGAAAACGGGAACACAACGTGAAGAGGTCAAACTGGAAAACCTGCTTTACGACCTGCTGCTTCAAGTCAAGCTGTGGGCGTTGATGGATATGGAACAGAACCAGGCCAACATGGAAGAGACGCTTAGTGAACTGGAACAGCTGCTTGAAAACAGTGAAAACATGGAAATGGACGAGCTAAAAAAAGAGCTCGACAAGCTCATGGATGAGCTGATGAAGGAAATGTCTGAAATGATGAAAAAGGCGGCTGAGGAAATGGATTTATCCATGGAAGAGTTCATGAATCAGGAGGCCATGCAAAACAACCAACAGGAGATAAGCGATCTCAAGAAGCAGCTGGAAGAAGCACTTAAAAATGGAGACATCGAAAAAGCCAAAGAAATTCTGGAAGCCATGAAGCAGGCCATGCAAGCCATGATGGATAGCATGAAACAGTCCATTGGCGAAATGTCTCCCGAAATGAAAGCCATGATGAAAGCCATGCAGGAACTGATGGGCCTTATTGGAGCGTTAAAAGAGGGCGAAGAGCAGCTGGAATCCGACACGCAGGAATTGATGCGAAAAACCGATCAGGAAATCGCGGATCAATTGCCCTCGCTCGATGAGGAACTGAAACAGGAGTTCATGGAAATCATCGAAAAAATCAGACAGATCATGAACAGACTCCATACCGGTCTATCCAGTAAAAGGTCAACCCAGTGGATGGAACCCATGCTGGATCGCCTGGGTGAGCTGAACACCAAGGTTCAAAACGCTGAAGGCGAATCCGAGCTGCTGCGCCGGGAAATCCTACAAATTGAAAGGGACCTCTTGTTCCTCTCCAGAAACAGGCTGGACCTGATCCTGAACATGATCATTACTTCGCTGAAGGAGCTGGATTTACTGGAAGAGTTCCTCAAGAACTTCGAGTTCCAGGACGCGTTGGAAAACGCCTTCAACCTCAAGAACAAGTTCTACAAAGGCAAGACGGTCTCTCAATTTGAACTGCCAAAGAACATCGAACAAGAGACCTCTTCCTCAAAGTCGTTTGAACAGGCGGACGAGGAGATTCAGAAGATTATTGATTTCCTGGAACAGCTTCAGGCCAAAAGAGATCAACTGAGAAGCCAACACCTGCAGCAAAACAGCGGCGACCAGACCCGCAAGTTATCTGAAAGGCAGTTCGATCTTCAGGATCTCATCCCGGAATTCATGCAGCAATACGAAGAGGATTTAAAGAGCATGCCCATGATGGATCAACTGAAATCCATTCAGCGTGATATGCAGCAAGCCGGTGATCGACTGGGCAAAAACCGCTTGAATCCCGGCCTGAAGCACGAACAGGACGCCTTACGCAAACTGGGAGAACTTCAGGAACAAATGATGCAAATGCAGCAAGGTCAGGGTAAAGGCATGATGCCCAAATTGAGGCTTCCGGGACACAGGCAATTGGGTCAAATGGGTGATCCAACGGGCGATCTATTCATACCCGACTCGGAAAAGAAAGCGCGAAAAAGTGAAATAAAGGATAAAATCAGGAAGAACATGCAGAAAAACCTGCCCCGGAGTCACTCCAAGGAAATTAAGGCCTACTATGAACGCCTTATGGGTCAATAGGTGGAAATGATGAACACGTATTCAATCTGTCATAATCCTGAAGCCCTTGTGGATCGCCTGAGAACACTGCTCTGCCTGATCGCAGTCTGCCTTTGTCCTTTATTCAGCCAAGAGGTTGAAGACGGCGATGAACGGGAAATACAAGAGGCGAGTCACATAGTGGAAACACTGTTTCAGCTGAAACCCAATCTGGTTCTGAAACAATTGAACGAGTCCCAATCCATGAGGCCTGCTCTGGTTGTCTTTTTCAAAGCCTGGTCGCACCACCAGCTGGGCGATTACACGCAAGCCAAAGAGCTCCTGTCACAAATCAAGCCAGAGGAACTGCCCCTGGATGCCATGATCCAGAACAGGTACAGGGAACTGAAGGCAACAGCCGAAACCTTAATGCACTTCAAGGTACTGGAAACCGAACATTTCAGCATCCGTTATCAGAGTGGCAAAGATGAAATCATAAGCCTTTTCCTGCCCGAAGTGCTGGAACGCTTTTACACCTACTACACAGAGCTGTTTTCATTTCATCAAAAGGAAAAAGTGATTGTGGAGGTCATGCCCAATCACGAGCTGTTCTCCTATGCATGTGCCCTCACCAAACAACAAATAGAAACCACGGGAACCGTCGCTCTCTGTGTGGAGAACCGGCTGGCCATGATCACGCCGCGCCGAGTTTTAATGGGTTACGACTGGGCTAACGTCCTGAGCCATGAATTCATTCATTACATCCTGACCAAACAATCGAATAACAACGCCCCTCTCTGGTTCCAGGAAGGCGTTGCCAAGTCCCTGGAAAAATTCTGGGAAAAGCCCAACTTGAAAACACTCGACAGGCATTTGCAGCACAGCCTGGCTTTGGGGTTCAGTGAAAACAGACTGGTTACCATGAAAGAAATGTACCCTTCTTTTGCCGCCCTGCCCACTCCGGAACTCGCCCAGAGAGCCTACGCGCAGGTTGCCTCCATGGTGCTTTACCTCATGGAACTGCAAAGCCTGCAGGTCATACCCGAACTGTCCTTGGAGCTCTCGCAAAATCCGGATCTCGAAGAACTGATCGCCAAGCGCCTGGGCATTTCCTTTGAACAGTATCAAAAGAACTGGAGAACATGGGCAGAACAACAGAACTACCGGATCATGCCCCAATATCAGGCACAGGAAATGAAGCTCCTGGAAGAAGACGGTCAGGCAGAAGAGCTCGGGAAGAGTCAGCCGGAAGATGACCGCATCCGAAAGCACAGCCGCCTGGGCGATTTGCTGCTGGAACGCAACCGCTATCGCGCGGCACTGACGGAGTACCGCAAATCCGATGAGGAACGCAAGAAAAAGGAAGCCGATGCCCCCATGAACCGCCAACTCCTCTTGAGGTTTCTCAAGTGCCATCGCGCTCTTGAAAATGACGCAGCCATCCTAAAGCTTCTGCATGAACAAATACCCGATATTGAGGCCGACAGCACCATGCTGCAGTACAAGGCGAAAGCACTCTGGCGTCGCGGAAACCCGGAGGAAGCACTTTACAATCTTAACCTGGCAACAAGAGTGAATCCCTTTGACCCGGAAATTTACCGAATTATGGATGCCATTGCTACAGAAACAAAAGACTTTAAGCTTTCACAGAAAGTACAAACCATTTACACCATTTTCAATACTGTCAATAAAGGAGTTCAACATGACTGAAACACTGGATCGCGATGCGTTCATGGAACAAGTAAAGGATGTTCACAAAGGCTACGTCGCCCTTAAAAATGAAATTCACAAGGTGGTCATTGGTCAGGAAGACGTCATTGAACTCATGATCCTTTCCATGTTCACCGAAAGCCATTCACTGCTCATGGGTGTGCCCGGTCTGGCCAAAACCCTGCTGGTTCACGCCCTGGCCGACGCCACTTCGCTGGATTTCACCCGAATTCAGTTTACACCCGACATGATGCCTAGTGATCTGATCGGAACAGACATCCTGCAGGAAGACAAGGCCACCGGCAAGCGTGCTTTTACCTTTGTCAGAGGGCCTCTGTTCACCAACCTGCTGCTGGCTGATGAAATTAACCGCACCACACCCAAAACCCAGGCCGCGCTGCTTCAGAGTATGCAGGAAAGACAAATTTCCGCCAGCGGCCATACTTTTAATCTGGACAGACCTTTTGTGGTGTTTGCCACGCAAAACCCCATCGAACAGGAGGGAACCTACCCCCTGCCCGAAGCTCAACTGGACCGCTTCCTCTTCCGCATTGACGTGGATTACCCGCAGCGCGATGAAGAAGTGGAAATGGTCATGAAGACCACAACCAATGTCAAAGAGCCCATTCAGGCCGTCTACGATCAGGAAACGCTGCTTCACCATCAGGCTCTCGTCCGCAAGGTTCCAGCCAGTGAAACCGTAATTAAATACGCGGTGGAACTGGTGAGATCCACCCGACCCCGTACGGCCCAAAGTGACCCCTTTGCCAATGAACACATTCGATGGGGTGCCGGACCAAGGGCATCTCAGAACCTGATCCTGGCAGGCAAGGCACGCGCTCTGCTGGATGGCCGTTTCACCGTTGAAAAAGAGGACATCGACGCCCTGGCTCATCCCATTCTGGTTCACCGGGTCATGCCCAATTTCCAGGCTGAAGCGGAAGGCATTACCGCGGCCAAAATCATCGAAACCTGTCTGGCACAGGCTTCTTCAAAACTCTGAGTGTACATTGACTGACCAACCATAACGAATCCCGCTCACACTCCCGCATCCCGTAAAAAGCACACTTTTACAAACCCTGTCAATTGAGGTCTCAAAAAAACAAGACCCCTCTTGAAAAATTGGACCACCTCCTCCAAAAAATCGGAAACCTCTATCTCAATCTATTAGTTTATTTAGCAAACAAACTAAAGCTAATGGCTATATTTTTGCTGGAGATGCATTGATTTTTTCTCTTGTTTTTAGATAGAGTAAAGGTGTAATGTTAGAAAAAAGTTGCGTTGGGCAGACTTACTGGGGACACATTATGGTAAGCAAGGTTGAAGAATACTTTATCGTTTTAAGCGGATATAAACCCTCCTATTCACCCACGGAAAAGTTGCGGACAGTCATCGTCTGTAATTTCCCGGAACTCGGCCGTATGACCGCACTTAGGTTTCTGGAATGGGTGCAGTCCAATCCGGGCGGTGTTATTTCACTGCCTACGGGTAAAACACCCGAACACTTCATCAAATGGGTTGAGTATTATTTAAAAAACTGGAACAAGCAATCGGTGCAACAAGAGCTGGTGACCTGCGGCATTAAGGCAGAAATCAGGCCCGACATGGCCAACCTGCATTTTGTGCAAATGGATGAATTCTACCCCATTGATTCCTCCCAGCCAAACAGCTTCTGCCACTATGTTAAAAACTACTATATCAAAGGCTTCGGCCTGGATCCCGCCAAGTCCATGCTCATTGATTGCAATCAAATTGGTCTCAGGAAAGGTGAGTCTTTATATGATGTCTGGCCGGATGGTAAAATTGACCTGACACTTCAATCCAGAACACCTGAAACCGCATTGGAAAGACGTCAAAAGCAAATGCTTGAATCGGTAGAACAGTGGTGTGACTCCTACGAACAAAAGATCGCCGAGCTGGGAGGTATTGGTTTCTTTCTCGGTGGCATTGGCCCAGACGGTCATATTGCATTCAATATTCGCGGCAGTGCCCATGATTCCACAACAAGGCTGATGGCAACCAACTACGAAACCCAGGCCGCAGCGGCCGGTGACCTTGGCGGCATGGACGTATCCGGCACCAAACCGGTCATCACCATCGGCTTGAAAACCATAACAGCCAGGAAAGACTGTACCGCTATCATTATGGCGGCTGGCGAAGCGAAAGCTCCCATCGTAGCTGCCAGTATTCAAAATGCTCCCAATCCGCTGTTCCCCGGAACAGCTCTGCAAAGTCTTCCCAATTCCACTTTCTATTTAACCAGGGGAGCGGCCAAACTACTCAGGCAACGCGAACTGCAAGACTACAAAAACCTCGAAACAGTCCATGAGGAGCATTTCACCAAGGCTGCCATCGATATCGCGCTGGCACGGAACAAGCGCCTGCTCGATTTAACCGCAGACGATTTCCAATCTGATGATGTCTTCCGAATACTGGCTTCCAAGCACATGCAAACAGATATCGAAGCAATTAAAGAAAAGGCGCGTCAATCGTTAATCAAAAAAATAGAAAGCGGTATCGCCAACCGCTCGCAGACCTGTTTCCTGCACACCGAACCGCATCACGATGACATTATGCTGGGGTACCAGCCGGCTCTGGTACGGGATCTTCACGATGAAACAACCGATCATCACTTCTGTACCATGACAAGCGGGTTCACGGCCGTCACCAACCAATGCACAAAAGAACGCGCTCTCGACACCCTGGAACTCATTGCCCGCAATGAAGTTGAAGAACTGGACGATGACACCTGCATTGCACGATTTTTATACGGCCTGGCCGCCCGCAATAAGAAGCTGGCTCAAACTGCTCAGGCTCAGCGTTTCTATCGGTGTATAAAAAAGCAGTTCAACCTGCCGGATCAAGAGGCCGTTCAGCAGAAACTCCAATGGCTGGTTGACTATTTTGACCGGAGTTATCCGGGTAAGAAAGACATCCCCGATGTCCAAATCCTGAAGGGCATGATGCGCGAGTGGGAAGCGGAAACCCTGTGGGGCGTTTTCGGTATTCGCAAGAGCCATGTCAACCATCTGCGACTGGGCTTTTACCAGGGCAAGCTCTTTACAGAAGAGCCCACTGAGAACCGGGACATCCCCCCCATTGTCAACCTTCTGAACCGTGTCAAACCCGACATTCTATCTGTGGCGCTGGACCCAGAAGCATCGGGTCCCGACACGCATTACAAAGTACTGCAAGCCATCGCGGCCGCACTCAGATATATGAAACGGGAAAACGCCCCTCTTCCCAAAAAGATTTGGGGTTATCGCAATGTCTGGTACCGCTTCCATCCGGCAGAAGCCTCCCTGATTATTCCCGTGGGCAGAGACGAACTGGCAGTCATGCACGAACTCTTCATGGAAACCTTTGTAACGCAGCGTGATGCGGCCTTTCCCAGCTACGAACACAACGGCCCGTTCAGTGAGTTGGCTCAGAAGATCCAGGTCGATCAGTATCAAAAACTGCGGACATGTCTGGGAGAAGAATGGTTCCGAACGCATGCCAACCCGCGTATTCGAGCCGCCTGTGCCATGGTCTTTTTGCATGAAATGAGTGTGGAACACTTCCTCAACCAAGCCAGGAACATTCGACAGCGAACTGAAAACGCATAGGGGATCACAATGCAGCTTGTACCGAAAGTAAAACCGCTTCTCGATCCCGACTTCCTTCCGGCTGTTCTCTGGAACAGAGCCTTCAAACAACAGGTGGCAGCGGAACCCGATCGCCAACCCCTTGTAATTGCCCTGGAACGACCCAACGGAACCGTTTCCAGCATGAAGACCGAGATCCTGCCTCACACATCAGATAAAAACCGTCAACTGAACCTGCGCTACACCGAGCGACTCGTCAAGTTCCTACTCTGGATGAAAGGCGGGTATCGCATTTTTCTGGCAGGCTGCCCGGATTTGGCCAAGTCATTGCAATCCATTTATGCTCCAGCAGGGGAACGCGCCTTTGATGTGGACTTGGTGGGTAAAAAAATCTACGGGAGACCGTTGGAAGTTGTTGACTGTGCCTTGGAAGAAGCCCCTCAGACTCGCGAATTGCAAGTCCCGTTGGGAGGATACACAAATGGTTGTCGAATAGGATTCGATCTGGGAGGATCGGATCGCAAATGTGCCGCGCTTGTGAACGGCGAGCTCATTTTCTCTGAAGAAATTCCCTGGGATCCCTATTTCCAGTCCAACCCCGCCTGGCATAAAGCGGGCATTAGAGAAACACTCAAGCGCTGTGCCGAGAAAATGCCGCGGGTGGATTGCATTGGAGGCAGCGCGGCCGGTGTCTACATCGACAATCAGGTGCGGGTGGCTTCGCTTTTCAGAGGCGTATCGGAGCAGGACTTTGAAACCCATGTCCGCAACCTCTTTCTTGAACTGGAAGACGAATGGGGTGTCCCGTTTGTAGTTGTAAATGATGGAGAGGTCACCGCGCTTGCGGGTTCCATGAGTTTAAAAGATAACGCCGTGCTGGGACTCTCAATGGGAACCAGCCAGGCGGTGGGTTATGTGGACCGAAGCGGGCATATCACACAATGGCTGAACGAATTGGCCTTTGCTCCCATTGACTATCGAACCAACGCGCCCATGGACGAATGGTCCGGTGATCGCGGCTGCGGAGTTCAGTATCTCTCCCAGCAGGCTGTGGCGAGACTGGCTCCCGCGGCGGGTATCAAGATGAGCAGCGATATGCCCTTTCCCGAGCAGTTGGTCAAAGTCCAAAAGCTCATGGACGCTGGAGATCGACGCGCGTACTGGATCTATTTGACCATTGGCACCTATTTCGGTTATGCCATTGCCCATTACGCCGAGTTCTACCACATCGAGAACCTGCTGGTTCTCGGCCGGGTACTTTCAGGAACGGGCGGCGACCTGATTCTCTCTCAAGCGGAAGTCGTCCTGAATTACGAATTCCCCCAATTAGCTGAATCCATCTCCATCCAGACAGCCGATGAAAAGCTGAAACGCCACGGCCAGGCCGCTGCTGCGGCAACACTTTGTAATTTGGACAAAAAAAGCTGAAAAGGAAGTCCGAGCATGAAAAGAGCAAGAAACGCAAGCGTTCAACAAAAAGCCGATGCTTTTTTGAAAATCGCACCTCAATTCAGACTGGGAGAACTGGACACAGAAAAACCGCACCCCAAAACCACCGAGCTCTCCTGCCTGGTTGAAACCGATCTGGCGCAAGCCGTCTCGATCATGAAAGATATCGATCTTGCAGCCATTGGCAGCATGGCTGCTCATCAGGATCTCATTCAGAAAATGAAGCGCGATATGGAAGAGACACTGAACAACAACGGCCGCGTTTTCCTGGTGGGATGCGGATCCACCGGAAGGTTATCACTCGCGTTGGAAGTGTTCTGGCGCAAACTCAAAAAGGGGACAAAGTACAGCGAATCCGTCGTCTCGTTCATGGCGGGCGGTGATACGGCCATTATCAAGTCCATTGAAGACTTTGAAGATTACCCCGATTTTGCCGCAAGACAGTTAAAAGAACTCGGCTTCCGGCAGGGCGACCTGCTGATTGCCTGTACGGAAGGCGGTGAAACGCCCTTCGTGATCGGGGCTGCGGAAACCGCCCTGACCCTTTCCAACAGGAAACCCTACTTTCTGTACTGCAACCCCGATGAGATTCTAATGGGTTTGACGGATCGCACCACCCGAACCCTGAAAAACAGCTCCATTGTCAAGATCAACCTCTCGGTGGGGCCCATGTCCCTCTCGGGCAGTACACGCATGCAGGCGACCACCGTGCTGATGTACGCCGTGGGTCTGGCCCTGCTGAATGTTTTTGAAGAAGTGGATGTAAAAGGAGATATCCAGTTTCTAGCTGAATTGATCAAGCAAACGGATTTCAGTTTCCTGCAAGATTTCATTCTGCATGAGTCCGAACTCTATCAGGACGGCAAGTTCCTGCTCTATCAAACACATGATGACCTGGGTATTTCCATCCTGACAGATACCACGGAGCGCGCACCCACCTTCACTCTGCACCCTTTTGAAAATTCATTTGTGGATTCACACCCGCCGTCTCTGGTCTACCTGTGTTTACCTCAAGCGGAAAACTCCAGAGAAGCCTGGCAAGTCCTGCTGGGCAGGGAACCGCGTGCCCTGGGCTGGGAATCCTATCCCATCACCGATCAGAACTACCTCTACGGCTTCGATTTCAGTCAAGCCGTCATTGAAAAAAGAACAAAGAAAGTGGCTCCGGCGGAGCTGATTTCCTTTGAAATCAAGCGAACCCGAAACCATTTTGAATTTAACTTTAATCAAAAGAAGCACAGCCTGAAGATCGAAGGCCTGAATTTGCTTCAACAGCAAGTTCTGATCAAAATTATCCTGAACACCCATTCCACCCTGGTCATGGGCAAGCTGGGCCGCTATGAAAGCAACCTGATGACCTGGGTCAAAGCCAGCAACAACAAGCTGATCGATCGAGCCGCGAGATACATCGACCTTCTCTTAAAAAGAAAGGGCATTGAGCTTTCCTATGCGGATATCCTCTATTATCTCTTTGAAGAAATAGAAAAGAATTACGAAAACAAGTCGCTCGTGCTGGAGGCAGTCAACCGCATCTGTGAGCAAGAGGCAAGAACCCGGAATGCCAATATGGGATCTTGAACATCGCCTGACTTTTTTATGCTTTAATTCCATTTTTGTTTGAAACCACGAATGAACACGAATGGGATGAATAATGAATGTGGTTGAATATGGAAACCACGAATTGAATATGGTGAATATGCGACACCCCAATAAAGGGTTTTTAATGAATGGATAATTTTTAGAACCTCAGATGGATAACCTGTGGTTTTGTGCGTGGCTTCCTATATGAACATCTGTGTTTATCTGTGGTTTCTTTTTTTTAACCACTGATGGATACGGATTAGTTTAACCACGAATGAACACGAATTCACTCGAATGAATGAGTTGAATATGGAACAACCAAATAAAGGCTTTTTAATGAATGAACCACGTTTAGAACCTCAGATGGACGAACTATGGTTTTGTGAGTGGCTTCCTATATGAACATCTGTGTTTATCTGTGGTTCCTTTTTTTAACCACGAATGAACACGAATTCACACGAATGTACGAATTGAATATGATATTGAATATGGAACAACCGAATATCTATCTGTCCAGTTTATTCAATTGTCTTCTTTTTCAATACTGTCAGGAACTTCTCGACATTGGCTTTATTCTTTCCCCAGTCAAAACACTGGGTTGGTAAAATGCACTTGCTGGTCACCGAGATAGCGTTGTTTGGAAGGAAGGTAATAGTAACTCGCTCACCCCAAGAGCGCCAATTGAAGCGAATTGAGGCGACAATTGTATCGGCCAATTCTTTTTTTATTGGCCAGGAAATGGAGTCTAAAGTCAACTTCACAGCCGTTCGCAAATCCGATTTGCTTTCACTTGGGTGATAATGTTCAGTGTAATATGCAGGGCAACCAACCATGGTGAATCTCCTTTAATGTGTCTGTGTCATACGAGCGATGGAATTATCAATTATGCTATCATTTTAGACAGTTTGGTTGTTTGACACAACCTGTTTTTGGTGCTTGGCTTCTGTATATCTGTGTTCATCTGTGGTTTCTTTTTTTAACCACTGATGGACACGGATGCACACGGATTAGTTTTAACCACGAATAAACACGAATTCACTCCAATGGGATGATCATTGAATATGGTTGAATATGGAAACCACGAATTGAATATAGTGAATATGCGACACCCAAGTAAAGGGGTTTTAATGAATGAATACTTTTTAGAACCTCAGATGGACAACCTGTGGTTTTGTGAGTGGCTATCTATATGAATATCTGTGTTTATCTGTGTTCATCTGTGGTTTCTTTTTTTTAACCACTGATGGACACGGATGCACACGGATTAGTTTTAACCACGAATAAACACGAATTCACTCGAATGTAAGAATTGAATTGAATATGGAACACCCAAACAAAGGGTTTTTAATAAATGAATCACGTTTAAAACCTCAGATGGACAACCTATGGTTTTGTGAGTGGCTTCCTATATGAACATCTGTGTTTATCTGTGTTCATCTGTGGTTCTTTTTTTTAACCACTGATGGACACAGATGAACACGGATTACTTTTAACCACGAATGTGTTTCATAGGACTCTTCGTTTTCAGTTCCGTTTGGGATGTCCATTACTCAGATTTGTCGTTTTCAGTTCCGTTTGGGATGTCCATTACTCAGATTTGAATCGAGTATTGTAAGTATTTGATTGTTGATGACAAAACCCCTAAGGCTCAAACCACTGATTCTGAATGGCTTAAAAACCATAAAAACCAGAAGCACCTAAATGCATGAAAATATTTAACCTAAAAAAGAAATGACTATTTGGCGTCATTGATTTACCGACGATACCATAGAGCACAACACCCCCAATAAAACAGTAAGGATACCGTAGACTTCAGAGCGCAACTTGTTTTAGGTTACAGATTTACTTTAGAGTGGTATACTCGTATCCTGTTTGTCCGACAAGGTTTCCTTTTTGAAAATCAAGGTTACCGGCAAGTGATTGTTTATTGAATCCATAAAGAGTGTCTAATTATTTATGCTTGTTGAAATTATTGATCCAAAAAAACTTAAAAAGATTGCTTCTGGCAATGTGAATATCCCGCGTGTCTATTATGACAAGAGTCGCATTGTCAGGTGGCTTTATTGGAAACGCCTGAACAAATTATTGATGAAGGCGAAGCATTATGCACCCCATGCCAGCAAAGTCCTTGACTTGGGTACAGGTTCCGGTGTCTTTCTGCCTTCCTTAGTTAAAAACTATGACTATGTTGCAGGTGTTGATCGCTATACCAAAGATGCCAAGGCGTTGACAAAGCAGCTCAAACTCAACTTAGTCGATGGCGATATCAATCAACTTCCTTTTGACCCCAATTCATTCGATATTGTTTTCGCTGCATCTGTTCTGGAGCATTTCCAAGATGTTGAAAAGCCCATCCAGGAAATTGTTCGTGTCCTGAAACCCAATGGCCTTTTTCTCAGCTCAACACCAACTGAAAATGCACTTTATCAAGTGGGAAGAAAGGTATTTGGATACGTAAAGCCACACGATCACTATCAATCGGCCAAAACAGTGCGGTTAGCTTTAATGCGATTCCTGAAAATTGAAAACAAAAGTCACGGCCCTTTCCCTCTGGGGTACGAATTAAGTGCCTATGAGTTATTGGTATCAAGAAAAAACTCACAGAAAATCAAGTGAAAGTACATTGATCAACAAGAACAAACGGCCGGCCATTTCCACTCTTGCCTTTCTTGCTCTTTTGGGATTGGTTATTTGGTTTATCGTCAAATACATCCTGCACTACAAGGAAGAAATAAAGAACTTTGAATGGAATATTCCACCTCATTTGCTTATGATCAGCCTTCTTCTCGTTTTCACGGGATATGCCATTATAGCCATAGCCTGGGGTATCATGGAGTATTTAATTACCAATCACAAACCGCATTGGCTGCAAGCCTATCGCGTTTACATTATTGCACTGCTCGGCAAGTATCTACCTGGCAAGGTCTGGGGTATTGCAGGGCGCGGCTACCTCTCTACCACGGATAAAACAAAAAGAGTTCAAATAGGCCTGGCAGCAATTTTCGAAACACTGTGGTTCAATACCATCGGTATCATGGTTTTTGCCCTGTTTTTTCCTTTTGCTCTTACTAAATGGGAAATCGATCCCGCACTTAGAAACACGGCCTTTATTGGAATTCTGTTGGTCATCACTGTATCCTACCCGGGCATTTATTTTCCTATGATCAATAAACTACTGAAAATATTGAGTCAGCCGGCATTACCGCGCATACCCAAATGGGGAGATTTAACATTTGTCAGCATTTCTTATGTTATTGTTTACCTGTTATGGGCTTCTGCTTTACTGGTACTTATCAGCCCCTACACTTCTCTTTCCTGGACAGATGCAGTGGCCGTATTTGCCCTCTTTGCCCTTGCCTGGGTTATTGGTTTTGCCGTTTTGGTGGCACCTTCAGGCATCGGTGTAAGAGACGCCATTCTCATGGCAGGCCTTGTATCGATCTTTCCAGGCATTCCAGAGACAACTTTTTTTATCACTATTGTCTTTCGTTTAATTTTTACGGCCGCTGAAATTATTGGATTCTTTCTAGCCTTATTGATAAAAAAAACTACCATTACAAATTGAGTGGGACGACATCAAGTGTATTTCATCAACATGCTCCAATACGAATTAAATAAAAAGAATTATTTGAGAATAACCCTTTTAGTCGGCGTTATTCTTATCCTCATTAAGTTTGTACTGTTGCAGCATATCCCCATGTCTGGTCTTATTGCTGATGATTATGACTACGTCAACAAAGCTCGTTTCTTTTCTAGAGGAGACTTTCTCATGAAGTCCTATCCTCTCGTGAATATCAAAACCAGTCCCATCTACCCTTTATTCTTATCACCATGGACTTTGGTTGATGGTTTTACGGCCCGACATCTGGTTCTATTTAGCATTAATTTCATGTTCTCATTGCTGGGCTTTGTCTTTTCTTCTCTAGCGATTGCAAAAATGACTGATCGCCGTATACTGCTAGTCCCCTTTGTTCTCTCCCTTTTTGCGATTCCATTTATTTTCAGTTTTTATTTTATGACAGAGAATCTATTATTTTTCCTACTGGCCGTCATCTTCTGGTTGATGGCAGATTTTGAATTAACTCTGCGCTCAAAAAAACACTTCAGTGCTTTTGTGGTGATGTTGACATTTATTACAACCACCCGAATACCGGCTTTCTCTATTTTACCCGCCATTTTGCTGATATGTCTTTTCTATTTCAGGTATACTCCCTGGAAACAACTCACGGCCAAAATGCTGATATTAGCCGGAATGCCTCTCCTTTTTTACTTTCTTATCCATAAAGTGCTGCTTCCGGGCTCGCGCAATCAAATGTACTTTGATGCCATAAAGCAAATCTTCCATCACGATGAAGGTTATTCCTTACTCACTAATCTCGGTACTATTGTCTCTCTCTTTGTGAATCAATTGACTTATCAGATCACCGCTTCAGGGTTCTGGATGTTCCCGCTTGCTCTTTTTTCCATCTGGTTACTCATAAAGCGAGACCATCTTCAGAATCCGAAGTGGAGAAACATCCTTATTTTCACCTTTGTCTCTGTTCTTTTCTTTACTGGATTCTGCATCATTCACCTTTTGTATAAATTTAATTTGGATCCCGAAAAACGGTGGTTTATTTATGGCCGCTACAACGACCCGGCAACTTATTTATGGGTTTTATTGGGAATTTCTCTCTTATTTGGTTTCATAACCGACCCCATAAAAGAAAAAAACGCCTGGATTCTCATCGCCATTTTTATTTTGGCATGTTTACTTTGGCTAATCTCAAATCACTGGCACATAAAGTACGTACCAGTCAATCAATCGGGTCTTTCTCTATTCAAACCGGGGAAAAAGATACCATTTTTTATACAAATTTTCCTTTTAACTGGAGTATTGGCAACAATTTTTACTGTTTACAGGCCTCAACTTTGGAAGTGGACTCTTTTAACATATTTTAGTTTGTTTCAATTAGCCACACTCATCTCTGGCATGGACTACGTTATAAGCCGATCGAAAATGGCCATGTTCCCTCAGGAGGTCAATACCTACATTGAAAGAGAAGTCCCCACCAACGCCACCATCCTCTGCAACAAAAATATTTCTCTGGAAAGCGCCCCATCTTCCGCTAAAAGCATGAGGCATGTCTACCGTGTCCTGTTTTTCGCAGCTCACCCCAGAACCGTTATCATTGAGCCCTTTACAGATGCAGCATTACACCACGCAGACTATATCTTTTCACTCAAGTTACCTGAAAACAGTGCAGCATACAGAGAAGTCTGGAGTAAAGGTCCTTACACGCTCTACAAAGTGAGACAATAAACACCGCTCATTCTTCGCTGTTTCTCTCTGCTATTTCTATGCGCATGGATGCAATCTGTTCGGAAACCAAGCCCAACAAAATGAGGTTCACCGCCGTAGTCAAAAGGAAAATAGCCGAGTTGGGAATCACCAGCCGATTTTGAGACAACACCGCTTGAAGAGTTGATAGCAAACCTAAAAAACCAAATGCCAATGAAGTCGGCAGGAAAACTTTGAGGGGTGAATAAATAATGATCACCTTAAAAATGATCGTAAAGAACCGAATCCCATCTCGAAAAATCCTTATTTTACTCTTACCAACTCGTTTCTTTGCAATAATGGGATGAAAACCCACATCAAAACCCGACTTAATGAAAGCCAGAGTGGAAGTCGTAGGATAAGAAAAACGGTTGGGAAGCATAAACAGGATTTTTAAAAGTAAGGGTCTTTTAAAAGCTCGAAATCCGCTAGTCAAATCCAATATTTTCTGTTCAGATAAATAGGAAGCCAATCCATTGTATATTGAATTGGCAATGTTTCGATGAATCGATCCTTCAGAATCGGATGTCCTGGCTCCTATCACCAAATCATTCTTTTCAAGCAAGTCAATCATTGGTTCGATTTCCACAGGATCATGCTGACCATCCGCGTCCATAAAAATAACAAATGGTCTGGTGGCAGCCTTGGCTCCTGTTTTAACAGCGGCTCCGTTACCTTTATTGTACCTATGGCGAACTACTTTGACACCACAAGCCTCGGCAATGCGGGCTGTATTATCTGTTGAGCCATCATCGACCACAATAATTTCTGATAAACCTTTTGTAACTGTTTTTACTTTTTCCAAAACAGACTGAATGACTGCACCTTCATTCATCGCCGGTAAAACGACTGATACCTTTTCAAAATTCGCCATTTCTTCCTCAAGATCTTCCGTTAACCATTCTATACCTTCAACTAATTCAAATTAAATGATTTGTTGAACTTCAACATACTTATCATGCCTTGTAACCACTCAAAAAAATGAGTTGTCTTTTGAAATTCTAAGGGAACTCTGGCCTGATGTAAATTACTAAACCTGATTTGTCTTTTACATGATCAAGAAAAGTGATAGGGATCCACGTCGAGGAAAATGGCGCCTTCCGGGAAGAGCTTTTCTTTGAGAGCGCGATCCACAGTACTTTTGACAACAGCGTTTAAACGGCTTCGGGATTGGCCCTTCACCAGAATTTGGTATCTGAATTTTCGTTTAATCTTTCCAATCGGCGCCCGGGTCGGTCCCAAAATCGTCAGGCCATGTTCTTTGGCGTGGTGTTTGAGAAAGTCCACCACCCAGGCAGCGCCCTGCCTGATGAGGTCTTCACGTTGATGCTGCATGACAATGTTCACCAGAAAAGAGTACGGTGGATAGAACAGTCCGTGCCTGAACTGAAGTTCGCGTGTCACAAAGCCGGGGTAATCGTGAGACTGCGCGTAGGTCATGCTGTAGTGTTCGGGCATGTAGGTTTGAATGACGACCGATCCAGGTTTATCGCCCCGACCGCTGCGACCCGATACCTGGGTAACCAATTGAAAGGTGTGTTCCGCGCTTCTGAAATCCGGGACACGCAATCCCTGATCTGCGTTCACAATACCCACCAGCGTGACGTTGTGGAAATCGTGTCCTTTGGCGATCATCTGCGTGCCAACAAGGATTTGAGTTGAACCCTGCCGGAACCGCTCCAGTACCTTTTCCAAATCGCCCTTTTTTTTAACGCGATCCCTGTCCAGCCGGTCGATGACCGCTGCTGGAAAAAGTTGTTCCAAAACAGCCTGAACCTGCTGGGTTCCCTCTCCAAAAAACTGCATTAGCGTTGATAGCGCCCCGCATGCAGTGCAGCTCTCAGGCAGGGCGCTTTTGAAATCGCAGTAATGGCAGTGCAGAAAACCGTCTGTTTTGTGGTAAGTCAAGCTGACTTCACATTGATGGCACTCCATAACCCAACCGCATTTTCGACACAGCAGGAAATTATAAAATCCCCTGCGGTTGAGCAGCAGCATAACCTGTTCGCCCTGTTCCAAGGCGGCTTTCATCCGTCTTTGAAGCAGACGGGAAATGAGCGGTCTTTTGCGCTGCGCCTTGAATTCATCTCTCATATCCACAATTTCAACAGCAGGTAACGCGGCATCCGTGGCGCGTTCCCTCATTTGCAGCAGTATTGTTTTCCCCGATTTGGCATTGTGCCAGCTTTCGAGGCTGGGCGTGGCACTTCCCAGAACCGCCACGGCACCCGACAATTTGGCTCTAACCATGGCCAGATCCCGGGCGTGATAGCGCAGACCTTCACTTTGCTTGTAGCTCAAGTCGTGTTCCTCATCCACAATCACCAGACCCAGCCTGGGCAGCGGCGCGAAAATACCGCTGCGGGCACCCAACACCACATCCACTTTTCCCGCCAGAACGCGGGCCCAGTTAGCGGCACGCTCGGCCTTGGGAATAGCGGAATGCAAAATAGCCAAGTGATCTCCAAATCGCTGTGTAATGCGCTCTTTCATCAGCGGTGTGAGCGCAATTTCTGGCACCAGGAGCAGCGCTTGCCTTCCCTGTTCCAGACATGCTTCCACCGTCCGCAAATACACTTCCGTTTTACCCGATCCCGTGACACCGAATAAAAGGAAACTCTGATATTCGGCCTGCTGAACGGCTTCAACAAGGGAATTCAGCACTGCTTGTTGCTGTGTTTTCAGGCTGGGGCGACTGCCGCGATTGCCGTTTTTTATTTCTTCGTGTAAGTGCGCTTCCTGCATTTCACAGCGGCAAAGCCCGGCTTGAATCATCTTCTTTAAGTGATGATTCAGTGTGGGGAACTGCTTTTTAAGCTGACTCAAGCTCCCATTGCGTTCCTGACGCTGCAGGAACGCCACAATTTCAGCCCGGCGCGGTGTTTTCGCAAGTTCAGAAGGCGTCACGGCCTGGCCTTTCTCAGTTAAAACCACCACTTTAACTCTGGGCGTAGAGGTCTTGACCGCGCCCGGGAAGACAGGCTGAATGAGGTTTTCCGCTTCGCACTGTCTTAAAAACGATGTTTTAATGTTCTCACCCGCCAAGGCGCTCCACGCTTTTTTGCTGAGTGGTTTTTCCTGCAAACAGGCCAGCGGATGATAACCAATGTGCTGCATCTTTTGTCGGCCGTGTTCGGTTAGTTTATAAACGGGTTCTTTTCTGGTTAGAACACCGGGCGGCAGAGCCAGTTTGAGCAGTTCTCCCACGGGCGCATGGTAATAGGAGTCCATCCACTGCACAAGTTTGGCTATTTCCGGAGCCAGGATGACCGGCTGTTCTTCATAGGTAATCAACTGCCGATACTTTTTGGCGGTCTTGGGATCGTCCAGCAAGTAGGCGCCAGACCAGCTCACACCAAAAGCGACGCGATGACCAAAGGGAACCAGAACCCGTCTTCCGCGATCCATTTTTTCGACTTCCATATAGCTGGGAACGCGGTAGGTGAAGGTCTGCTTAAGGGGAACGGGCAGAGCGACATCCATCAGCCAAACCTTCTGAGTATCACCCTGATTTTTCAGATTCTCTTTCGATGCCATTTCCCCTCGTGTGAAACCACTGACGGCGGCCCATTCGACGCGGCCGCTTGCTGGTAGTTATCAGTGTTTGAAGTGTCGTGTTCCGGTGAAGTAGAGCACCAATCCGTGTTCATCTGCGGCTTGAATGACTTCGTCATCCCTAATGGAACCGCCAGGCTCGACAACCGCTGTGACACCGGCCTCAGCCGCCGCATCGATGGAATCCCGGAAGGGGAAGAAGGCATCGGATGCCATACAGGAACCACGAACCGATAAACCGGCTTCACCGGCTTTCCAAATGGCAATTTTGGCCGAATCCACCCGGCTCATTTGACCCGCGCCAACACCTACCAAGCCGTCCTGATTGGCGTAGACAATGGCGTTGGATTTAACGTGAATAACGGCGTTCCAGGCGGTCAGCAGGGCCTGTTTCTCCGCTTGCGTCGGTTGTCTGCTGGATTTTAGCTCCCAGTTTTCCATTGCCAGCCTCTTGAGGTCCCGCTGCTGGAGCAGGTAACCTTCTCTGTGACACTTTATTTCGTAGGGCACAGGGTGCGATACCGACGGGTCCATTTCCAGAACGCGCAAGTTCTTCTTGCGTCTGAACTTCTTCAGTGCCTTTTCGGTAAAGGCCGGGGCGATTACCAATTCGGCAAAGTTCTTGTTAATTTCTGCGGCCGTATCGAAATCGACTTCCCTGTTGAAAGCCAACACCCCGCCAAAAGCCGAGACGGGATCGACTGCCCGGGCTCGAATGAAAGCTTGGTGGAGGTTGTCATGGGACGCGATGCCGCAAGGGTTGGTATGCTTGACCACGACGGCCGTCGGCATTTGAAAATCGCAGGCGGCATTCCAGGCGGCTTCCATGTCCACCAGGTTATTGAAGCTGAGTTCTTTGCCCTGATGCTGCTTGAAACCCGCTTTGGACGCTCCTGAAACGCGGTAGAGGGCCGCTTTTTGATGGGGATTTTCGCCGTAGCGCAGCGTTTGTGACTGCTTGGCCGATACGCGGAGAACGGGCGGAACGGTTTGACTGGGTGTTTTGGTCAGGACCTCTTCTTTCAGTTCGACTGCATCCAGGTAGTTGGCAATGTGCATATCGTACTCAAAAGTGTGCTGGAACGCTTTGCGTGCCATTTTCAAACGAAAAGCCATGGAGGGCTTACCGGTTTCATCCAGTTCCGCCAGAAAAGTGGCATAGTCTTCGGGATCAGTGAGAATGGTGAGATGTTTAAAATTCTTGGCCGCCGCCCGGATCATGGCAGGCCCGCCGATATCGATATTCTCGACTGCATCGGCAACGGTGGCATCCTGCTTTGAAACCGTTTCCACAAAAGGATAGAGATTGACCACAACGGCTTGAATGGCGTCAATGCCGCAGTCTTCGAGTTCTTGCCGATGATCTTCCAATTCATATCTGGCCAGAATGGCGCCGTGGATACGAGGATGCAGCGTTTTAACTCTTCCACCCAGAATTTCCGGTGAACCGGTGACTTCACTGACTTTTAAAGCCGGGACACCGGCCTCTTTAAGATGGCGGAACGTACCGCCTGAACTGATGATCTCAAAGCCCGCATGGGCGATGGCTTTGCCAAATTCAGCAATTCCCTCTTTATTGGAAACGCTGATCAAAATTCGCTTTTTCACTTCTTCTCTCCTCACTTTCTAGAGATGGGGGTTATTTGAATGTTTTTATAGGGCGTGCGCCTTACATCCCCGTTCGCCTGCTGCCAGGCGTCATACCAGAGATGAGCTGATGCCGAGGCCAGGTTGGAAAAATACACACTGCTGATGCCGAAAACCGCGGATTGCTCGCTGAAAACGTGATAGGGATTGGACCCGACCTGGGAGTATTTGGCCTCGAGCACAGAAGATTGATCCTTCCTGAAACTCTGAAAGTGGTTGAGATAGGGCCTGACTCCGCCGTGTATGGAATTCAAGGATCTGTAGCCGTCAAATACAAATAGAAATTTGGGGACTTTGTAATTGAGATAGAACGAAAAACCCTTTCTCACCGGGGAAGAGCCCGTTTGGCTTGGATCCAGGAAGACTGCCAACAAACCACCCACGTATCCCATTTGGGTTATCACTATACTGAAAGGCGCTCTGTTGTTGATCAGTTGAGTGATTTTCTTTTTTTCCCGCTCTATAACGACAGGTGTTACGCGGGACTGGGGCTGTAAAACGCCTTTCTCAAAGCCGTTAAAGAGAAACTTCCCGTTTATTTTAACGATCTTCAAAAGAGTCGGGGGCAAAATTTTATGGGCTCGATAAAGCGCGTATTTCTGCGGTCGGTAAGGGACTTGACCGGTTTGAGAGGCAGACATACTGCTGCCGGGATTTAAAAGCATGAGAAAAACGAACAGGCCCATCATGGTTCCATTCTACTTCAACACGAACCCTTCACAACAGATAAAAGTCAGACTTTATTGTACGAGTCGAACACAAAAGCCAGCGGTGAGTTGACCGGCGAGTGAAAGCAGCGCGGTTAAACGGCCTTTTGCATCAATTATTATTCAACATCCCGGAGTTCAAGCAGTATGTTCAAACCCTGTCATCCTTCTTTAAAACACCGTTTTGAAAAGTGTTTCGATTTTTTCTGTCAGATCACACTTGTTGACTGTATCAATTTGCGGGATATGGACAACACGTTTTTTCGCATAGCCAGGACAGACTGCATTCCTGAGTGAGGGTTTTGCAGGACTTCAAATAGAAGTGTGTCGCTAGGTTTTTATTCTTCCCAGGGAACTCTCTCTTCCCATTCAAAGAACCAGGGCGTTCCTTCGTTATCCTGAAAACCGACTCGATGCTGTGCCACAGCAAATGTTCCCCTGGTGCCATCTTTAAACACAATCATACCACTTAGTTCCACAGGGAAATCCATATTCCAGAGAGGGCCGGAAGAAGCTGTCACGCCCTTACGGTTGAATAACTGTATGAGTTCTTTTTTCGCTTCTTTTTTATCTTTCCATCCACCGGTGTATTCCGTAATGACAATGTCCTTGATTGTATCGCCAATGACTTTCTCTAAGCTGACTTCTCTGCATGTGTTGATCGATCGGCTCTCTGGATCAACTATTGAATAAATCCCCTTCTGTGGCAGACAAAAAACGGTTGACACAAGAGTAGAACAAACGATCAGAGTGACTACTTTCATTCCATTTTTCTCCTAACGTCAAACAGCGATTTGTTGGCTGTTATTGTTCAGTAAAGATAGCGTGCTTGTGCAAAAACAATTTGGTCATTGACAACAGCATAGACAAGCCGATGCTCCTGGGTTATTCGACGAGACAAAATAGCAGAACCAAGAGATTTCAGAATCACAGGTTTGCCCATGCCTTGATAAGGATTTCGCATGACCGACTCTATTAACTGAAAAACACGAAAAGCTGTTTTTCGATCCGTTTTGACCCAATATTTCAAATCATCTTTAAACTCAGGTTGAAATACAGCGTCCTTTTGTGTGTTGTGATTAAAAGATAGTGTGTTTTTATGGCTCAAGACCGACCTCTAATCGAAATTCATCAACTGTTTGTGAAACACCAGAGCCATTTTTTGCCCTGATGAGCGTCGCCAATAGCTTCTTGGCATTTTTTGGTGAGCGAAGAAGATGCGCTGTTTCAAAGAGACCTGCAAGCTCGTCGGCACTGATCATCGCCACATCTTCATACCCACGACGCTTGATGATGACAACTTCTCTGTTGGCCGTAACTTCATCCATCAGGGAAGCTAAATTTGCGCGGGCTTGAGTGTAGGTTGTTTGGATCGTCAAAACCCCCTCCTTTATGTACAAATATACTGTACAATTTTAAGCGAAATGTGTCAAGGAGTATTGTCGACAACCAGACGCAAACGCTCGTCAATGGCTTGAGGGGAATGGTAAAGACGGCAAATAGATCGGGAACAGCTGTGACTCCGCTGCATGTTGCCAGGAGGTGTTTCGTCTTTTTGCAGGGCGAAAAAGGTGCCATGTTTGAAGAGCCCTCCTGAAAGCACACCCAAACTTACCACTGCCACATTTTCCCATCCACGATGTCACCTGACAACATCTGTTACTGCTGGCAGTCATTTGAAACTTCAAGAGAACACAAAACGCTCTCGCGTTCGAATCTTAGGTAACTCGCAGCATCACAATCTTTAATCTATGTACCTGATTGCTGTACATTCAAAAAACCAACCGCATCTATGTTGCCAGAAAACCATGTGCGAAGCCAATAGTTCCTTTTCTGTATGCCTGTTGGAAGAGGAAGAATCAGGCAGCCAGGGGTAAGTTTTTTAGTTTCATGAGTTAAAGCCGAACCATGCCCGCAAGCTCCTGGAAGATCCGTTTTAATGAAACTGGATTGGGCAACTCAATTCAAAATTTTCTGCTTTTATGGGCGTTGCTATTACACAAAGCAAAGCAGCATTAACACACGCAGCAGGTATCTCACTCCTCCTGATACCAGTCCATTGTTTTCAGGATCTTTTTCATGGCACCCGTTAGAGCGTATGGGTGGCGCTCATTCTTCCTGATCCAGGCTGAGTTCCAGTTAAGGGCAGAGTCATCGATTATAGTCTCGGAATCTTCAGGCAAATACACTTCATACAGAGCATCTATGTGAGAGTACTTGTGTGAAACTTTTACCTGAGCACGGGGTGCCATCTTTAAAAGATCGCTTTGTCCCATAGCAGAAGACGGTAACTCCCACAGCCCCTGCAGCATGCCGGAGTCGGGTCTTTGCACAATGAGCAGTGAATCACCTTTTTCAGACCAGAGACATTTGATCGTCTCTTTGCGAACCTTCACTTTTTTTGTTTTAATCGGTCTTGTCGCCGGATCCAGATTTTGCACATAAACCCGACAGTGATCCGCAACGGGACAGCAAGAGCAGGCCGGTTTGTTTGGGGTACAGACGCGTGCTCCCAGCTCCATCACGGCCTGATTGTAGTCTCCGGGATGTTGATCGGAAACCGCTTCATCGGCCAGAGCCTGATAGCACTTGCGACTGGCGGTCAAGCTGATGTCCCAATCCAGATTGAAAAAGCGCGAATAGACTCGATAGACATTGCCATCGACAACGCCAACGGGTTCACCAAAGGCAATACTGGCAATAGCCGCGGAAGTATAGGCACCAATTCCCGGTAGTTTGATCAACTCCTGCTTTGTTTCACCTAACTTACCGCCGTTTTCCCGAACGACGTATTCCGCGCATTGCTTCAACAATCGCGCCCGACGATAATAGCCCAGCCCTTCCCACAACTTGAGCAGGCGCTCCATGGGCGCATGGGCTAAACTTGTCAGGTCCGGGAATGCTTCCATGAACCGATTGAAGTAGGGAATCACGGTTTGAACTTGTGTTTGCTGGCACATGATCTCGGAAACCAGAACGCGATAGGGGTCTTTGTTCTGTCTCCAGGGCAGTTTCCTGTGATGCTCAAAGTACCATGCAAGCAGTTTTTGAGTCAGCCATTCTTTGTCCTCAACGCTGAATTTTATCATACTCCTTTCCCTTCACGACAACGCAGGAGAGCACGAGGCAGCTTGTTCATGGTGAAAGTGTGCATGTGTTTTCACAGCCACTTGGCTCCTTCTGGCAGTGAGTTGTTCCGTTGAAAAAGTCTGAATCTCATTTTAGAAGCTCAGTTTTGGAGCATTTTTTTGAATTCATCCGCGTCCTTGCCATTTGCCTGCAGCATTTCAATTAACCGCTCGATCATTTTGATTGTTGTCGGGTGTTCATTCCCAAATGTTTCCAAGGCCTTCCCGACGGCTTTTCTCTGTAAAAGTTCAGCTTCATGAACCCGTTTCAGCTCCCACTTGGTCTTGGCCAGATTGTTAACGGTAACAAGCACAATGGGATGATTTTCACCAAAAACCTCTTCCAGTTCTTGGAGCAGGTCTATTTGCATGCTTTCAGCTTTTTCATATTGACCCATATTGGAAAGAGCCGTAGCCAGGTTGCATTTGGAAACCAACGTGTTAGGGTGATTGGGTCCTAATTCACGCGTATTAATTTCGATTATTTCCCTCCGTAAATTTTGAGCCTGGTCGTAAAGCTCTAATTTTAGAAGTGTATTGGCCAAGTTGTTCATAGAAATCAGTGTATCGGGGTGGTCTCTGCCCAAAACCCGCTCTTCGATATCGACCACTTTCTGAAACAAACGCCGCGCTTCATTGTATCGCCCCAGTTCGGAGTAAGTTGTCGCCAGGTTGGACATGGCTGTCAACGTATCGGGATGCTCCTTCCCCAGAACGCGTTTTGTGCTTTGCAAAAGGTCGAGCAAAACCTCTTCGGCGGTTTCATATTGTCCCAACGACATAAATACCAACGCCAGATTGCCCTTTGAAACCAAAGTCGAGGGATGCTCGACCCCCAGCACCCTTCTCTCTAAATGAACGACCTGCTTTAAAAATGTCTCAGCCTCTTGATATTTACCCAATTCTATTTTCTGTATACCCAAATTGCCCAGAGACGCCAGGGTATCGGGATGCTCTTCCCCAAGAATCTGCTTTTGAATATCGACTATTTCTTCAAATAAACGCTCCGACTCTTCAAAACGGCCCAGCTTGGACAATGAAAGTGCCTTTAAGTTCATTGAATTAAGACTCTCCTGGTTTCTAGTGCCGTAATGCTCCACGTACAGCTCTTCAGCTGACAAAGCGTGTTGATATGTTTTGTCAAACACACCCAGGCTGAGATAGATTTTTCCAAATGTTCGATGCAAATTGGCCTGAATTAATGGATACTCTGCAAATTCTGTCTCAATTTTTTCCTGAGCGTCATCCAGTAAATCAATAACTTTCAACTCGATGCCTTCCTCGTGGGGATCAACACTCATGAGCATTTCACTGAGGAAACTGTTAATTTTTTGAGTTGCTTCGGCAGAACGCTTGGCTCGGTAGAAACCCAAAGTTGAAAAAATGGTTCCAAGAATCAAGAGGACCAAAAAGGCCGCCAAGACACCTTTTTTAATTCGACGTGAGGGGATAGCCTGAATCCACTTGAGCTTTTCATCAACTTCAATGGCTGAAGGACGACGGGCCGGTCTGATATCCTTTAGCCGGTTAATCAATTTGGTTAAGTCTTTCCCCAAACCTTCTACGGGTAAGGTTTCACCGTGAATAGCGTTCCACAATACGGATTCAACCGCTGAGCCTGGCGAATAAAGTGGCTTTTCCGTAAACATCTCCTGAAAAATCAATCCCAAAGAGTACATGTCACTGGCAGTGGTCGGGGGTTCAGCATTGGCTTGTTCAGGACTCATATACATGGGTGTACCCTGAATTTGATTTTTCACGGTTTCCATCTCTGAAGCGAAACTGTCGATCCGGGTCTCTCGCGATGTACTCTGTCTGCTGAAATGCAGACTTACATCTAAAAGGTGCTCTGCTATTCCAAAATCAAGAATCTTCACATGACCTTTTCTAGTAATCATGATATTACTGGGTTTGAGATCGCGGTGCACAATACTCAACTCATGAGCAGCAACCAAAGCGGAGGTAATTTCCCGGGCAATTCTTAACTTTTCATTGTAAGACGGTTTGGATTCAAGGTACTTCTTGAGGTTTTTTCCCGAAACCAGTTCCATGACGAGAAAAGTTCCCTCGTTTGACTCTATTAGATCGTATAGACGACATACGTGCCGGTGTTCCAGTTTAGAGAGGATTTTGGCTTCTCGATACAGGCCAGAAGTGGCACTCTGATTCCGCACCAGGTCTCTGCGAATGGCTTTGACCGCGACTCTTCTATCGAGCTTACGATCATAGGCTTCGTAAACATCGCCCATGCCTCCCGACCCGAGAAGGCCCATTAAATCAATGTGTCCGATGGTGGTTCCTGTCAATGTCATTTCCAATCCCCTCCTGATCTTCCATCTGCCTGGACCACGGAATTGTATTTCATCTGAATTTTATCGTTTTACCAGATTGACGCGAGCCCGATGAAACAGCCATAAGCCCTCCATCCAAAGCATCTGTTTTATTTTGACATTGAAATCGCTTGGAGAAAAACCGTTTCATGAGGCTATAATACACGTAAAACGTTAAAAAATCACTTGGCGTTTCGTTAAAAATGAAACGGTTAACCGAGTTTGAGAGACGATGACTTTCTTGTCAGACCAACACAATTAACTCAAAAGCCTTGCATGACTTTATAGGTTTTGATCGGTTTTGAATAACTTGACATCATCACGATCTCTTTGCTCGCTGTTTTCAGTAAATTGAGCAAAACCAATACAGGCACACCTTGTTTGGGCCCTGCTGTCGGCTGTCAAAATCAGGATGATTTTCACAATTGAGGGATATTCATGATTGTCAATTCCGAATCCGTATTGAGAAAGTGGGGATCAAACCTTACTCTGCTTCTGCACTCTCTATTTCGTTCAATTTCAAACCTATCACCGAATAGCGTTTGCTTTTAGGGTCACGCACCACGTAAAATGTGACAAAATCAAAGGCTTTCCATTGAACACGCGTTCATCTAATGCCTAAGATATAAAACGAATTAACACATTAGGAGTTATACATGGACATTCAACAAATCTTGCAAATAGGTGCCACTCTATTTAAAGACAAACTAGGTCAAGCCGGCGGAAAACTCGATATGTCTTTGATCATCAAAGCGCTCTCGGGTCTCTTGAGCAATCAATCTGGAAAAATTGACCTCAGCTCCATTGTTTCCAACCTCGACGCCAACGGACTGATGTCTGTGGCGGCTTCCTGGTTGGGAGACGGCGGCAACAAGAGTATCTCGGCTGATCAAATTGCCAAAACATTCGGATCCGATAAAATTTCCAGCTTTGCTTCCAAGTTGAACCTGGATGAAGGAACCGCCTTAGAGGGCCTCACAGAAGCAATTCCCGGTATCGTGGATAAATCCAGCCAGGGCGGCAATATACTCGATTCGGTAGGCGGTATTTCAGATGCCCTTGGCGGTTTGAAAGGGCTGTTCGGTTAATAAATTGACAAGCTCAAAAGTACCACAGCGCGCTTTTGGCTTTTAACCGGTAATTCACTCATGGCAGACTACCCCAAACCTTCACTGACATCTGACGCTGTTGTATTAACTGGCACTGGCCATCAGATGAGAGTCCTCTTAATTGAAAGAGGCAATCAGCCCTGCGTGAATCAGCTCGCTTTCCCGGGCGGTTTTGCCGATCAGGGTGAACCCATTCTGATAACCTGCCTGCGTGAACTAGAAGAGGAAACGGGACTGAAAATCCACCCTCATCACGCCATTCCGCTGTCATTGAGATGCAAACCGGGAAGGGATCCCAGAGGCTGGACAGTCAGCCAACCCTTCCTGTTTTGGCTGGAAGAGGCAAAACCGGTTCAGGGTCTGGATGACGCCAGGTCGGCCGAGTGGGTCCCTCTCTCCGCTGTCAAAACACTGGCATTTGATCACGGAGCGATTTTATGTGAAGCGCTCGGTAAATTCTGGCACTGCATGCCGACGCGTTCCCGAAAGCTGGCGGGTATTCGCGGTTATCTCGCGCCCGACCCAAATGAACCCTGCGCCGGCGAAATCACCTTTTTCGGCGGCAGTTTCAACCCTTGGCACGCGGGTCACCAGGCTTGCCTGGAAGCACTGCCTGCAGACCAGCAGCTCATTGTCGTGCCAGACCAAAACCCTCTCAAAGCGGGTCCTGCCAATTGGTGTTACTGGCGTCATTACCTCAACATTTGCAAGCAAACGGGAGAGGAACACCGGGTTTTTCCCGGATTCTGCGGTATGGAACACCCCAATCCAACCGCCGGGTGGATTGATGATACCAGCTGGCCCAAAGTCAACCTCCTGCTTGGAAGTGACAGTTTTAAGAACATCCATCGCTGGATCGACCATGAAAAATTGCTCAATTCCATTCACACGCTCTTTGTGGTACCAAGAAAGGGGGCAGACCGTTTCTTTCAGCAAACGTCCAAACGCATTCAAATGGATGCAAAAACCATAACAATCAAGAAACTGGCTGATCATCCACATAGGGAGCTCTCCTCCACAACACTCCGAAAAAGCGCCCAAAAGAGAGCGTAATGAAAATACTCGTTCTCACTAAATACGGAGACCTGGGACCCAGCAGCCGCGTTCGCTTCTATCAGTACATTCCCTTTCTTGAAAAAAGGGGCGCTGTCATCGATGTATCTCCTCTGCTGGACAACGCTTACGTTAAAGCACTTTACAGCGGAGAGAAATTCGGTTTCACCAATCTGCTGAAAGCCTATTGGAGAAGGTTGAGAGTCATGCGAACGAGCCGGCAGTACGACCTCGTTTGGATAGAGAACGAATGCCTGCCTTTCTTCCCCTTTCTTCTTGAAAAGTGCCTCTACAAAAAGCATGGCGGCACCGTTGTCAACTACGACGACGCTATTTTTCACCGCTACGACCTGCATCCCAACGCTATCGTCAAGTCTGTTTTAGGACAGAAAATAGACCGCGTCATGTCGGCCTCATCCGCTGTCATCGCCGGCAATCGTTACCTGGCAAACCGAGCCAGCCGTGCTCAAGCCAGGCAAATCGAGGTGCTTCCCTCGGTAATTGATCTTGATAGCTATCCCATGCAGGAGACCCGCTCAAAAACAGACGGGAAACTCATCATCGGGTGGATCGGTACACCCAACACCGCCCGCTTTTTAAGCCGAATTCATCAACCCCTGACAGAAGCAAGCCGATCTCTGCCTGTTGAACTCCACCTCATGGGTCTTTCTGAATACACCCTGGAAGGCGTCCAGGTTCAATGCGTTCCCTGGACTGAAAGCGGCGAGTCGAAATTCCTGGCTCATATCGATGTGGGTATCATGCCGCTCGATGACGGCCCCTTTGAGCGCGGCAAGTGCGGTTACAAATTGATTCAGTACTTTGCCAGTTCAAAACCGGTCATCGCCTCCCCTGTTGGAGTCAACAAGCAGTTGGTTAGCCCCGAAAACGGCTTTCTGGCCGAAACCCGCGATGATTGGCTCCACGCGTTCAGACAAATTCACCGTTTGAAAACAGAGGGACGCCTTTCTGAGTTGGGAGTACAGGGCAGGAAGATGATCGAGCGGCATTACAGTATTCAATCCACAGTCGATAAACTCTGGAAAATACTGCAAAACGCGAGGAGTCAATAACCATGTGCGGCATTGTGGGCATCGCCTTTAAACAAACCTCCATGGACATCCTGAAAAGAATGACAGCAAGCATGCAGCTCCGCGGACCCGATGCGCAAGGCACCTGGATGTCCGACGATCAGACAGTCGCTTTAGGACACCGCAGGCTTTCCATTATCGATCTCACTGAATCGGGCTCACAGCCCATGAGCGACCCCGCCCAACGCTGGCACCTCACCTTCAATGGAGAACTCTACAATTATCGCGAAATGAAAGCACAACTCGAAGAGTTTCACCTTTCCTACAGGGGCTCTTCGGACACTGAGGTTCTGCTTATGGGTCTTGCCCACTGGGGTGTTGAAAAAACACTGCAACTGGCCGACGGCATGTTTGCCTTTGCCGCCTGGGACAGTGCAGAGAAGAAACTCTACCTGGCCAGAGATCGATTTGGAGAAAAACCGCTTTATTACGGCTGCGTCAATGGCGCTTTTGTCTTTGCCTCGGAACTCAAACCGCTCTTCAAATACCCGGATTTCAAGCCTGAGATTGATCCCTATGCCCTCTACACCATGCTGACTTTTTCCTACATCCCGGCACCTCATTCCATTTACCGCGACCTTCACAAACTCAAACCAGGTCATTATCTGGAAGTCACCCGCGCTTCAAAGTGGGAATTGAAGACCTATTGGGATTTGAACAGAGTTGTGGAGGAGGCACTTGAACACCCACACAAGGCATCTGAAAAAGAGACCTTTGAAAAAGCCGAACAGCTTTTAAAGCGTTCTGTTGCGCTGCGATCTGTTTCCGATGTTCCCCTGGGCTGTTTCCTGTCCGGCGGTATCGATTCATCTTTAATTACAGCCATGATGTGCCAATCATCGGCCAGTAACGTGTCCACTTTTTCCATTGGCTTTGAAGAAGCGCGCTTCAATGAAGCCGATTTCGCCCGAAAAACGGCCTCTCATCTGGGAACCGACCACACGGAACTGATACTGACAGAATCCGATGCGAGAAACGTCATTCCCGACCTGCCTCACTATTTCGATGAACCCTTTGGCGACTCCTCTCAAATACCCACCTTTTTAGTCAGCCGGCTGGCACGCCGCGATGTTACTGTCTGCCTCAGTGGCGATGCGGGTGACGAACTCTTTGGCGGATACACGCGCTACGTTCACGGCCCTGTTCAATACAGTCGATTCCACAAGCTTCCCTCCTTTGTGAGAACCGCGGCAGGAGCGACTCTTCAGTCTCTCTCTCCAGCCGTCTGGGATCGCCTTTACAATACTTTGAGCGGTATGATACCGGAACGCTATCGAGTTATGCACTTTGGAGAAAAACTGCAAAAACTGGCCCGAGCCATACGGTCCGCGGGACGGGCCGAACACTTCTACCAAAATCTGATCGTTCAAACAGAGAAAGTCGATCAATTGATGAATGACCATTCAACCCATTTTTCCTTGCCCGAAACAGGTTGGCAACAGAACCAAACTCTTTTGACCAACATGATGGTTCAAGATGCCCTGGGTTACCTGCCTGGAGACATATTGACGAAAGTCGACCGGGCATCGATGGCTGTCAGCCTGGAATCCCGGGTACCTTTCCTGGAGCCCAAGCTCTTTCAGTTTGCCTGGTCTCTTCCGCTTGAGTACAAAATCCGCCAGGGTAAAAGTAAATGGATCTTAAGAGAGGTTTTGGCCAAATATGTACCGAGAGCTCTTTTTGAAAGACCCAAGTCCGGCTTCGCCATTCCTGTCGCAGCCTGGCTCAGAAAGCCACTAAAAGCGTGGGCGGAAGACCTGTTACCGCTCGACCCCAGGAGCCACACACTTATTAGAGGAGATCAGGTCAGCAAGCTCTGGAAGGAGCACCAAAACGGCACCCGTGATCACAACGCCATACTTTGGAACATTTTAATGTTCAGAGCCTGGGAAGAGCACTTCCATACTTAACATTCAAGGGCGAGGCAATTGTCTTCCCGTCTCTATGGATTCTCGCTTTGACAGCCGCTAGTGGATGATCCTGGCAATTGGCTGTTGATGAACTTCAGGAGCCTTTACGGCCACTTGTTCCATGATCCTTTCAACAATACGGTTGGCCGAAAGTCCCGCTGTCTCCAGCGCTTCAGCGCGATGGCCATGCTCGATCCATTCATCTTCAATGGCAAGGATACTGAGCTTTTCGGTTGGCAGTTTCTCTTTCTGAGCCCATTCCATAACAGCCGAGCCAAAGCCGCCCGCAACAACGTGTTCTTCAACTGTAAAAACGATGGCCTGTCTGGTGAGTTCGGCTCGAATCATCTCGCCATCAAGAGGCTTGGCAAAACGCGCGTCGATAAGTGAAAAGCTAAGGCCGTGTTTCTGTTTGAGAAGATCCAACACGTCAAGACAAATATAGACCATGCTTCCATAGGCGATCAGTGTGCCGTCATTACCCGAAACCAGCTGTTCGGCTCTTCCCAAAACGAGTTCGCCAGCGGGTAATTCCGCATCCGCGTGAGGTACTCTTGTTCTGGGAAAGCGGATAGCCGATGGTCCCTGATGATGGAGAGCCAGGCGCATCATCTGACGCAGGAGCTTGCCATCACGGGGAGCCATAAGGGTCATGTTCGGGAACATGCGGCAATAGGCAATATCAAACACACCGTTGTGAGTAGCACCATCGGGACCAACCACGCCTGCCCGATCCAGGCAGAGTACCACGGATGTGTTGATGAGTGACAGTTCCTGAAAAATCTGATCGAAAGCTCGCTGCATGAATGTGGAATAAACAGCGCACAGCGGTTTCTTGCCGCCTAAAGCCAGACCTTGTGCCAGGCCCACGGCATGCTGCTCTGCCATGCCCACATCGTGAAAGCGCTCCGGAAACCGCTTCTTGAACTCAATTAAACCCGTACCGTCCGCCATGGCCGCCGTAATGGCCATGACATCCTCGTCCTGTTCGGCCAGTTGAATGGCCTGATTGGCAAAAACATCGGTAAA
>PDWJ01000826.1_pt1 | contig 43578 bp, 35 predicted proteins | sample 1430881 | NCBI WGS metagenome assembly PDWJ01 (sample SAMN01162460, study PRJNA174530) | Oral metagenome, whole genome shotgun sequencing project. | biome: Marine environment; feature: Marine mammal; material: Swab sample of the gingival sulcus; isolation source: swab sample of gingival sulcus...
CATCAAGAAGCCGATGCCAACGATCAAGCCGAGCCATTGGGCTTGGATGCCGTACTCGGTCCGGAAGTCGTCGAGCACGGTGAACATGACGCCATACCCGGCGGTCATGATGCCGGTGACCACCCCGAATAGTAAGACTCGTGCTCGCATCACCGAGGGATGCTAACCGCGCTGAGCAAGACCTTGACTCGGCTCATCATCCACCCGGTGAAAACGTAAAAGCCGGGGAGGGCCACCGTCGCTGGAACCCTCCCCGGCTCAAACCAAGCTGGTCACATCTGACCAGACATAACCAGATGTGGCTGGATCAGATAGCACCCACCATGCGAGCACCCTCAAGGGTGTTCTCCAGCAGGCACGCAATCGTCATCGGGCCAGTACCACCCGGCATCGGGGTGATCGCCCCGGCGATCGATTCGACAGCGTCGAAGTCGACATCGCCGACGATCCCGTCAGCGGTGCGGGACACACCCACATCGATCACCGCAGCGCCCGGCTTCACGTGATCAGCGGTGATCATGTGAGCAGCACCAGCGGCAGCGACGATGATGTCAGCCTCGCGGCACACCGCAGCCAGATCGGCAGTGCGGGAGTGGGCCAAGGTCACCGTGGCATCGCAGCCCTTACGACCCAGGAGCAAGACCTGGGGCAGGCCGACCAGGGTCGAACGACCAACCACCACGGCCCGCTTACCCGATGTCTCAATCCCGTAGCGCTCGAGCAGGCGCATCACCCCAAGCGGGGTGCAGGGCACATGACCGGGCAGGCCACGGAGCAAACGGCCCATCGACCGCTCGGTCAGACCATCAACGTCCTTTTCGGGCGGGATCATGGCCAAGACCGGCTCGGGGTCGAGATGGTCGGGCAGGGGAAGCTGAACCAGGATCCCGTGCACGCTGGAGTCGGCGACCAGCTCGGCCACCGCCGCCTCAACCTCTTCCTGGGTTGCCTCGGCGCCCAGGGTGACGCCACGCGACACCAGACCAGCCTCTTCGGCCTTGCGGTGCTTCATCCGAACATAGATCTGGCTCGGCTTGTCAACGCCGACCAGGACGGTCGCCAAGCAGATCTCCGGCGAACCAGCCGCCTTGATCTCTTCAGCGATCCGGGCCACCGTCTCATCGCGCAGGCGATTGCCATCCAACAAGATGGCGCCGCCAGGGGTGCGTTCGTAATCACTCATGATGTTCTCCTCGATCAGGACAGGCCGACGATCAAGCCGTCGTCGTCGAAGTCGATACGGGTAGCAGCCGGCTCCTCTCACGCTTGGCCCGAGCGCTATAGCTGACCTGGCTGGCGCCATAGATCCGAGTGGCGACCCGCTCGATCTTCTCGGTGAGCGAATCCTCGTCCTTGTAGAGGAACTCGAAGTCGTTGGGCTCTTCGCACGCCTCAGCAACCGCTTCACCGAGTTCAACCGAACCGGCACCACCATCGCTGAAGTGGGTCGACACGGCGACGCGAGCACCGGCTTCTTCGGCGATCTGACGGATCATGTCGAGCTCGCTGGCGTGGTCGGTGGGGAAGGCGTTGACCGCCACCACCGGGGTCACCCCGTGGGCCTTGACATTGTCGATCTGCTTCTTCAAGTTGGCGGCGCCAGCGGCGACGTCATCGGGATTCTCAGCCAGCATCTCTTCGGGCAAGCCCCGGCCAGCGACGACCTTGTAGGCACCCGAGTGGGCCTTGAGGGCCCGCACGGTGGCGACGAGAACAGCAGCATCGGGAGCGAGACCCGAGTTGCGGCACTTGATATTGAAGAAGCGCTCAGCTCCCATGTCGGCACCAAAGCCGGCTTCGGTGATCACATAGTCGCCACCATGGATACCGACCATGTCGCCGATCACCGACGAGTTGCCGGTGGCGATATTGCCGAACGGGCCAGCATGGACGATGACCGGGGTGCCTTCGAGGGTTTGGAGCAGGTTGGGCTCCAACGCATCACGCATGATGACCGACATCGCGCCGGCAGCGCCGAGCTGCTCAGCGGTGACCGGCTGGCCGTCACGGGTGTAGGCGACCACGATGCGACCGAGACGCTTACGCATGTCGTCGGGACCGGTGGTCAGACCGAGCATGGCCATCACTTCAGAAGCGGCAGTGATGTCAAAACCGGACTGACGGGTGACCCCGTCCATCCGGCCACCGAGGCCGATGACGATATTGCGCAGGGCCCGGTCGTTGACGTCCATGACGCGACGCCAGGTGATGTTGTTGAGATCGATACCCAGCTCATTGCCATGATGGAGATGGTTGTCAACCATGGCCGCCAGGAGGTTGTGAGCGGCGGTCACAGCGTGGAAGTCGCCGGTCAGGTGGAGGTTGAACTCCTCCATCGGCACCACCTGGGCGTAGCCGCCACCGGCAGCGCCACCCTTGATGCCGAAGGTCGGGCCCATCGAGGGCTGACGCAGGGTGAGCACGGCCTGCTTGCCGAGGTGCTTCATGCCCTGGCCAAGACCGACCGCGGTGGTCGTCTTGCCTTCGCCGAGCGGGGTCGGGGTGATCGCCGTGACGACCACATACTTGGCCCGGGGGCGATCGGCCATATCCTCGATGGCGTCAAGAGAAATCTTGGCGATATGGGGGCCATAGGTCCGCAGGTGCTTATCACTCACCCCCATTTCGGCTGCTACCTCAGTGATGGGGCGAAGATTGGCCGCACGGGCAATCTCAAGATCAGTAGGGAAAGACATGATGCTCCTTGTCGACGTAAGTGTCGTGGCTGTCGTGGCTGTCGTAAACCAGCGCCGTCGTACATTCTGGCGCATCTGCCGCCAAGGATCGACCTTTTCTTGACTTTCTGTTAAAAAGTCCCGAGGTTTTACGCCAGAAGGCCTACAGATCACTCGTAGCAAGCATGATCGGGCCGGTTAGCCCGCGGCTCGCGCCGCCTCAAGCCAGGTGTCGACCAGGTCGCGATGGTCGGTGATCCACTGCTGGGCGAGCTCTTCGGGTGTGGCTCCGTTGTCTTGGGCAACGGTTTGCTCCGACACATCGATCACCGAGAGCTTGACCTGTTCGAAGAGGACCTTGGCTGCTGGGTTAGCGTCCAAGAACTCATTGTTAGCGGTCACCTGGATATCAGCGGTGATCCACCCCAACTGGCAGGTGCCAGCATCGGCTGCGGCTGGACACTGCTCAGCCGGAATACCGGCCTGACCGGGAAGCTGAGCGAAGTTCTCGCCACCGTCGATGCCGAGCGGATTGGAATCATCAAGGATCGAATCCATAGCCAGCCAGTAGACATTGTCGCCGGGACGCAGCTGGGTGACATAGGAGCTCGGCGTCCAGGTATAGATCACCATTGGCTCGCCCTTGTTGGCCTGAGCCACCGCCTGGGCGACCATGGCGTCATAGCCAGCCACGGTCTGTTCGATCTTGTCCCAACCAGAAAACGCGATCTGGCTCTCGATGATGTCGTCGCAGTTATAGCTCTCTTGACAACCAAAGATCTGGGCGATGCCATCACCGGGCTTGGCGTCATACTTGTCAAACTCGGCCCGAATCGTGGGATCGTCATTGAGTTGGTCGAGAGTGGTCACCCCAAACTCATCAGCGAACGAGGCGGTGATCAAGAAGCCCTGGAGTCCACCGGCAACCATCTCTTCACCGATTGCTGAGACATGATCACCAACGGTGGAGCCATCGGGAAGCTCATTGGTCAGCCAGCTGGCATGACCGGGATACCACGAGTTGACCCAGAAATCGGCATCGCCCTGGGCGAGGGCGATATAGAAGGTTGATGGAGCCAGCTCAAGATCGGCTGGATCGCTGACCTCATAGCCCAGCTCCTGGAGCAAGGCCCGATAGAGCGCGGCCTGGAAATAGCCCGATGACCAGTCGCCACGAGCCATGGTGACCGTCACACCGTCACCGGGCTGCTGAGTACCCGAATCAGCAGAATCAGCCGGGTCAACCGAATCAGTCGGCTCAGCGCCAGCGCTGTCAGCGGTCTCGCTGGCCTCGTTCGTGTCGGCAGCCGGTGCCTCGGTGACCGCAGCAGCATCAGTCGCGTCGACGGGTTCATCGCTTCCACCGCAGGCGCTCACGCCAAGCGCCAGGGCGGCGACGACTACGAAGGTGGTGGTTGTCTTGCTCATAGGACTGGATTCTCCTCTATCGATGTGACCGGTTCGACACAAACGCCAAACCTGCCCCCACGTCGCATTAGATCGTTACTCCAGCCAAATCAGAACCCAACGGGCCGAATTGGCGCGCGCTCATCTCCCGATCCAGCCATGTCGATGAGCCTGGTAACCACGATCGCCGGCGGGGTGAACGCCGATGGTCACCCCTGATCGCGATAGACCCGATCGCGTTCAAAGTTGGTGACCAGCTTGGTGGAGACCGCCACCAACAGCCCACCGGCGAGTACGGCGATAAACGACCCGACCCCGCTCACAATCTTGGGATCGGTTGCCCGGGCCAAGGTCCCAATCCAGGCCAGCCCAACCCCAGCTGCTCCAGCACCACACCCGATCGAGACCGTGCTGGCGATCCATCGATGACGATCGCTCGCCCGGCTGAGACCCGCTCCCGGAATCAGGGCGACAAGACCCGCGCCTGAGGCCAACAGGGTCCACCATCCGAGACGAGCGCCTTGTGAGGTTGCTCCATCAAGAATGATCCGCTCGGCCACTGTCGCTTGATTACGCAGGGTGGTGATCTGCTGAGCGCCGACCGCCTCGGCCACCTCGCCTGCCTCAACCTGGTCTTTGATCTCTTGGATTTCGGCTTCAAGCTCGGGGGAAAACACCACATCTTGGCGCTGATCGAACGACCAGGCCGACACCAGGGCGATCACCGCCAAGATGACCGCTACCCCACCGCCGAGGAGACGTCCCTTGGAGATCGACAACGGCAAGGGACGGCGGGGCGAGGTGGGAGTGATCACCATCCACCACAACGAACCAGCCACCATGATGAGGCCACCGATGATGGCGACGATGACCCCAACACCGGGCCGATGGTCGACCGCTCGAGGCGATGCCTGACCAAACCCGTAGGCGAGAGCAACCAGTGCAACCACGATCGAGACCGCTGTCGCACCATCAGGACGGAGCCAGCGCGGCCCCCAGCCGGGGCGCACCATGCCCACGACCGCAGCAGCAACCACAACCACGGCCGATCCAGCGATCACGACACCGAACCAGCTCCCGCCCGATGCCGCCAGACCGTTGAGGACCTGACCGGCCAACGCTTCGTCGGCTCGTCGAGCATACGAGCTGTACTTGGCCGCATCGTGGGCCCACGGCAACACCAGCGAGATCACGGCGATCACCGCCCCGGCAGCTGATATCAGTGCAGCGCTTCGTTCAGCGCTGGTCAGAGGGACAACCGTCCCGTTCCAGCGCCCAGTGTCGACGACAGCCTCGCCCCCACGGTCAGCCAACAATGCCGACGGATCGCGACGGGCCCGCCAGGCTCGGCCGATACGCCGGAACAGACCAGCATTGTTGCCCCCTTCGGGCTGGCTGATCCGATCGAGGACCACCGCCACCAAGAAGAAGGCCAATCCAGCTGATGCTGCCAGGGCTGGATCCTGATTATTGATCGCTTTGAAGAGCAGGTTGCCCAAGCCCCCAGCGCCCATGATGGCAGCGATTCCCAACATCGAAATCGACAACAACAAGGTCTGGTTGATCCCGGTCATGATCGCCGGCCGGGCCAAGGGAATCTGGACATCGACTAAGACCCGCCGCTCGGAGGCCCCGAACGACCGGCTGGCTTCGACCACCTCAGCTGGCACCTGGCGGATGCCCAGATTGGTCAACCGGATCAGGGGTGGGATAGCGAAGATCATGGTCACCATGGTCGCCGACACCTCGCCGATCCCCCAGAAATAGATGAAGGGCAACATATAGACGAAGGAATGGACCACCTGCATGGCGTCGAGGACCGGACGAACCACTCGCCACACCCCGTCATAGCGTCCCGACAAGATCCCGATCGGGATCCCAACGATCACACAGATGATGACCGCCACGGCGATATAGCCGATCGTGCGAGCGGTTTGGATCCAATACTCATATCCGAGCAGACCGCACACGATGAGGGCGATCGCCACCCCGATCGCCACTCGGAGATTGCGGGCCAGATAGGCGATCACGAACATGATCGCCACCACGACTACCCACGACACCTCGGTCAAGAAACTGTCAACGATGGTGTGCAGCAAGACATCGAAGGGCCACTTGATCACATCGAGCAGCCCTTCCAGATGGGCGACCACCCAGGTGATGATCTGCTTGATCCAGTCCCCGAACGGGATCGTGAACTGGTCGAGCACCCGATCGTCGATCAGGTTGGGGTCGGCAGCGCTGATCATGGTCATCACATGAACACCTCGCGCTCAAACCCGTCGATCAAGGATTCGACTCGACCGAGCTCTTCGATGATCTGTCGAGGATCAAGATTGCCGATCAGACGTCCCTCAGCATCGACCACGGCAACCGGCAGGCCCCGACCGGCGGTGGCATAGACCTCATTGAGGGTGTTGCTCGGACGACAGGTGTCAAAATCGCTGCGCAGCGCATCGGCTAAGCGATCCGATCCCATCCGGCTCACCCGATGGCCGTCGCTCGCCGTCAGGATCGATACCGGTCTCCCCCCACTATCGATGACAAACGCTCCGGCCCGCTCACCCAGGTGATGGAGCCCAGCGCTGAGGGTCATCGCTGGATCGATCGGGTTGGGAGCCATCATGATCTCGCTGACCTCAATCACCCGACCTTGGTCGACATCTTGCACAAACTCGGCGACATAGCCGGTAGCTGGACGGGTGAGGATCTCTTCGGGGGTACCGATCTGGACCACTTCGCCGTCTTTCATGATGCCCACCCGGTCGCCGAGGCGCAGGGCCTCATTGAGATCGTGGGTGATGAAGAGGATCGTCTTGTGGAGATCGGCCTGGAGAGCGATCAGCTCGTCTTGCATCTGGCGACGGATGAGGGGATCGAGGGCCGAAAACGCTTCATCCATCAACAAGATGTCCGGGTTGCTGGCCAAGGCCCGAGCTAAGCCCACCCGTTGTTGCATACCACCCGACAGTTCATCGGGCATCGACGCGGCATAGGCCTCAAGACCGACCATGCTCAAGGCATCGATCGCTGCCCGATCTCGCTCCCGTTTGGACAAGCCCTGGATCTTGAGCCCGTAGCCAACATTGTCGATGATCTTGCGATGGGGAAAGAGGGCGAAATGCTGGAAGACCATGCCCATCTTTTCTCGGCGGAACGACTGTAGTGCTGCCCCGGTCATCGCCTGGACGTCTTGTCCATCGACCACAACCTCACCAGCGGTCACCGTATGGAGCTTGTTGACCGTGCGAATGGCGGTGGACTTGCCGGACCCCGACAACCCCATCACCACGAAGATCTCACCTTCGACCACCGAGAAACTCACATCGCAGAGACCGACCACATGATTGGTCTGCTCCTGGATATCAGCCTTGGAGACACCGTCCTGGGCCAGTTCGAGGGCGCGACCGCGCGGCTGGTCGCCAAAGATCTTGTACACGCCACTCAGGCGAATCTTGTCGCTCACTGGTCGTCTCCCGCGACGAACACACCTGGGGTGCATCGTCGTCACTGTGGTGTCAGTTCACCTTAGCAATGCTGACCAGGTCTGTTGGACAGGGCGGAGCCGGTCACTAAACCCACTACCGTGGCTCTGGTGAGTGTGTTCGCCACCTGGACTCGACGTCGCTGGATCACGGCGATCGTCGCTGCGGTGATCACCGCCCTCGCGGTCGGCCTCCCCACCGACGTGATTCCCAATCCGGTCTTTGGTCGAGCTATCGAGGTCACCCTGTGGTCGTACCCCAGCCTGGTGATCACCTCGATTCTGGCGGGGCTCTTGATCGCCACCTATGTGCGCGAGCCCGATGTGGAGTCTGAGACTCCACCGACCAATGCTGGACTTGATCGGCCTGGTCGAGCTGGTGGTATCGGCGGCTTCTTGACCTTTTTTGCTGTCGGTTGCCCAACCTGCAACAAGTTGGTGATCATCGCCCTGGGTTCGTCGGGAGCCCTCGACTGGTTTGCTCCAGCTCAGCCAATCCTGGCGATCGCCTCGATTGCACTCTTGGGCTGGGCCCTCAAAACCAGGCTGGCGAACCAGATCTCCTGCGCCGTACCAGCGTGATCCGAGCCATCTGGGCTGCTCGATCAGGCACAATAGAACGATGAGCGAGTTCGTCTCTGAGATTTTCGATGCCGATGAGTGGGATCAGGTCCCCGGCTTCGACTTCACCGACATCACCTATCACCGGGCCCGCCGGGTCAACGCGGTGCGCATCGCCTTCAATCGGCCCGAGGTGCGCAACGCCTTTCGCCCCCACACCGTCGATGAGCTCTACACCGCTCTCGATCATGCCCGCATGTCATCCGATGTGGGCTGTGTGCTCCTCACCGGCAACGGCCCATCACCCAAGGATGGTGGTTGGGCGTTTTGCTCGGGTGGCGACCAACGCATCCGGGGCCGTGATGGCTACAAATATGCCGAAGGAGACACCGCTGACACCATCGACCCAGCTCGGGCTGGCCGGCTTCACATCCTCGAATGCCAGCGCTTGATCCGGTTTATGCCCAAGCCGGTGATCGCTGTCGTGCCCGGTTGGGCCGCCGGTGGGGGCCACAGTCTCCATGTGGTGTGCGACCTCACCCTGGCCAGTGCTGAACACGCCCGGTTCAAGCAGACCGATGCCGATGTGGCCAGCTTTGATGCTGGCTACGGCTCGGCCTATCTCGCCCGCTTTGTGGGCCAGAAGTTTGCTCGAGAAGTCTTTTTCTTGGGTCGCGAGTACACCGCCGACCAGATGCACCACATGGGTGGGGTCAATGAGGTGGTGCCCCACGCTGAACTCGAAACCGTCGCCCTCGAGTGGGCTGAAGAGATTTGCGCCAAGTCACCAACCGCGCAGCGGATGCTGAAATATGCCTTCAACATGATCGATGACGGCCTGGTCGGTCAGCAGCTTTTCGCCGGTGAAACCACCCGGTTGGCCTATGGCACCGATGAAGCCGCTGAAGGCCGTGACGCCTTCTTGAACAAACGGGATCCGGACTGGTCAGACATCCCGTATTACTACTGAGCTGACGATCGCTGACGTGACCACTGCCGAGCTCATCACGACTGACCTGGTTGCCTCAAGATCGAGATGACCGATTTCGTCTTCATCGAGCGAGCTGATGATGAGCGCATCGCCCGGTTTCGGCTCCGAGAACGCGGCCTCGCGTCGCGGGCCGAACGTCGTGATGATGCGGGAGCGGGACTCTTCTTGGCCGAAGGTGACCTGGTGGTCGAACGAGCCCTCACCGCTGGGTGTGTCCCGGTGGCAGCCCTGGCCGATGCCCACCACACCCCGGCTATTGCCACCCAGTTGGCCAACGCTGGCGCTGAGGTCTATGTGGGCGGTGATGAACTGCGGGCCCTGGTCACCGGACTGGGCATGCCCCACCCGATCATCGCCCTCTTCGCCCGGCCACCTCGTCCCTCGGCTGACGACCTGACCGCCCACGCCAACCGATTGGTGGTCATCGAGGCGGTTGACAATCCGGTCAATGTGGGCTCGATCGTGAGAAACGCTGCCGCCCTGGGCTGGGATGGGTTGCTCGCCGATCACACCAGCGCTGATCCGCTCTCTCGCCGAGCCTTGCGGGTCGCGATGGGAACAGCATTCTCACTCCCCCACGCTCGCACCACCCAGCTCACCGAGGTGATCGCCCACCACCGGGAGCAGGATCCGGCGATGACCTGGTATGCCCTCACCCCATCACCAGACGCTGTCGACATCACCGAGATCACGCCCACCGGCCGCCGGGCTCTGCTGATCGGCTCCGAACGATCCGGGCTCAGCGACGAACTCTTGAAGATCACCCAGCCAGTACGCATCCCGATGGCTCACGGGGTCGACTCTCTCAATGCTGCTGCCGCTGCCGCGGTGGCGTGTTACGCCCTGCGATAGGTCTTGTGAACCGGTCGCTAGGCGGTCCAGCGGAAGAGCCGCTTGGCCACGGCGAGACCACCGGCAGCCCACACAGCGGCAACCGGGATGGTCCACCAGGTCACACCTCCGGTTGACCAGTGGCGGAGCGCTTCACCGAGTGCCGCGGTTGGCAAGGCGCCGATGATGGGCGACAGCCACGATGGCAGCTCATCAAGGGGCCAGATGATGCCCCCGCCAGCCATTCCCGCCAGATAGATCACGTTCACTAGGCCGATGATGATCTCGGGTTGAAGCCGTCCAGCCATCGAAAGCGCCAAACTGGCGAAGGCCACCGCCGCCAAAGGAAGGGTCACCGCCACAACCAGCCATTGGACGAGATCAGGCTGGGGCCGCCATCCGATCACGATCGCCACGAGGGCTACCAGAACCATTTCGACCACCGCAACCGCGGTGATCGCCAACGCCTTTCCGGCCAGAAGTCCACCCCGACCAAGTGGGGTCACCGCGAGCCGTTCAAGAATCCCGTGACGGCGCTCAAAGCCGGTCGTGATCGCCAACGAGGTCAGGGCTGTCGACCAGACCACCAGGGCCAACACCGATGGGGCGACATCGGCCAAGGTCAGCCCCAGCCGGTCGCCCCACACCGTTCCAGCGACGAGGACAGCGATCGGGATCAGGACCGACACCAGGATCTGCTCACCAACTCGAAAGATGAGGCGGGCTTCGGTTTGAGCGTGGGCGATCACCCGCTGGCGAGGTGGAGCGGCATCGGCCATCGGCGCAAACGAGATCGGGCTGGTCATGTCAACGTCTCCGCGGTGGTGTTGGCGATGAACACGTCCTCAAGAGACGCGGTGGCGGTTAATTCGGCAACCGTTCCCGACACCGCCACCCGGCCAGCATCGACGATATAGACCTGGTCAGCAAGCCGTTCAGCTTCATCCATGCTGTGGGTGGTCAAGACCACCGCGACCCCATCGTCACGCAGCGACGAGATGATCGACCAGGTTCGACGGCGCACGTGGGGATCCATGCCGGCGGTTGGTTCATCGAGCACGACCAGCTCTGGTCGACCCACCAAGGCCGCGGCGAGGTTCACGCTCTGTTGTTGGCCGCCCGACAGGCGACGATACGCGCTGTCAGCAAAGGGGCCGATCCCCAACATCTCGATGAGCTGGTCCACCGGTTGGGGATGGGCATACAGCTTGGCCAGATAGGACAAGAGCATCGACACCGTCACCCCTCGCCACGCCCCAGCTGATTGGGGCATCATCCCGATGCGGGCATGGGCATCGGGATCATCGGGGGCTCGGCCCAGGACAGAAATCGATCCGGAGTCGAGCTCGACCACCCCGGTGGCACACCGCAAAAGCGTGGTCTTTCCCGCCCCGTTGGGACCAAGCACCGCGGTGATGTGCCCAGTACGCGCTGTCAGGGTGAGCCCATCAAGGGCGGTGGCATCGCCAAACCGCTTGTATGCAGCATCTACCACGAGTGCCGACCCATCCATCACGGCCACCCTAGTAGTACCGACCTCGGGGTGTGTCCACGTGGTTCTTCACCCCCGGTGCCGATGGGCACGAGCGGTCGCGATCCACAGCGCGCTGCTGGGCACTCAGGCAACAAACTTGCGGTACGACACCAGTTCGTCGTTCTTGACCACCACTGGGGTGGTCCCATCGCACAGGTCCAAGATGACCGCATCATCGGTGGCCAGCAAGACCAGAGCGCTCATCGCATCATCACCGCGCTCGATCTCGATGACATCACCGGTTTCCAGAATCGCATTCATCACAGCTGTCATGACTCAAGAGTTCTTTCTCAACACTTTTACGTTTTGTTCAGCACAGCAGTCAACCACGATCTGGCGCACTCCATTCCACCGAGCGCTGTGGCACGCGCCACCACGGTCCTGGATCGGCATTCCCGCCGATTCGTGTTGATCCGTGCTACTAGACGTCGAGGAATCGCGATGCAGCGATACCCGAACCGACCATCCCGACCACTGCACCGAACACCAGGATCAGCAGGCTGACCTTGAGCTCGTAGCCATCGGTCACCGCGAGGGCTCGCATCCCGGTGAGTTCGGGGAATTCTTGGACACTACTCGTCCAGCGCAGATTGACGAAGAGGAGGGATCCCGCGGCCAGTACACCGCCGAGCAAGCCCTGGATCAAGCCTTCGAGCATGAAGGGGAGCCGGATGAACCAGTCGGTGGCTCCCACCAGTTTCATCACCTCGATCTCTCGTCGTCGGGCGAACATCGCTGTTCGAATCGTGTTCCAGATCAAGAGTCCTGACGCGACCATCAACGCGATCCACAGCCCGGTGGTATAGGTACTCACAAATCCCTGGAGGGTGCTGATCAGATCGATTTGGTCATCGGCAAGGGCCACATTGTTGACGCTGGGCAAGGTCTCATATTTGGATTTGAGGCCTCTCAGATAATTGACGTCGGTGCCTTCGGCAGGAACGATCTTGAACGAGGTCGGAATATTGGTCTCATTCAACATCCCCCTGGTTGTCGGGTCGCCAGCAAAGAGATGGTCAGCATCTTGGAGCGAACAGGCGACATCGCAGTAGGAGAACTCCGAGATCGTCGCCAACGAAACCTGCTCATCGAGGGTGTTGGCGATGTATTGGAGCCCATCAGGCGCGGTCCCCGAGTTGACGAAGACGATCATCTCGACACCGCCTTCCCAGCGTTCGAGCAGATTGTCGAACCCGCTCTGGATCAGGAGGGTAAGGCCAAAGATCAAGAGTGAGACCGCCGCGGTCAAGATGGCGGCAACGGTGAGGGTGATATTGCGCTGGAACGATGCCCAGGTCTCACGGATGGTGTAGGTGAGTCGTGACAGCATTACTGGTACACCCCTCGGGCTTGGTCTCGCACGATGACACCTCGGTCAAGCTGGATCACCCGTTTGCGCATCGAGTTCACAATTCGTTGGTCGTGGGTGGCCATCACCACCGTGGTGCCGGTCTGGTTGATCCGATCGAGCAAGCGCATGATGCCTTCGCCGGTGGATGGATCAAGGTTTCCGGTTGGCTCGTCAGCGATCAAGATCAGGGGCCGGTTCACGAACGCTCGAGCGATCGAGACGCGCTGTTGTTCACCACCCGAGAGCTGATCGGGGAATCGGTGGCCCTTGCCTTCCAACCCGACGATGTCGAGCACAGCGGGCACCTGGGTACGAGTCACGTGCTTGGGCTTGCCGATCACCTCCAGCGCGAAGGCCACGTTCTCGAACACGGTCTTGTTCGCCAAGAGCTTGTAGTCCTGGAAGATATTGCCGATATTGCGGCGCAGGAGGGGCACCTTGCTGCCTGGCATATCGACGATGTTGCGACCGGCGACCCAGACCGCTCCTTCTTCGGGGCGTTGCTGGCGGTTGAGGAGCCGAAGCAGGGTGCTCTTACCCGACCCGGAGGGGCCGACCAGAAAGACGAACTCTCCCTTGGCGATATCAAAACTGATATCGCGCAAGGCGACAGCATCGGCGGCATAGCTCTTGGTGACGTTTTCGAGGCGAATCATGATGATGGGTGCCGGTGTGATGACAACACGGCCGACCCGAGACTATCGTCATGAAACCGTCATATGGCAGCACCCCAACAATGAAAGAGCGCTCCGGACGGTCGAGGTCGTTGGGCTGGAGCTCGTTTGCCCGTTGAACCGTTACGAACCCGATTCGTCAGCGCTCGCCCGGCGCCAGCGAAGATAGCCCTCCATAAAGCTGTCGATGTCGCCGTTGAACACGGCATCGACATTGCTGGTCTCCACCTCCGTGCGCAGATCCTTGACCATCTGGTAGGGCTGCATCACATAGGAGCGGATCTGGCTTCCCCAGCCGACCTGGGCCTGTTTGCCGCCGATGGCATCGAGCTCAGCCTGGTGTTCTTCTTCGATCTTGGCCGCCAAGAGTGACTTGAGCCGGTTCATCGCCTTTTCGCGGTTTTGGAGCTGGCTGCGTTCTTCTTGGGATGAGGCCACCAGCCCGGTGGGTTCGTGGATCAGACGTACCGCTGAGGAGGTCTTATTGACGTGCTGGCCGCCAGCACCGGAGGCTCGGAAGACCTCCATGCGGATGTCGGCTTCATTGATGTCGACATTGGGGGCATCCAGCTCGGGCCACACCTGGACCGCAGCAAAGCTGGTTTGACGACGACCCTGATTATCAAACGGACTGATCCGCACCAGCCGGTGGGTGCCGCGTTCGGAGGTCATCAAGCCATAGGCATACCGACCGCTCAAGCTGAACTCGGCGGAGTTGATCCCGGCCTCAACACCTTCGGACGAATAGTTCAAGGTGATGCCCAAACCACGCTGTTCCGCCCACCGGGCGTACATGCGCAAGAGCATCTCGGCAAAGTCTTGGGCATCGACACCGCCATCTTTGGCATTGATCTGCACGATGCAGGGCGAATCATCATGTTCGCCGGTGAACAAGCTGCGCAATTCAAGTCGATCGAGCTCGGCCGACACCGCGGCGAGGGCTTCTTCGATTTCCGGTTCTTGGGATTCGTCGTCTTCATCACGCGCCAGTTCGTGGAGGACCTCGACATCGTCAAGCTCACCACTGAGGCGGTCATAGATCCCGACATCGTCTTTGACGGCGGCGTATTCGGTGTTGACCTTCTTGGCCGCATCGGCATCATCCCACAGATCGGGCCGTTGCATCTCGGCTTCGAGCTCGACAATGCGGTTGCGGCCCTCAGCGATATTCAGATAGGTCGCTGCATCATTGAGCCGTTGCCGCTGGGCGGCTAGTTCGTCGCTGAAATCTCGCATGGGTTCCCCGCCTAGGCTGCGCCGTGGCAGTTCTTGAACTTCTTACCCGATCCACACGGGCACGGAGCGTTGCGCGGGGTCTTCGAGAACGCGTCCTTGACCACGGTGACCGGCTTCGATGAGGGAGGTGTGGGCGCAGCTGCTGGAGCAGCGGCCTGGTTGAAGCCTGACGATGTGGGCACATCATCGCTGGACGTGGTTTTGAGGTTGAGCACCTTGGGTTCGAGCTTGGGAGCTTCATCTTCAGCGGTGCGCACCTGGGCGTGCATCACATAGCGGACAAAGTCTTGGGCGATCCCCTTCATCATCGCCCCAAACATCTCGAAGCCTTCACGCTGCCATTCGACCAAGGGGTCTTTTTGACCCATCGCCCGAAGGTTGATGCCCTCCTTGAGATAGTCCATCTCTTCGAGGTGTTCCCGCCAACGCTGGTCGATGATGCGCAACATGACCTGACGTTCGAGAATGCGCATCGCTTCACTGCCGATCTCGGCTTCACGCTGCTCGTAGTAGGCGGTCGCCTCGGCCATGATCACGTCATAGAGCTCGTCGGAATGGCGGGCCGAAGCCAGCTGGGCTTGGGTGAGCTGGGTGGGCCAGAACATGGCCAGCTCTTTGACCAGGCCATCGAGATCCCATTCATCGGTGGCCACCGATTGACAGTGGGTGTCGAGAAGGGCATCGACCGCTTCAGCGAGATACTCCATCGCTGCCGACTTAAGATCTTCGCCTTCGAGGATCTGGTCGCGGCGACGATAGATGACCTTGCGCTGCTCGTTCATCACCTCGTCGTATTTGAGAACGTTCTTGCGGATCTCAGCATTCTTGGTTTCGACCGTGGTCTGGGCTCGTTCGATCGCCTTGGTGACCATCTTGGCTTCGATCGCTTCATCCTCTTCGAAGCGTCCCATCGCCCACTGGAGTGCACCGGTGGCAAACAGTCGCATCAGCTCATCGTCAAGGCTGAGATAGAACCGGCTTTCGCCAGGGTCGCCCTGACGACCCGACCGGCCGCGCAGCTGGTTGTCGATGCGGCGAGAATCGTGTCGCTCGGAACCGATCACATAGAGGCCACCAAGCTCGCGCACCCGGTCGCCTTCGGCCCGGCACTGGGCGCTGTATTCGTCCACCAGGGCGTCATAGCGCTTGAAGGCTTCGGCACGTTCTTGACGGAACTCGTCGGGCATCTCGTCGAGGGGACGTGGCAGGGCGAAGTCATCGACCATGACCTCAGCAGAAAAGCCTTCCTTGAGGACTTCGGCTCGGGCCATCGATTCGGGATCGCCGCCAAGCTTGATGTCCACACCACGACCGGCCATATTGGTGGCCACCGTGACCGATCCCAGGCGACCGGCCTGGGCCACGATCTCGGCTTCACGGGTGTGCTGCTTGGCGTTGAGCACCTGGTGAGGAATCCCCCGCTGGCGCATCATGCGGGACAAGAGCTCCGACTTTTCAACCGAGATCGTGCCCACCAACACCGGCTGGCCAGCCTGATGACGCTCGGTGATGTCGTCGATGATCGCCCCGAACTTGCCGACCTCGCCCTTATAGATCAGATCGGCCTGGTCGGCTCGAGCGATCGGCAGATTGGTGGGGATCGGCACCACGCCGAGCCCATAGGTGTTCATCAGCTCAGCAGCCTCGGTTTGGGCTGTACCGGTCATCCCGGCGAGCTTGTCGTACATCCGGAAATAGTTCTGGAGGGTGATCGTGGCGAGAGTTTGGTTCTCTTCCTTGATCTTGACACCCTCTTTGGCCTCGACCGCTTGGTGGATGCCTTCCGACCAGCGGCGACCGTCGAGGACACGACCGGTGAACTCGTCGACGATCTTGACCTCGCCGCCCTGGACGATGTAGTCCTTGTCGCGCTTATAGAGCTCTTTGGCTTTGAGGGCCACGGTGAACTGATGCACCAGGTTGGCCGACACATCGTCGTAGAGGTTCTCGACCCCGAGGGCTTGCTCGACCTTTTCGATACCGGCTTCGAGGGGGACGACCACCCGCTTGTCTTCTTCGACCTCGTAATCAATATCACGCTTCAGGGTCCTCACGATGGTGGAGAACCGGTAGTACATCTTGGCAGCATCACCGACTCGTCCCGAGATGATGAGCGGGGTGCGAGCCTCATCGATCAGGATCGAGTCGACCTCGTCAACGATGCAATAGTTGTGGCCTCGCTGGACCTTGTTGGCCAAACTGGACGACATATTGTCGCGGAGATAGTCAAAGCCCATCTCGTTGTTGGTGCCATAGGTGATATCGGCGGCATAGTTGCGCCGCTTCTCGGTGGAGCTGTCATTGAAGCCGGGGATGATCAGGCCAACATCGAGGCCCAGCCAGCGGTGAATCTGACCCATCCATTCGGCGTCGCGGCGAGCCAGGTAATCGTTGACGGTGACCAGGTGGACACCCTTGCCGCTCAACCCGTTGAGATAGACCGGCAGGGTCGACACCAGGGTCTTTCCTTCACCGGTTTTCATCTCAGCGACCCAACCGAAGTGGAGGGCCGCACCGCCCATCAGCTGGACGTCATAGTGGCGCTGCCCGATCACCCGATCAGCGGCCTCGCGCATGGTTGCAAAGGCCTCGATCAGGATGTCGTCAAGCGATGCCCCGTTGTCGAGGCGCCGCCGAAACTCGCCGGTCTTGGCGCGCAACGCCTGATCCGACAGTTGGCGATACTCAGCTTCGAGCGCGTTGATGTCGGGAACGATGCCCTGTAAGGCCTTGAGTTTCTTGCCTTCACCGGCGCGGAGAATTCGATCGAGGATGCCCATGCGACCGACCAGCCTACCGGCGCGACCCGCCAGCATTCAGCCGGCAGGCGCTGGGAGTCACTCTGTCATTGACTCGGGCATCGGCCCTGCATTGACTCTGCGTGGGCCGTGACCACGAACCCGCCAAGCACTCATGAAGCCTCAACATCGAGGCAACGCCACGTACCGATCGATCAATACCGGCGCTCACGGTAGGTCCAGCGCTAGGTCTCGTCGTCCGCCTTGATCGGCTCCTGGACCTCAAGGATGACATGTCGACTCTGGACGTTGACCGTGGTCAACACCACCCGATAGCCAGCGACGATCACCGGCTCGTCCAGCGACAGTGTCAGGTCGGTGTTGAGATCGGGATGATCCCGGACAAAGAACGCCAAATAGGCCTGAGGGGAAGGATCATCGCGGGCACCGCCAACGCCGATCCGCATCGCATCGCCGTCCACGATGATCTGTCCTCCGAAACTGGCGCCATAGCTTTGCGGATCGCCGTACTGGTCTGTCGGCTCACCCGACGCGACCTCGGTGGTTTCGCTTTCCGTGCTCTCAGTCATCTTGGCTCCTGCGTCGGCACCGCACCCGGCAATCGCGGACAATCCGACGAACGCCCATGGTGCGATGCGCTTCACAAATGGTGTATTCACGGCAAATGAGTGTCATTCTTGCCGAGCGTATTGACATCTATGCGGTCAAATGCGCGAGTGAACTCATCATAGGTCATCTCAAACTTGTCCCGGTCATACCCCCATGGATTTCGAACTGTGACGGTTCCGGCCTCTGCATCCACCTCATCAACCCAGTAGGCGTGACTTCTATACAGGACATGCTCACCGATTTCGTATGTAGCGTCTTTCTTTTCTCCATCGTTCAGGCTTGACAAGCTTACGGCATAGCCGCCCTCGTCATGCATCGACTCAAGCTCGTCCAGGCTGATCGCTGGCAGGTCGTCATACTGCTGGCTCGGCTGTCCAGACAATGCGCTATACACGTCTGAGGCGTGTCCGCCTTCATCCAGATACGAGTAGATGTCAACAAGATCATCACTGCCTGATCGCCATTGACCATATGCTTTTTCGAGAAGGCGAGGCCAGAGTTCACCATCACCTTCACCGGCAGTTCCGCTGCTCGAATGCCAGGTGCCGTCATCGGCACGGACCTCAATCTCTGGGAACTCGGGCGTGACCCTCACGTAGTCAGCGTTGCCATTACTGTTAAAGAACCGGACGTTGTAGGTGCCATCACCGTTGTCGGTAATGGCGTCCGAGATGAGTCCGGGGTTCTGATCGGCAACCACAATGAGCCCGGTCATCAGATAACAGTCACCGAATCCACCCTGACTCACATCATCAGGCTCGATCATCGGACCGACAATTCCATCGCCTACATCGACTGGTTCATCGTCATAGAGCGGATCGTCCGGCGTGAACGTTCCAGCGATGCGCTTGTCATCATCGATCTTCGTTGAATAATCGCTGTTGAGGCTGCTCACCGGCGCAAGCCCGGCATCAGCTGCACTCGTCGTCCGCTGTTCGTCGGCATGATGCCGCAGTTCGACGGCGGCCTCCCGGAGAAAGGCGGCACTCACACCAAGTCGAGGCAGAAGCCGGCCGTTCCAGTGAGCCATAAACCGATCGACAATCTCACCGATCCACATGATGGAGCGCAAGTTCGACGTCAAGAGCCGAGACTGCTGATCAAGCTCATCTGCCTCACTGTCCATGACCCTGGCTAAACGATCGAGCTCATCGCTCTCTGCTCCATACATCACCGGCATCTCTGGACTCCTCTGAACCGCGATCATACCGGTCGGCCATCACGGTGTTGTGATGTGCATCGCCCTCGCACCTGGTGATCACCTGTCGACAAAGGCGATGAGCAACCCGAAACGTGATCACTCAGGCGTGTCCGATCCGCCGGTCTGACAGGATCGTCGCGCCGCGCCCACCGCCCATATCCCAACGCTCACGATTGGGAACGCCCCGGCGTGGTTTCGTTCACGCCGCGTGGGCCGACGCACGAGTCAAGCTTGGCCTTGACCAATCTGAGCGTCGAGCACCCGGAGTATCAAACACTGGTGTCATTGCCGCCGCCGCCTGGTGAACCGTCACCGCACCCGACGACATCAATGCTGCTGCTGCCGCCGACAGGGTTGACCCGGTGGTGACCACATCGTCGATCAATAGACCTATTTCAAGACAAATTGACTATTCCTCTTTTCCCAACTCAAAGGGATGTGCACGTTTCGGTCACATTGAAAACGGAGTGTTCAGCCATTTAACCAAAATAACGAGCCGTTCAAAATTGGCATCTGGCGCGACTGAATCTAGCTCTCACATCATACGCGAGATACCCAGAAAGGCTTTTGGCTTAGGTGCTCACACAAGACATACGGTACTCACATACGAATAGCAACAGGTTCTTACACACGATTCTCTGTGAGGTGTACTGTTTACTCTACGCTTGTACACCTGGTTATTTCACATTATCATTCTATTCTGTCAACTTGGCAATTGTAGCAGCCTGGACCTGCGTTGTGAATGTGAATGTACTTAGCTGAGTCGTCTTTGAGAATATCTTGGATCTCGTTTTCAAGTTCGACGCCTTCGACTGTCCTTGCGTCAATCATCATGCCTTGACTATCATACGCTCTGAGAGATAACAGCCTATGTACTAGCATCTCCGGTATTTCGTTGATACCAATATCTGCACTTTTCGCATTTTTTCTCACAAATATTGGTCCGCTTGCCTGATAGGGCGACGCTGTCTTATGGTGTTGGAACGGTAGAGAAATTACTTCTTCTCCCACTTCCGCATCTTCAAGACTTACTCGACAAGGATAGCCTGGTTTCTGGTCTACAACCATTCTTATGGCTCCTTGCGAAGCTAATTCTTCATCACTCAAGTCGAACAAATGATTGAAGTTATTCTCAATAGCTGAGATCTTGAATTTTACACGCATAACTCTATTATTCTCTTGTTCTCTTTTCATGCCCACTCTGCTTCAATGATATCTACACTTTAGTGATTGAGCTACAGTTCTTTCACGTACGTAGTGTATCGTCCGGTTATTCAACATATATCATTGAGGATGATCTAATAGCCACAAGACACTCTCCTCTGGAATCAAGCGTCAAGAGATTTCTTTGCCCGATCACCCGGTCAGCGGACTCGCTCATGGCGGCAAAGGCCTCGATCAGGGGCGTCAAGCGATGCCCTGCAAGGCCTTACGTTTCTTGCCTTCACCGGCGCGGAGAATTCGATCGAGGATGGCCATGCGACCGGCGCGACCCGCTAGCACTTGGGGCGAGAGATCCCCAATCACGCAGCTTGAGCCGAAACCGGGGCGAGCGCAACGCCTGACCGGTTGGGCCACGACGATCCGGGAATGATCGCCGACGGTGTGGCAGCAACGACCGCCTTCTCGACCGTCAGGGCTCCAGCCGACATCAACGCTGCTGCCGCCGCCGACAGGGTTGACCCGGTGGTGACCACATCGTCGATCACCAACACCCGCTTCCCTGACACACCGGGGTGAGCGCTAAAGACCGGTCCGTGAAGCCGATGGGCTCGACTCAGCCCGGTTTGGGGACGATCGGGACCGTCTCGTCGAAGGAGCCGACGGCAGGGAACACCAAGCTGGGCAGCCACCCGTCGAGCCACCAGCTCGGCCTGATCAACCCCTCGGCGAGCGATCCGACGCCGGCTGGTGGGCGCCCAGGTGACCACATCAAGATCGACTGGCTGAATGCCCGACGCGACCACGGCGTTGACCACCAGACCGGCGAGATGATGAGCGATCTGGCGACGGTTGGCGTATTTGAGCGCCATCACCACCCGACGAGCTCGACCGACATAGGGCAAGGCAGCGATCACATCGCCGCGATGGGGGCGACCCGCTGGCCGAGCCAGACCAAAACGACACGACCGACACAAGATTGGGCCCTGCTTACCGCACCCCGCACAACGCTGCTCAAAGATCATGGCTCCATCTTGACCAGGGGGTGTCACAGAGATGATCCCGATCCTCGAGGGATGCTCCCCCTCGACGGGCTCCGCACCAGCCGTTCCCTACGCCGCAGCGTGAAGCGCTATGACGTCACCATCAACGCCGCAGTCGAGCAGACCATCGCGGCCTGCGCTGATCCGGCGCGCTGACCACTGGATCACCGACAACTTCATCGATGCCCACTCTGTGCTCGAGAGCTTCAGCTCAGCCCATTCGTGCGAGGTGTGGGCTGGAGATGACCTGGTCGGCGGGCTCCATGACGCCCGCAGGCGCGTGAGAATTCACGATGGATGTGCGACATAACTGCTGATTCTTAGTATTTCTTTGCGAATTCAAACCCTTCCTTCACAAGTTGCTGCAGCCAGTTACTTCTTGCCATTTCCTCTGATTTAACCACAACATGATGATTCCAGCGGTTTGGACTAACCTGCGCAACATAGTGAAAATTCGGATTGTCTAGCTGCTTATCCAAGCAAACCGTCATGTAGAGAGTTCCATCAGAAGTTCTTTCATACGCCCAAAGCCACAAAAACTTCCTGTCTACAGAAAAGCTCGCTTGCGCTTTAATCTCTTTCTTGCAGTCTCCGAGTGAGCTGACGTATCCCTCTATAATTTCAACATACTTTTGAGTCTTGGGCTTAGAGGTAAACACGCCAATCATTTTGCTCGTTTTTTTACTCATGCACTTTGGATTCCCTTTTTCATTTCGCACTACTTCCTTTATTTAGTTGGCATATTTGAGAGCGATCACCACCCGGCGAGCTCGGCCGGCATAGGGCAAGGCGGCGATCACATCGCCGCGGTGAGGACGGCCAGCTGGCCGAGTCAACCCAAAACGACACGACCAACACAAGACTCGGCCCTGCTTACCGCCCCCTGCACAACGCTGCTCAAAGATCATGGCTCCATCTTGACTACGGAGTGTGGCAGGGATAATCAGCGCGGCCACACCACGAGCCTGACGGTAGCACCGACCACCAGATCGCCGATCCGGTCGATGACCTCGCGTGTGACGTGAGAGGATGAAGCCATGGCCGAGGCGACATCTTCCCTCGGGATCAGGTTTCCCGACCGACTCCCGATCGAGCCCCAGCCATCGCGCTATGACATGCCCTCGGCCCCTCCGGTGGACGGCAGCGATGTGGTGGCCTTTGGCGCCGACCTCGAACCGGGAACCCTCCTCGCTGCCTATCGGGTGGGCCTGTTCCCGATGCCCTCCGAGCATCATCGCATCGCCTGGTTTTCACCCGACCCTCGCGGGATCCTCCCCCTCGACGGGCTGCGTATCAGCCGATCTCTGCGCCGCAGCGTGAAGCGCTATGAGGTCACGATCAATACCGCATTCCAGCAGGTCATCACAGCCTGCGCTGATCCGACGCGAGAAGGCCGCTGGATCACCGACGACTTCATCGATGCCTACTCTGTGCTCCATACCTTCGGCTGGGCACATTCGTTCGAGGTGTGGGCTGATGATGACCTCATCGGCGGCCTCTATGGCGTCCGCATCGGTGGGTTGTTCGCTGGAGAATCCATGTTTCACCGAGCAACCGATGCTTCCAAGGTCGCCCTGGTTCACCTGGTCGACTGGCTGAACACCACCGGAGCAAGCCTGCTCGATGTTCAGTGGACCACCGACCACCTGGTCAGTCTCGGTGCGATCGAGATCTCCCGCTCGGACTACCTTAAACGGTTAGGCGACGCGCTGGCCCGCAACGCGCCGCCGGCCCCCAACCGAAGGTGAAGCGATGAGCGAGCGCGACCGCCCCTGGATGATGCGAACCTATTCCGGTCACTCGACCGCCAGCGCATCCAACGCCCTCTATCGAACCAATCTGGCCAAGGGCCAGACCGGACTCTCGATCGCCTTCGACCTTCCCACCCAAACCGGCTACGACCCCGACTCGGAGATGGCCCGCGGCGAGGTCGGCAAGGTCGGCGTTCCAGTCGCCCATCTCGGCCATATGCGTACCCTCCTCGATGGCATCCCTCCCGGCGAGATGAACACTTCGATGACGATCAATGCATCGTCATCCTGGTTGCTCGCCCTCTATGTCGCCAACGCTGCCGAACAGGGTGTCGACTCGACCGCCCTGCGCGGCACCACCCAGAACGACATCGTCAAGGAATATCTCTCCCGAGGCACCTATATCTTCCCGCCGGAACCCTCGAGGCGATTGATCGTCGACATGATCGCCTGGTGTGCTGAACACGCTCCCAAGTGGAATCCGATGAATGTGTGCTCCTACCACCTCCAAGAAGCGGGAGCGACCCCGGTTCAAGAGATCGCCTACTCCCTCGCCACAGCGATCGACATCCTCGACGCGGTCCGCGACTCCGGTCAGGTGGCTCCCGACCGATTCGGGCAAGTCTTCGGAGCGATCTCATTCTTCGTCAACTCCGGGATCCGGTTCATCGAGGAGATCTGCAAGCTGCGAGCGATGACCGAACTGTGGGACCAGATCGGACAGGAACGCTATGGAGTGACCAATCCCAAGCAGCGACGGTTCCGTTATGGGGTCCAGGTCAACTCCCTCGGACTCACCGAAGCCCAACCAGAAAACAATGTCCAACGCATCGTGATCGAGATGCTCGGGGTGACCCTGTCCAAGCGGGCCCGAGCCCGCTCACTCCAACTGCCAGCGTGGAACGAAGCCCTCGGCCTGCCAACCCCGTGGGATCAGCAGTGGTCGTTGCGCATGCAACAGGTCTTGGCCTTCGAAACCGACCTCCTCGAATACGACGACATCTTCGACGGTTCCCACGTGATCGAATCCCGCACCGCCGAACTCAAAGCAGCTGCCCAGGTCGAACTCGACGAAGTGCTCAGCCTGGGCGGCGCCTTTGCTGCGGTTGAGACCCTCAAGTCCCGTTTGGTGGCCTCGATGGCCAACCGAACCCGCCGGATCGAATCCGGCGAACAGACGGTGGTTGGGGTCAATGCCTTCACCGAATCAACCGACTCAGCCCTTGGCGGAACCGAATCCATCCTCACCGTCGATCCCGCGGTCGGCGAGGCCATGATCGACGATGTTCGCGCCTGGCGAGCCAATCGCGACCAAGCGGCGGTCGATGCCGCTCTCGACGAGCTGCGTCGGGTGGCGGCCAGCGATGAGAACATCATGCCCGCCACCATCGCCCTCGCCCAAGCCGGGGCGACCACCGGTGAATGGGGATCGGTGATGAGGGAAGTGTTCGGCGACTTCCGAGCTCCCACCGGGGTGGGCAGCGCTCGCAGCGACACCAGCGGAGGACTCTCCAAGGTCGCCGAACAGGTACGACAGCTTCCTGGCGGTCCACCCCGATTCTTGGTGGCCAAGCCGGGACTTGACGGCCACTCCAACGGGGCCGAACAGATCGCTGTTGCGGCGCGCGACGCCGGCATGGAGGTCATCTATTCGGGGATCCGACTCACGATCGACCAGATCGTCGCCTCAGCACGCGACGAAGACCCCGACGTGATCGGACTCTCGATCCTGTCGGGCTCCCACCTGGAGCTCGTACCGACCCTGATCAGCGCGCTCACTGAAGCAGGAGTGGATTCGCCGGTGGTCGTCGGTGGCATCATCCCCGAAGCCGATCGCCCCATCTTGCTCGACGCCGGAGTGGCAGCGGTCTACACCCCGAAAGACTTTGAGTTCGCCGCGATCATGGCCGACATCGTCGACATCACCACACACCACCGGCAAGCTTGATCAGCCGCGAGATCGATACCGCGTCGCCTACCCGGTGCCGTCATTGCAGGTGGGTGGCAGGTCATAGATCATGACCACATCAACCGGCACTTCAAGGATCTGGCCAGCATTGATACGTCGCCCACCATCGGCAAGATCGTTCATATCGATGATCGCTCGCGCCGGCACATTGAGGGCCCGGGCGATCTCGCTGACCGTGTCACCCGACTTGACGGTATAGAACTTTCGACGCTCATCGGGCGGCACCGTGGTGGTCGTGGTGCTGGTGGTGGTCGACATGGGAGGCAGGGTGTCGAGCGCGGCGCTCTGGTCGGGACCACAGCCGCTGGTGACGGTCAGCCCTAGGACCATCGCCACCGACACCACGAGCGTTTGACGAATCACAGCGCCCCAATCGTAGACCGTGTTCGGTCGTGTGCGGCTGCACCATCTCGATCTACCGATCGGTAGCCCTCTAGGGTCGCACCAATGACCTCGCTGACCTATCCGGGAGCCCAGGCAGCCGATCGCGAATATCCGCTCATGGCCGGCGAACTGGAGCTCTGCGTTCATGAGTGGGGCGACCCCGACGATCCCCCACTCATGCTGGCTCATGGCGGCCTGGACTTTGCTCGCACCTTTGATGTCTTCGCTCCCCTGCTCGCCCGGGCCGGATGGCGAGTCGTCAGTTGGGACCATCGCGGCCACGGCGACTCGGCCCATGCCGATCTCTATTCGTGGGAAGCCGACCTGCGCGACACCGCCGCGGTCTTCGACCAGATCGCTGGGCGGCATCCGGTGGCAGCGGTCGGCCACTCCAAGGGTGGCGCGCTCATGCTCCAGCTCGCTGATGCCCAACCCTTCCGCTTTCGAGCGATCGTCAATATCGATGGCATCCCGGCTCGCCATCCCCATCGGGACATTCCCGAACATGAGCGAACCAAGCTCCTCGCCGGTGATCTGACCGCCTGGCTTGACCACCGGGGACGTACCGCCACCACTCAACGACGACCGGGCACCATCGATGAGCTGGCACGCCGCCGCCAACTCATGAATCCCCGACTCAGTCTCGACTGGCTGCGCTATTTGGTCACCGTGGGCGGATATGAGTCCGATGATGGGTGGCGATGGAAGCTCGACCCGGCGATTCGGATCGGAGGCTTTGGACCGTGGCAACCTGAGTGGGCGTTGCGTGGACTGGTCGGGATCGGGGTGCCCTTCTACGGACTGATGGTCGAGGTCGACGAACCGATGGGATGGGGATCGACCCCCGACGACATCACTCCCTTCCTTCCCACCGGCGCGCGGCTTGAGGTCTTGGCCGACACTGGCCATTTTGCCCATATCGAACACCCCCACGCTGTCGCTGAACGGGTCCTCGACTTTCTTGGAGCACCAGCATGATCCGCCTTCGACATAACAAGATCGACCTCGCGCTCCACACGATCACCGATGGCCAGGGACCGGCCCTGCTCGCGCTCCACGGCTTGGGCGAGTGCACCGAGCACCGCATTCCCGCTGGCATCGCTGGCTGGCCCGGCCCGGTCTATGGACTGGATTTCACCGGCCACGGCGAATCCAGCGTGCCCACCGGGGGCGGGTACACCGCTGAACTCCTGCTCGCGGATGCCGACATCGCCCTCTCCCACCTGGGCTCGGCCACCCTGGTCGGCCGCGGCCTTGGCGCCTATATCGCCCTCTTACTGGCTGGGGCCCGGGCTGATCGGGTGCGCGGTGCAGTCCTCGCCGACGGCCCTGGTATCAGCGGGGGGCCAACCGTGCCGACCACCCAACCGATCGTGGCCACCACCGCGGTTGAGACCACCCCCGATCCCTACGCCTTGGTCGAGCTGGGGCGCGACCTGCGCCCGCGCAGCTATGCCACCAGCTTTGCCCGTTTGGCCATCCAGGGATCTGATCTGGAATCACCGATCACGGTGGTCGCTCGATTCCGACCGGACTGGCTCGATGCGGTCACCCGAGAACCCGGGGTGATCGATGCACCCACGATCGAAGCAGCCCTGGCTAACTACCGGCCACCGGCATCTCGGTGATCAGCCAAGATCACCACTTCATCACCGCGGTCTCGCGGCCATAGCGTTCGACCTGTTCAGCGGCCAAGCGCCCCGACACCAGCACCATCGGTATGCCAGCGCCCGGATGGGTTGAAGCCCCAGCGAAAAAGAGACCCGGCACGCGAGAATCGCTCGCCCCTGGGCGTAAGGGACCGAACTGACGGAAGGTATGCGCCAGTCCGAACGGGGTGCCTCGGGCCAGCCCTCGAGCTTCCCAGTCGAGGGGATCGATCGCGGTCTCGGTGATCGATCCGGTTGGATAGCCCAGCTGATCGAGCCGGTTGCGCAGGCGCTCGATCGCCTGGTCGCGCTGGGCTGACCAATCGATCTTGCCGTCCAGATTGGGCACCGGCTCGAGGCCACACACCGCGCTGTGACCAGCCGGGACGATGGTGGGATCACTGAGGGACGGCACGCTGACCACCATGGTTGGGTGCGTCATCTGGCGACCGCGTGACACCAGCTGTCGGTGGGTGGCGAGCCAGTCGTCACCGAGATGAATATTGAGATCGGTCGCCTCAGCCGGGGGATGTCCTCGAACCCCCGCCACCCACACCAAGGCTGACGGGCTGTAGTCGCCACGCCTCACTCGGCGCGGGGCGTCGACGCCGCCCAGCAGGGTCCGATAGCCCACCGGGAGGTCGGCGTTGCAGACCACCGCATCAGCCACGATCCGGTCGCCCCCGTCAACCTCCACACCGGTCACCGCGCCCTGTCCGGCGTGCAAAATTCGGCTCACCCGGTGGCGATAGTGGAAGGTCGCTCCCATCTCTCGAACCGCCCGCTCCAGGCCACGAGCAACGGCGTTCATCCCACCGACCGCCGAGAACAGCCCACCACCGGTCACCAGTTGGTTGATCGCGGCATACATCGCCGGGCTGCGACGAGACGGCACCCCCGTCACCGGGAGAGGAAAGGTGAGAAGATGGCGAAGTTCGCGATCGTCAAAGAACCGGGCCACCTTGCGGTCGAGGCGTCGCAGTCCTCCCCGGCGCGCCAGGCGGAGCACGGTGCGCCAGGTGCGCAGTTCGCGGGGTCCATCGCCCGACACGTTGAAATAGGAAGTCAACCCAAGATCGCAGAGCTCGTTAGCCCACTGGTCGAAGGCTTCATAGGCCGACCCGGCCGAGGATCCAAAGACCTCGGCGACCTCTGAGGCAGTTTGGTGGGGATCGCGATAGCGCGTCAGGCAGCGACCATCAGGAAACACGACGCGATACAGCGGATCGATCGGAGCCAGGGTGACATAGTCGCTCATGCGGCGACCGGCAGCAGCGAAGGTGGCCTCCAACACTTCAGGCATGGCCAAGACGGTCGGACCGGTATCGATACGACAGCCCGATCCGGAATGGGCTCTCACGCGGCCACCAGGGCTGGAGTCTTGTTCGACCACCGTCACCTGATGCCCAGAACCCACCAAGTGGGCGGCAGCCGAAAGGCCACCAAGACCGGCACCGATGACCACGACCCGCATCAGATGGTCCGACGGGTGATATAGACCGCGAGTTCGGCGAGGCCGCGGCGAGCCGATTCGGTGATGACCTCGGTCTGGAGCGCGGCCAACGCCGAGTTGTAGCGCTCGGCGATGGTGGCTTCGAGCTCGGCCAATGCTCCGGTGGCGACGATGACATCTTGGATGGCTTTCACCTCATCATCGGTGAGATCGGGATTGCCCACCTGGTTGAGCACCATCCGTTGGGCTGGGCTCGCCGAACCCAAGGCTCGAGCCAGCAGGGGGGTCGGCTTGCCTTCTCGCAGATCACCACCGACCGGCTTGCCGGTCATCGCTTCATCGCCAAAGGCACCCATCACGTCATCGCGCATCTGGAACGCTTCACCCAGTGGAAGGCCGTACGCGCTCAAGGCTGGAGCCAGCTGGTCGAAGCGATCGGGCGCAGCCAAGGCGGCACCCAGGTGGAGGGGACGTTCGACACTGTATTTGCCCGACTTATATCGACAGATGCGTTCGGCCTGGGCAAGATCGCGTACCCCACGGGCTGAGCCGAGCACATCGAGGATCTGTCCGACATTGACCTCAACGCGCATCTCGTTCCACACCGACCGAGCCACCGGATTGACTTCGGCCACCAATTGGTCGCCGTAGGCGGTGGCGACATCACCGATCAAGATGGCCATGCCTTCGCCGAACCGTCGACCTTCACCGCCCCAGTCGCCCTGGCGGTGATGATCAGCGAAGACGGTGTGGGTGGTGACCAGACCTCGACGACGTGGCGCATCATCGATCACGTCATCGTGGAACAGGGCTGACGCGTGCATCAGCTCACAGGCCGCTCCAGCATCGATCACGATCTCATCGTCAGGGTCACCGCCAGCAGCGACATAGCCCCACAAACACAGTGCTGGCCGCAGGCGTTTGCCACCTCCCATCACCAGGCGATGGATCTCGGTGAGTGGTTCGGTGAGGTCGTCATCGACGACAGCCCAGCGGTCGATCTCGGCGGTTAAGAACGCGTCGAGCCGATGATTGACACGATCGACGATCGGACGGAGACTCGACGGAGGTTTCACCTCGTGTAAGAGTAGAGCGCGGTCTGGCACATGTGGGCGCGCCCCACCATCGTCAAGGTCGAACGTGTCGAGGTCGGATGTGTCCAGGCTGAGTGCGTTGAGGTTGAGAGACCTCTAGGTGTGGTCCAGTCCGGCGACCACCTCAACCACCCGAGAACGGGCCCCATCAATACGGTCCCGGCAGATGGCGATCAGCTCGGCAGCCCGATTGACCCGGGTGGCCAAACGATCGACATCGACATCGGATGATTCAAGCTCAGCCAAGATCTCGTCAAGCTCGGCCAATGCAGCGGCATAGTCGATGGCAGGGGTATCGGTCATGAATCCTCGATTCGGCTGGTGATCTCGCCATCGGCGAGTGAGGTGATGAGGTGGTCTCCGGGACGAAGATCGTCCACTGAACGAACCACGCTGCGGTCGGCGGTGCGGGTAATGCTCCACCCTCGGCGGAGAAGGTTGGCGGGATTGAGCAGGTCGAGTCGGACCGCTCGCTGGTCGAGCCGTTCCGATTCGACGGCGAGCGCTCGCGGCCCTGCAGCAACCAGCGCAGCGGTTCGTTGAGCGAGGCGATCATCGGCACTATCGATCACCTGATGGGCCACCCGGACCAGACGGTCGCATCGGCTGACCAGACGCTGATCGGCTCGTTCAACCGCTGTGGTGGTGTGGCGAGAAATACGATGGGCGAGATCGTTCACCCTGGTCTCGGCAGCGATCACCGCGTCGTTGGCCCGGCGGGCGATCGACTGCCAGCGGTTCTCCAACGAGACCGAGAACTCAGCGACCGCATCGATCAACCCTCCAGCGCACGCGGTGGGGGTTTTGAAAGCTCGATAGGCAACCTCATCGGCCACGCTGCGATCGATCTCGTGACCGATACCGGTCAGAACCGGAAGTGGACTGGTGGCGATCGCCGTGGCGATCTCTTCGGCATCAAAGGCTGCCAGATCGGTGCGCGATCCCCCACCGCGAATGATCACCACACAATCGAGGGGATCCGGTCGGTGAGCCAGGGTCGCCAGGGCGGCCACCACCCCCGCTGGGGCGTGTTCACCTTGCACCCTGGTGTCGCACACCTCGAGCTCGAATCCGTAGCCACTGTGGGCGAGTTCGTCGTGGAAATCATGCCAGGCCGCGGAGCCGATGCTGGTGATCACTCCCACCCGAATCGGTACCGGTGACAAGACCAAGCGCCGATTGGCATCGAACAACCCCGCAGCGACCAACCGCTGGATGAGCTGGTCGCGCGCCGCCGACAGGTCGCCGAGGGTGAAGTGAGGATCGACATCGGACATCTTGAGACTGAGACGACCTGACTTGGCATAGAGATCAAGATCGCCGCGAATCCTGACCTTCATCCCATCGGCCAGCTCGATGCGATGGGTGGCCAAGACCGGCCGGATGCGCTTCATGACCGGAGCAAACAGGGCAACACTGATCACCGCGTGGCCATCGGGGCTGTCTTCAACCAGCTGAAAATAGGTGTGGGCGCCAACCCGACGAAGACCATCGATCTCGCCTCGAACCCACACCCCGTCGGGGAACCCAGCTCGCAGGCGATCATTGATCGCCCGGGCGAGCTCGCTCACCGAATAGGTCGAAGCATCGGAAGGTCCGGAAGGAGTGGAAGGGGAAGAAAACAGCGCGTGATCCATCATCGTCAGCGGGGCGTTGGGCTCGGGTTCACCTTAGGCGTCCGTGTCGAACGAATCGACCACCCCCTCACCCAACTGGCCCATGACCGGCCCATCGAGTGAGATCTTGTGTTCCACACGCAAGCTGTCGAGCTGGCGAAGCGGTTTTTCGAGGGCTCGACGCCGCACTCCGATCACCTCATCGAAGGCCTTGTCGAGAGAATCAAACCGGCGCTTGAGGGTGTCGAGCTGGGCGCTGTACTTATCCCACTCAGTATTGAACTTGCCGATCAGGGCGAGGATCTCTTGGCTGGTTTGTTCGATCATGAAATTGTCGTGAGCCTTGCGGATCACCCCGAGCAGGGCAAACAGGTTGACCGGCGAACACATGACCACCCGTTGAGCCATCGCTTCATCGATCAGGGTGGGATCGGACTCGAAGATAAACGAACTGAGCTGCTCGTTGGGCAGGAACATGACCACATAGTCGACCGAGGGAGCATGTGACTCTCGGGCGTAGTCGCGCTTGGCCAGTTCGCGCACCCGAGCCTTGACATCGCGCACAAAATCGGCTCGATGCGCGCTGCGCTCAGCATCGCTGGTGGCTTCGAGATAGCGCAGATAGGCAGCCATCGGAAACTTGACATCCATATAGAGCTCGTGACCCTTGGGAAGCCAGAAGGTGAAGTCGGGTCGACCGCTGGAGCCATCGAGCTGAGACTGTTTGACATAGTTGACGTTCTCGACCATGCCTCCCAAGCGCAAGACATCTTCGGCCATGCGCTCGCCCCACTGACCACGGGCGGTGGGACTGGCCATCGCCTCGCGCAACGCCCGAGCCGATTCGGACAAGGTTTGGGTGATCTCGGCATGACTCTTGAGCGACTGATCGACCTGGGCAAACCGAGCGGTGCTCGAATCGGCAAGCTGGGCAACCGCGGCCGACAACTTGTCGAGATCGGTGCTCATCGCTGCCTGGACCTTGCCCAAACTGTCGGCGATCAAGTCGTGTTTGGCGCCAAGTTCGGCTGAGGTTTGCTGGCGAGCCTGTTCAGCAGCGGTCCCGACCTGTTCTCGATGCAAGACCGCCGAATGCTCCAAGGCTGCTTGGATGGCAGCATCACGTTCGCTCGCGCTACTCAACCGAAGCTCAGCCACCGCATCGGCGACCGCAGTGCGCACCACCTCATCCACGCTGGGCTCGCCGGCATGGGCCTCATCGTCGGCAGCCCGACGACGAGCGGATTCAACGAGAGCACCAGCAACCGCGGCCAACACGGCAACCACGATGACCAGAACAACGATCGAGACGGTCTCCATGATCGCCATCATGCCGCCGGGGTGTCACAGTCCCACCCGCCACCGGGTTGAGCCCGAGTGATCATCACCGGGCTCCCCGACCTATCTCCAGGGTCGATCAGCGCGCGACCGGCGATCTCTGTGCCACGACCGGCCGCTGAACTTCCACACCTTCGAACGGCGATGCACCGGCTCCAGTGCCATCGGACGAGGCCAGAGTGCATCCAACGCTGCCACGATGGCCGCGGTTTCATCGGCGGTGGGCGACGACGAAATCCTCACCGGACCCAACGAGGTCTTCGACACGACCGACCGGCTCACAGGGGCACGTTCCCGTGTTTGCGTTGGGGCAGGTCTTCACGCTTGGACCGCAACATCTCGAATCCGGCGACCACCTTGCGGCGGGTATCGATCGGATCGATCACATCATCGACGATCCCCCGCTCAGCAGCGATATACGGGTTGGCATATTTCTCGGTGTATTCGGCCACCAGCTCGGCCCGCCGAGCCGCTGGATCAGCCGACTGCTGCAGCTCACGCCGATACACGATCTCAACCGCCCCCTGAGGGCCCATCACCGCCAGCTCAGCGCTTGGCCACGCCAGCGACAGATCACAGCCGATCGACTTGGAATCCATCACCACATAGGCACCGCCATAGGCCTTGCGGGTGGTGATCGCAATCCGGGGCACAGTGGCTTCGCAATAGGCGTAGAGCAGCTTGGCCCCGTGGCGGATGATGCCGCCATATTCCTGGTCGACCCCGGGCAAGAAGCCGGGCACATCAACAAAGGTGAGGATCGGGATATTGAAGGCATCGCAGGTTCGCACAAACCGGGCCGCCTTCTCGGCCGATTCGATATCGAGGACCCCAGCGAGCACCATCGGCTGGTTGCCGACCACCCCGATCGGATGACCATCGACGCGGGCGAAACCACACACGATCGAGGGTGCCCAATGGGCGAAATACTCCAAGAACTCACCATCGTCGACTACCGAGGTGATCACCGAATGCATGTCATAGGGCAGGTTGGGTCCATCGGGCAAGACATCGACCAGGTCGGCGCAATCCCGATCGGGATCGTCGGTGACCGGTTCGACCGGGGGATGTTCCAGATTGTTGGCTGGCAAGAATGAGAGCAGGAACCTCACCTCATCGAGGACCGCTTTCTCATCGTCGGCCACAAAGGTTGCCACCCCCGACTTGGTGGCATGTGACATGGCTCCACCGAGTTCTTCGAGGGTCACATCTTCGCCGGTCACCGTCTTGACCACATCGGGTCCGGTGATGAACATGTGGGAGGTCTCACGCACCATGAAGATGAAGTCGGTCATCGCTGGGCTATAGACCGCTCCCCCAGCGCACGGACCAAGGACCACCGAGATCTGGGGAATGACCCCCGACGCGGCCACATTGCGCCGGAAGATGCCGCCATAGCTGGCCAGGCTGACCACGCCTTCTTGGATGCGAGCTCCAGCGCCATCATTGAGGCCGATCAAGGGGGCACCGGTGGTGGCCGCGAGATCCATGACCTTGTGGATCTTTTCGGCGAAGACTTCGCCGAGGGCGCCGCCGAACACGGTGAAATCCTGAGAGAACACAAACACCTTGCGTCCTTCGACCGTGCCCCAGCCGGTGATCACCCCATCGGTATAGGGACGCTCGTCAAGGCCGGCATCGTGGGCTCGATGGCGAGCGAGGAGATCGAGTTCATGAAAACTGCCGTCATCAAGGAAGTACTCGATGCGCTCGCGAGCCAGCATCTTGCCCTTGGCATGTTGGCGATCGATCGAGCGTTGCGACCCGGCGCTGTAGGCAGCTTCACGCCGCGCATAGAGATCGGCCAACTTGTCCTTCATCGAACTCACAAGGCTGAGAGTACTCGACCTCGGCGAAAGCCCTCGCCACGGGCCGATCAGTTCATCCGACGGACCGCGTCGACGATCATGTCCGGCTGGACCAAGACCACATTGGCAGCATCACCTAAGGGAATGAAGGTGTCCACCGCAGCCACTCGAGCCAGATCGCCCCGATATCCCGCATCGATCAGCTCAGCGATCACCCCTTCGGCGACACCCCCGGTGCGCCGGGTTTCATCGACGATGAGGACCCGGCCAAACCGTTCAGCGTGTTCGATGATCTGGTCGATCGGGAGAGGGTTGAGCCATCTCATGTCGAAGACCCCAACCGAGATGCCCTCAGCGCTGAGCTGGCGGGCAGCCTGGAGTGAGAGAAACACCCCGTTGGCCCAGGACACGATCAAGACATCGACCCCATCGCGCACCAGACGTCCCGAACCAATCGGGATATGGGTCTCCCCCCATCGCTCCGGTGGTTCATAGTCGGCAGTCCACAAGCCATCGCCCGGCTCATGGAGGTCGCGGGTGTGATAGAGAGCGATCGGCTCCAGATAGGCCGACACCGTCCCATCGGTCTCGGCAGCGGCAACACAGGTGCGCAGCATGGCCGCGGCATCAGCGGGATGGCTTGGCGAGGCGATCACCAAGCCGGGAATGTCACGCAGAACAGCGACCGAATGATCGTTGTGGAAATGGCCACCAAAGCCTTTTTGGTAGGCGTATGACGCAATACGAACCACCATCGGGTTGACATATTGGCCATTGGAGAAGAACGACAAGCTGGCTGCTTCGCCCCTCAACTGGTCTTCAGCATTGTGGAGGTAGGCCAAGTACTGGATCTCGGGGATCGGCACAAAACCGGATACCGCAGCACCGAGGGCCAATCCCAAGATGGTCTGTTCGTCGAGGATCGAGTCAAACACCCGATCGGGGCCGAACTGTTTACGCAGGCCTCGGGTGAGTCCGTAGACGCCACCCTTGACCGCCACATCTTCACCGAAGGCCAGGGTGGTCGGCGATGCCGCGAAGATGTCGTGGAGGGTCCGGTTGATCGTTTCGGCCAGGGTCAACGGGCCAGCATCTTCGGGCAAGGTGGCACCGAAGGCCCTGGTTCGGTCCTCGCCCACCTGGGAGGCCACCCGTTGCGCCACCGCATCAGCCCGGCGGGGCGCCAAGGGGGCGATCACCGCAGCCGGGGTGGTCAAGGTGGCATCACCGACCAGGTCGAGAGCGAGCTGACGGGTGGTCGCGGTGGTCTCCAGATAGAGATCAACCAAGTCGCCGGGCCCGGCCAGACCGGTATCGACCATGGTCCGCGCTGTCGCCAGCAGGGGATCGTGACGATAGTCGGCTCGAATCTCATCGGCCCGTCGGTAGGCCGCTTCCAGGTCGCTGCCGGCATGACCGAGATAGCGCACCGTGCGCAGATGGATCAAGCCCGGCGTGCCGGTGGAACGAATCTGGTCGGCCAGCTCAGCGGTGGCGCCATACACCTGAGCGGGATCGGTTCCCTCAACCGCCACATAGGTCAGTTCGGGGCGGTGAGCAAAGACCGACTCGATCCATCCGGTCGGCGTGGGGGTGCTGATCCCCAACCCATTGTCTTCGCACACCAAGAGGAGGGGTACGGGCACACCCTGATGGGCCAGGGCACACGCCGCGTTGACCGCCCCTTGAACGGTGGAGTGATTGGCTGACGCGTCGCCAAACGATGACACCGCCAACGCATCATCAGGCCACGGTGATGCCACCTCAAGTTGGCGGGCTCGGCCGATGGCGAAGGCAACGCCCAGCGACCGCGGCACCTGGGAACCGATCGTTGAGGTTTGGGGGATGATCGCCAGATCGTGACGACCAAACACCTTGTGACGACCCCCAGCGATCGGTTCATCGACGAGGGCCAACATCCCCGAGAGCACATCTCGAATCGGGTCCGACCCATCGACCTGGGCTGCCCGAGCGCAATAGAACCCGCCCGATCGATAGTGCAGCAGGGCCGGATCGGTCGGTCGCAGGGCCGCGGCGATCGCCGCATTGCTCTCGTGACCGGCAGAGCCGATCGTGTAGTACCCGTGTCCTTGGGCCCGCAACCACCGAGCGGTGTGGTCGAGCACTCGGGATCGGACCTGGGCCAAGAAAATCGCCGATAGGTCGCACCCCACCGCAGGAACTGGTGATGCGGTGAGCTGACCGATGCCGTCTAAGAGAGCGGTTTCGAGTTCGTGCAGATCGTCGGGGCGCTCCACTCGACGCACGGTACTTCAACCAAGCCCCACTCTCCCACCCCACGCCTCCATGGTGGCGGTCTGGCTTGATCCTTCTACGATCGTGACGTGGCTTCGACCGGACCAGATAAGACCAAGCTCGGAGTGATCTCGTCAGCCTTGACAGCGATCGCCCTCATCACCACCTCACGCCGGATCACCCCCGCTGAGCCGATTCCGACAACGACCGAACCCGAGTTCACCTCGGTTGATAAGCCCGAGCAGGGGCCAAAGAAGATCCTGTGGGCGATCGATCAGTTCCAGCGGTCACATCGGGCGCTGGGGTTTCCGATCGCTGTCTTGCGCAAGTTCGGCCAGGATCGGGCTGGCTATCTCGCCGCCCTGGTCGCCTATTTCGGCTTCTTCTCGATCTTTCCGCTCATGATGGCGTTTACCTCAGGTTTGGGGTTCATCGTGACCGACCCTGACAAGCAACAACGCTTTGCCGAGGTGGCTGCCGACCAGATTCCGGTGGTTGGCACCACGATCAAGCAGTCGGCTGGGCAGATCGAGGGGTCGGGCATCACCTTGGTGCTGGGTATCGCAGTCGCCTTGTGGTCGGGGCTCAAGATCATTGATGCCATGCAGAACGCGATGAACAGTGTGTGGGATGTTCCACCCTTTCAACGACCCAATATGGCCAAGAAGCGGGCCCGTAGCCTGGCCATGCTCTTCGTGATCGGTGGTGGCTTGGCGATCTCGATCGCGGCATCGAGTGTGGCCAATGTGCTCGACTTCCTGCCCGGTGGGGGCCGCTTCACCCTGTGGGGGGTCAGCTTGGCGTTTTCGATCGTGCTCTATCTGGTCTCGTTCCAATTGCTTACCGACATGAAACTGACCTGGAAGCACCTCATACCCGGAGCGGTGGTTGGCGGTATCGCCTGGTGGGCGCTCCAAACCTTTGGGACGCCCCTGATTGCCCGCCAGCAGGCCAATGCTGGTGAAACCTATGGCAGTTTTGGGGCGATCATCGCCTTGTTGTTCTTCTTGTTTATCGCTGCCCAGCTCTCGATCCTGGCTGCCGAAGTTGGGGTGGTGAAAGCCCGCAAGCTGTGGCCCCGCAGCATCTATCCCAAGGCCTTCACCGAAGCTGATCTCGAGGTCTTCCGCACCGAGGCTCGCGGGACTCGGTTGAGCGATCAGTACGACATTCGGATCGTGCCGGCCCGCTCACGGCGCAAACCAACTCCACCTGAGGACACCTCCAGCGACTGAGTCAGCGATCACGACACCGACGCAAGATCTCCACCCGCCGGCAGCGCCCACGAGGACTGGAGCGGTGCCGACAATGCTGCGGACAACCTGGTCGGTGGTGATCAGCGATGCTTCCCCAGCGAGGAGATCGTCGCCCCGATCGACCGACGCCTAGAGTCAGGTGGCATGACGCGCACCTTGTTCGCCAACGGAACGATCTATGACGGCACCCGCGCTGAGCCGACCGCCGGCGATCTTGTGGTTGAGGATGGTCGGATTGTCGAGGTGGGGCCCGGGCTTGATGGTGATGTGATCGTCGACTGCAGCGGCCGGTGGATCTCGCCGGGATTCTTCGATTCCCATGTCCATGTGGTGTTTAGCGGTGTGGACTACATCCAGATGGTCGCCTCACCCTTCAGCTTGGCCTTCTATCTCGCTGCCAAGAATCTGTCTCGCACCCTCGATATTGGGGTGACCTCGATTCGTGATGCTGGTGGTGCCGATCTCGGCATCAAGGCAGCGATCGAACAGGGCCTGATCCGTGGACCTCGGATGCAGATCTCGCTCGTCATGATCAGCCAAACCGGCGGTCACGGCGATAGCTGGCTACCGAGCGGGGTTGAGGTTCCGCTCTTGCCCCCTCATCCAGGACGGCCCGATCCGATCGTGGATGGCGCTGAAGAGGTGCGTAAGAAGGTGCGTGAACTCATCCGCGATGGTGCCGACGTGATCAAGTGTGCAACCTCAGGTGGGGTGATGTCGCCGGGCACCAACCCTCGTCTGGGCCATTTCCGTGATGATGAGATCGCCATGATGGTCAATGAGGCTGCCGCTGCTGGACTCTCGGTGATGGCCCACGCTCAGGCGACCGAGGGGATCAAGACCGCGATTCGCAATGGGGTTCGCTCGATCGAACACGGCATCTTCCTCGATGATGAAGCGATCGAGATGATGATCGAACACGGCACCTGGCTGGTGCCCACCCTCCATGCTCCTCGAGCGGTGGTGGCCCAGGCCGATGCTGGCGCGTCGATACCCGAATCGTCGATCCGCAAGGCTCGCGAGGTGATCGACACCCACGATGACAGTGTGCGGCGAGCCCACGAAGCCGGGGTCAAGATCGCGATGGGCACCGATTGCGGGGTGGGAGCTCACGGCACCAATCTTGATGAGTTGAGGTTCATGAACGAGGTGGGGATGACCCCGATCGAGGTCCTTCACGCCACCACCGGTTCGGCAGCTGATCTCTTTGGTGTCGCTGAGGATCGAGGTCGGCTTGCTCCTGGACAGCGAGCTGATCTGGTCATCCTCGAGGGCGATCCCGCCGATATGAGCGATGTCGCTGCTCAGGTGCGCGAGGTCTATCTCGATGGCGCGCTCATGGCCCCGACCGGCACTCCCACCTGATCGGGCATCTCGATGGATACTCCGGTCTTGCTCGACCCCTTGTGTGCCCCGGTTGCCCTCGATGGCAACACCGATGACGCCATCGTTTTGGTTCATGGATTCACCGGTTCACCAGCCCATTTTCGACCGATGGCCAGCGCGCTCCACGAGCGGGGCTTCACCGTGCGGGTGCCTCGTCTTGCCGGTCATGGCACCTCGCTGGAGGATATGGCGACCACGGGGATCGATGACTGGATCGATTCGGCACGCACCACGCTTGACGAGCTTGATGGGTTCGGTCGAATCCATCTGGCCGGATTGTCGATGGGGGGATTGATCTCGCTGATCTTGGCTGCCGAGGGCCGGGCCACCACGGTGACCACGATCAATTCACCGATCGTGACCCGAGCGCCAAGCTTGTTCTTGTCACCGATCGCCAAATATCTGGTGCCCAAGGTGTCGTGGCCCAGCAGTGACCCGCCAGCTCATCTTGAGCCCGAGATGGCCCGCTATCTGATCACCTATAACGGGTTCATGATGGCCTCAGCAGCCCAGCTGGTCGAACTGATCGGACGGGCCCTGTGGGCCGCCCGCCAGGTGACCATTCCTGCCCTGGTGGTCCAGTCCTGCACCGATGAATCGGTGTGCCCGGGTTCGGCTCGGATCATCGCCCGAGCCTTGGGGCCGACCACCACCCGGATGTGGATTGCCGAGTCGATCCATTCGGCGGTACTCGATCGGCAACGCCATCGCATCGAGGCCGAATTGTGTGACCTGATCGCTCGGTCAGCAAACAATGTTGCACCCCGATGAGATACTCGATCCTGTGATCGACACGGTCAGTTCTGGCAGCCAGCTTCCCGCCGCGGTGGCGGAGGCGATCAACCGGCTTCGATCGGATGATCTTGTGGATGATCCCTTTGCTGACGTGGTCATCATCACCCCTCCCGATGCCACCGCCAACACCTTGCAGCACCGTCTTCCCTTGATCACCCACGAGCGGGGACGGGGCATGTCGGGCATCCGGTTCGCCACCCCGTTTGCCCTGGCTCGACACCTGGTGGAAGCGGTCGACGGTCCGCTCCAGATGGTGCGTCCCCATCTGTTGGCTGCCGCGGTCCGATCGGTCCTCGCTACCAACTGTCCAGATGCGCTGACGACAACTGCTGATCATCCAGCCACGATCGACGCGATCGTGTCACTCACCGAAGACCTCCGTTTTGTGTCGCTCTCCGACCGCCGGATGGCCAATGTGCTGGCGGGGTCAACGCCGGGTCGTCAAGCGGTGATCGAGGTGGCCGATCAGGCTCGATCGATGCTTCGATCGGCAGGCTATGTCAGCGAGGCTGACATCCTGGCTCGGGCTACCGAGATCGTCAGCTCACCTGATGCACTGCCATCAGGGCATCGATCGGTGATCGTGGCATCGACAACCTTCGATCCGGCCCTGGTCGATTTTCTCAGCCACTACGCCGCCATCGGTGACACCCGGGTGGTGATGTTGGGGTCGTGGAGCGATGATCGTGAGCTTGCTGCTCAGGTGACCCGGATTGCCAAGCAGGCTCCTCCCCCATCGTCAGCCCAAAGATCAGCACCGATCTCGGTGACCTCGTGTCCCGACCACGATGAAGAAGTCCGCCACGTGATGAGGTCGATTGCCTCCCTTGCTGACAAGGGGGTTTCACTCGACCGGATCGCCCTCCTGCTGCCCACACTTGATCCCTATCTGAGGGTGGTGACCGACCATCTCGACCGGGCGGGGATTGGCTGGTCGGGGGTGTCACCAACCACCTTGGCCGAGTCCCTCGCTGGCCAGGTGGTTCGCCTGGCTCTGGCGGCTCGTCGCCAACCCGACCGCCGTCATCTCTTGGATCTCTTGTCACTGGTGCCCCAGCGGGCGAGTGCCAACGAATCCCATCGCGATCCAGCCCGGTGGCGTCGATTGACCCAGCGAATCGGTCTGGCCACCGAGCACGATTGGGAATCAGCCCATGATGCCCTCCAGCGGGATCAAGCCGAACGGGCCGAGCGGCGTCAACGTCAGGGATTGGCTCCGACAACCGATGCTGATGCTGCCGATATCGATCAGCTCACCGCCCTACTCGATCTGGTGGAGGTGGTGCGATCCCATCTTGATCAGATCACCCGAGCGACGAGATGGCGAACCGCAAGCCGGGCCGCCCATGATCTGCTCACCCTTCTGATCGGTGGCGAGCAGTGGCGATCGGCCCGCTGGGCTGATCTGCCGGCATGGCAACGTGATGCTGCCACCACGATCATGTCCTCGATCGATGCCTTAGCCGGCTTGGACGCTGCTCGCCTCTCGGTTGACTACACCCCCGATGCCTTCGAACGAGCGATCGGTGACCTGCTTGAGCATCATGCCAATTCCCGCCCCCCGACCGCCGGTGGTGTCCAGGTGCGCCGAGTCACCGATGGGGTCTGTCTTGATGCCGACCGGATCTTTGTCGTTGGCGCCATCGAGGGGATCTTTCCTCCGCCGCGCTCTGGGGGCTTGTTCACCCCAGCCCACCGTGATAGCCCGGCAGCCGATGTGCTCGCCCATAGTGCCTGGACCAGCGATCAGGTACGACGGGCCTGGGCCTCGCTCGCTGCGGGGACAGCACCGATCGAGGTGTCGTGGCCTCGAGCCAATCTGCGCCAAGGTGGCGAAAACTTCCGATCCCGGTTGCTGCCAACCACCACATCCGACCACGAGGTGGCGACCCATGCCGATGGACTTCATCACGGTCGGGCCCTCACCGTCGCCGAGGGGGCGTTCGCCGTGGCCCGTCCGTGGACCCGGTCACCGATCATTCATCGCCGAGCGAAGGCCTTGGTGAGTCGCACCCTGACGGAACCGACCAGCTATGACGGGATGATCGGTAACGCTGCCGCGGATCCATCCGAGCGTGTGTATGCGGTGACATCACTTGAACGTCTAGCTCGCTGTGGGGTGTCCTACCTCTACCGCCAGGTGCTCGGGGTCGGCGAAGATGAGGACGATCCTGCGGTGGTCAACGAGATCTCGCCGCTCACCCGGGGCAGCCTGGTGCATGCGGTGCTCTACGATCTAGCAGCTTCCTGGCTGAGCCAAGATCCGATGAGCCGACCGAAATGGCTGGGTGATGACCACCTTCCCGACCTGAGGGCTGCGGTGGCCGAACGGGTTGCCGTGCACGAACGCACCCTGGCCGAACACCGCCAGCTCGGCCATCCGATCCGGTGGGCCTTGGAACGTGACCTGATCATCACCCGGATCGTGAACGCGCTTGAAGCCGAGCGGGCGACCGGTCGTGAGCCCTTGGCTGCCGAGTTCTCGTTTGGTGATGCAGCGAGCTCGCCCCATGTGATCGACACCGCTGCGGGCCCGCTGGCACTGCGGGGGGTGATCGACCGCATCGATCGGGTTGGTGATGCCGCGGCGGTGACCGACTTCAAGGTGATATCAAGCTCGTTTGCGCCGAACTTTGTTGCCGATGATCCCACCGAAGGCGGAGCCAAGCTCCAGCTTCCCCTCTATGCCGAGGTAGCTGCAACAGTGTTTGGTGGCGAGCTGGGGGCGCCGGCCTATCGCTATATCGGGCCATCTCAGGTCACCGATCGGGTGCTGCCCGACTCGGGTCACGCCCATGCCCATGCAGCGCTCGATGTCTTGGCCGATCGACTGGTACGCGGCGATTTTCGACCTGGTCAGCCTGATCCCACGTGGGGATGTCCCGACTGTTGCCCTGATGGGTTGGGCCGTACCGAGGTGACCACCCGTGTCCAGCGGTTTGTCACCTCTGAGGATGGAGCTCCGTCATGAGTGAGGATCGTCGTCTGGTCGACCACGAGGTCCGAGCCGCTCTGGTCGAGGCTCGCAACACTCCCGCCGTGGTGGTTGCCGGTGCCGGGTCGGGCAAGACCACCATCCTGGTCGATCGAGTTGCCGGCGAGTTGACCACACCTGGCGGGCTGGAGCCCTCCCACTTGGCAGCGATCACCTTCACCGAGCGGGCAGCGCGCGAGCTGATTCACCGCCTGGCTGAAGCGGCTCCCGAGATCGATCTCGATGAAGCCTATATCGGCACGATTCACGGCTTTTGTCAGCGAATCCTGCGCCGGTTCCCCTTTGAGGCCGGGCTTCCTCCGGTGTTCGAG
>PDWJ01000802.1_pt1 | contig 43571 bp, 45 predicted proteins | sample 1430881 | NCBI WGS metagenome assembly PDWJ01 (sample SAMN01162460, study PRJNA174530) | Oral metagenome, whole genome shotgun sequencing project. | biome: Marine environment; feature: Marine mammal; material: Swab sample of the gingival sulcus; isolation source: swab sample of gingival sulcus...
CCTCACAGAAATCTGCGATCTCTTCTCTCCGGAAGAGTGCTGGAACTACTTCAGGGCTGCCGGATATGTCTCAGGTTAAAGGTCGGGCGCTTTAATGGATTCCGTTCCCCCCCGCAATCCAGCCCGTGCCCGTCACCGCCTTCGTGAAACGCGCAGGCACCCGTCTTCCCGCCACCCACAACGCCTTCCGCGCTACCTGCTCGGCCCGATACTGAAACCGCTGATCGCCGCCGGCTCGACGCCCGCGCGCTCGCCAACTGGGTGCTGCGGCTTGCGGAACACGGCTGGCCGTGGGGTACCACCGATTTCGCGACCGCCGGGCATTCCACCATGACGCGGGCCTTCGCCGCCGCGCCGATGAGCCTGACCCGGCCCGTGAGCCTCCTGCAACTGCTCTGATCGGTGCCGGCGGGCCAGCGGGTTTCATCCCCTGGCGGGAGGCGGTGTTGAAGTGGCGTGTGACACCGGTCGGGTCACAGCCGGAGGTATGACAGGGCAGGAGACTGTCCATAGATTGGCAACAATGCATGAAATTACATACTATTGACCCTCAATCGCGACAAAATCAGATTGAATACGCGAAACGAGCAAGCCTGTAGCACAAACCGTGCTACACTAAAGCCGTCACCCCCGCGGATTGAGCAGCCGGGCGAGGACCATGTCACGGGTAATCCGCCCCACGGCCATGCCGCCTTCGACAACGGTGACGGTCTCGGTCTCGGTGGTGAGCAGTCGCATCACCTCGCGCACCGGCGTGTGCGGCTCCACCTCGGCCAGCGCCACGCCGGAAGGCGGACCCATCACGTCGCGCGCGGCAAGCACGCCGAGCGGGTTCATGTGGGCCACGAAATCGGCCACGTAATCGTCAGCGGGAGCCTTGAAAATCTCGCGCGGGGTGCCGGTCTGCACGATCCGCCCTCCCTCCATGATCGCGATCCGGTCACCGATCTTGAAAGCCTCGTCAAGGTCGTGGCTGACGAAGATGATCGTGCGCCGGAGCTTTTGCTGCAACTCGATCAACTCGTCTTGCAGGCGGGTGCGGATCAGCGGGTCGAGCGCGGAAAAGGGCTCGTCCATCAGCAGGATCGGGGCTTCGGTGGCGAAAGCCCGCGCCAGCCCGACGCGTTGCTGCATCCCGCCCGAAAGTTCCGCGACCATCCGGTCGGCCCAGTCGGTGAGCCCGACCATCTCGAGTTGCCGGTCAACCGTTGCGCGCCGCGCCGCACGGCCGACGCCCGCAAGCTCCAGCCCCAGCCCCACGTTGTCGCGCACACTGCGCCAGGGCAGCAGGCCGAATTGCTGGAACACCATGGCGACGTGGTGCAGGCGGATGCTGCGCAGGGTGGCGGCATCGGCATTGGTGACTTCCACCAGCCCGCCGCCGTCGGACACGCGCACCCTGCCACGCACCACCGGGTTCAGCCCGTTCACCGCCCGCAGAAGCGTCGACTTGCCGGAGCCGGACAGCCCCATAAGCACCAGGATCTCGCCGGTCTCCACGGCAAGGTTGCAGTTGTGCACACCGAGCACCTGTCCGGTGGTGTCATGCACCTCCGCGCGGCTGGCGCCTTCGTCCATCATCGGCAGGGCGCTGGCCGGGGCGTCTCCGAAAACGATGGAAACGTTGTCGAAATCCACAGCAGTCGTCATGCGACGGCCCCTTTCAGAATTGCGATGAATTGCAGGCGAATGGTGGCGCTTGGGCGCCATATCGTTTCAGGATTCATGCAATTCGGGGTCATTTGCGCTCCACCCGCAGCATCCGGTCGAGCATGATGGCGACAACGACAATGACGAAGCCACTCTCGAAGCCGAGCGCGGTGTTGACCGTGTTGAGCGCGCGCACCACCGGCACGCCGAGCCCGTCGGCCCCCACCAGCGCGGCGATCACCACCATGGAGAGCGACAGCATGATGGTCTGGTTGAGCCCGGTCATGATCTGCGGCAGCGCCTGGGGAAGCTCCACCTTCCACAGAAGCTGGCGCGGCGTGGCCCCGAAGCTTTGCGCCGCCTCCTTGAGCGCCAGCGGTGTCGAGGAGATGCCGAGATGCGTGAGCCGGATCGGGGCGGGCAGCACGAAGACCACGGTCGCGATCAGCCCGGGCACCATGCCGATACCGAAGAACACGATCGCCGGGATCAGATAGACGAAGGTGGGCAGGGTCTGCATCAGGTCCAGCACCGGACGCATCCATGCGTAAAGCCGCGGCCGGTGGGCGGCGGCAATGCCGGCCGGTACGCCCAGGCCCATGCAGACCACCGCCGCCGAGAGCACCAGCGTCAGGCTTTCGGTGGTCTCTTCCCAATAGCCCTGGTTGAGGATGAACAGAAAGCCCATGACCACCAGCAGCGCTGTCTTCCAGTTGCGTTGCAAAACCCAGGTGAGCGCCACGAACAGCGCGGTGATCAGCACCGGGTGCAGCGCCTCAGGATAGGCGGGCACCCAGCCGCGGCTGCCATCCTCGAGCGTGCCGGGGACATGCAGCGGCACCTGAAGCACCGTGAGGATGCCCGCGATCAGCCCTTCGAGCAGCCAGGACAGCCAGTCGAAAAACGGCTCGCCCGCCTGCTGAAGCCAGTCGAACGCCTCGCGCGCGTTCTTGCCCACGCGGATGGTTCCGTCGGGTTCGATGAACTTCCACCCGACCATCCGGTCGAGCAATCCGGTCCAGAAAGTCGTGTCCGCCATGGCTTACTCGGCCACATCGCCGGCACGGCCGGCCCATTGATAGGCATAGGCCGGGGTGACCGACCCGTCTTCGCCGATCTGGCCGGCGGAAAGGATCACATCGAGTTCGGGCGCGTATTCCACCCTGAAGGCCGCCCCCGCCCCGTCGCGGTCGTGTAGCGAGGATCTGACCGTCCAGGTTTCGAAGCGGCACTCGCCCAGCGTAACCGTGCCGTGACCGAGGAATTCGAGCTCCAGTTCGACGGGGGTTTCGCCCAGCGGCCCCCTGGCGATGCCGGAGATTGCGGCCCGGCCTTTCTCGGGCAGCTCGCTCACCGGGCGCAACTCGTCGACATAGGTGATCTCCACATGGCCGGCCGGGCTGTGTTCGCCGGTCATCACCAGCCCGTGCCGGTAGAGCGCCATGACCTCCTGCACCTGCCCGCCGATCTCGATGACCCGGGTTTCGACAAGGCCCTCGGGTGCCGCCTTGAAATCGCCACGCATGAAAAAGGGCTCGTTCTGCGCGAGAACGATTCCTTCGGCAAGGTCTGCGCCGGTGGGGCAACCGGCGAAGGCCGGCGGGGCGAAGAGGACAAGAGCGGCGAGGGCTTTGGTAAGATACATGAAGGTGCCTTGCAGGTTGGCGGTCTGGAAACGATATGAGGCAGCGCGCCCGTTTGCGCTATCCTGACAGCGGGGCGCGCCCGCGGCAAGGCAAAGGCGGCGCAAAAGACGCACCGGCCCCGGCTGGCATGCCGGGGCCGGGCGGTCGGGCCTTGTCAGGGACTTATTTCAGCGCCGCGGCAACGGCCGCCGCCGCATCGCTCCCATCTGCGGCGGTCACACCCTCCAGCCACGGGGTCCAGGCCTGCGGATTTGCCGCGAGCCAGACCCGCGCCGCGTCTGCCGGATCTTCGCCGTCATTCAGGATCGCGCCCATGATCTCGTTTTCCATGGCGAGGCTGAACGAGAGGTTGCCGAGAAAGGTGCCGACATTGGGGCATTCTTCCGCGTAACCCGCGCGGGTGTTGGTGTGCACCGTGGCGCCGCCGTAATCGGGGCCGAACCACTCGTCGCCACCCGAAAGATAGCCCATCTCGAAATTGGCATTCATCGGATGCGGCTCCCAGCCGAGAAACACGATCGGCTTGCCGCCCTTGTCGGCCCGGGCGACCTGGGCGAGCATTCCGGCTTCCGAGCTTTCGACCACCTCGAAGCCCTCGAGCCCGTAGGCATCGGCCGCGATCATCTCCATGATCAGCCGGTTGCCGTCGTTGCCGGGCTCGATGCCGTAGATCTCGCCGTCGAGCGCGTCCTTGTGGGCGGCAATGTCGGCGAAATCGTCAATGCCGAGCTCCATCGCCGCCTTGTTGACCGCCAGCGTATACTTGGCGCCTTCGAGATTCGTGCGAAGCGTGTCCACCGTGCCCGCCGCGCGATAGGGGGCGATGTCGCTTTCCATCGTCGGCATCCAGTTGCCGAGAAACACGTCGATATTGCCTTCGGCGAGCGATGTGTAGGTCACCGGCACCGACAGAACCTTGATGTCGGTGTCATAGCCCAGCGCCTCCAGCACCAGCGCGGTGGCGGCGGTGGTCGCGGTGATGTCGGTCCAGCCGACATCGGAGAAGGTGACCTGGCCGCAATCGGCAAGCGCCGGGGCGGCGGTGAGGGCAAGAACGGCGGTGGCGGTCTTGAGGTTCATACGATACTCCCTGTTTTGTTGATTGACGAGTCAATCAAAAATATGGTTCCTGTGGCCCGGGTCCGCGCCCCGGGCGATGCCAGGGCGAGCAGGAGGTTTCCCATGCCCCGAACAGGAATGGAGCCTATACGCCGCGAGGCTCTCGTCAAAGCCACGATTGCCGAGGTTGGCCGGAAAGGCTCGCTCGACGTGACCGTTGCCCATATCGCTGCCCGCGCCGGGGTCTCGCCCGGGCTGGCGCATCATTATTTCGGCGGCAAGCAGGATCTGCTCTTCGCCGCCATGCGCCATATCCTCAGGCTCTACTTTGCCGCCGTGCGCCAGGCCCTTGCCCGCGCCACCACCCCGCGCGACCGGCTCGATGCGATCATCCGCGCAAGCTTCGGCCCCGGCAATTTCGCCCCCGGGGTGATCGCCGCCTGGCTCAGCTTCTATGTCCACGCTCAATCCGAACCGGGCGCCCGGCGGCTGCTCGCGATCTATCAGGCACGGCTCGCCTCGAACCTCACCCATGCCCTGCGCCCGCTCGCCGGCGCCGAGGCGCCCGACTGCGCCGCCACCATCGCCGCCACCATCGACGGGCTCTATATCCGCCACGCCCTCGGTGGCGAGGCCGACGGCCACAAGGCCGCCACCCTGGTGATCCGGCTGGCCGACAAGCTGCTTGCAGGCCCCTGATCCGGCCCAAACCCCAAAACCCGCAGCACGCCCGGGCGCCCCGCACCGCCCCTCCTTTTTCTTGGCTCAAATACTCCCACCGGAGGTCATCACATGCACAGCGACTATGTCATCGTCGGCTCGGGCAGCGCCGGATCGGCGCTCGCCTACCGTCTCGCCGAGGCCGGCCACTCGGTCACCATCATCGAATACGGCGGCAGTGACGCCGGCCCGCTGATCCAGATGCCGGCGGCCCTCTCCTACCCGATGAACATGCCCCGCTACGACTGGGGCTTCGTCTCCGAACCCGAACCCCGCCTCGACAACCGCCGCCTCGTGGTGCCGCGCGGCAAGGTGCTCGGGGGCTCCTCCTCGATCAACGGCATGGTCTGGGTCCGCGGCCATGCCCGCGACTTCGACCATTGGGCCGCCCAGGGCGCGACCGGCTGGGCCTATGCCGATGTGCTGCCCTATTACCTCCGCCTCGAAAACTGGCACGGGCCGGCGCCCTCCGACTGGCGCGGCAATTCCGGCCCGCTCCATGTGCGCCGCGCGAGCCAGTGGAACCCCTTGATGCACGCCTTCGTCGAGGCCGGCCGCGAGGCGGGCTATCCGGTGACCGATGATTACAACGGCCATCAGCAGGAGGGGTTCGGGGCCTTCGACATGTCGGTGCATCGCGGCCGCCGCTGGTCCACTGCCAACGCCTATCTCAGGCCCGCGCTGAAGACCGGCCGCGTCACCCTGCTGCGCGGCCTCGCCAAAAAGGTGGCGATCGAGCAGGGCCGCGCCACAGGTGTCGAGGTGACCACCAAAAGGGGTGCCGAGACCATCCGCGCCAAACGCGAAGTGATTCTCTCGGCCTCGTCGATCAACACCCCGAAACTGCTGATGCTCTCCGGCGTCGGCCCCGCGGCGCATCTCGCCGAACACGGCATCGGCCTCGTGGCCGACCGGCCCGGCGTGGGGCAGAACCTGCAAGACCACCTCGAGGTCTATGTCCAATATGCCGCGAAGCACCGCAACACGCTGTTTCGCTACTGGAACGCCCTCGGCAAGGCCGCCATCGGCGCTCAGTGGCTGCTCACGAAGACCGGCCACGGCGCCACCAACCAGTTCGAAAGCTGCGCCTTCATCCGTTCGCGCGCCGGGATCGAATACCCGGACATCCAGTGCCATTTCCTGCCCATCGCCGTGCGCTACGACGGTCAGGCCGCGGCCGAGGGGCATGGTTTCCAGGTCCACGCCGGGCCGATGCGGTCGCCCTCGCGCGGCGCGATCACGCTGCGCTCCGCCGACCCGGCCGCGCCTCCGGTGATCCGTTTCAACTACATGGAGCACGAGGAAGACTGGCAGGCCTTCCGCGCGGTGCTGCGCCTCACCCGCGAGATCATGACCCAGCCCGCCATGGCGCCGCACATGAAACACGAGATCCAGCCCGGGCCCGGGGTCGAGAGCGACGAGGCGCTCGACGCCTTCATCCGCGAACATGCCGAAAGCGCCTACCACCCCTGCGGCACCGCCCGCATGGGGGCGGCGGACGATCCGATGGCGGTGGTCGACCCGGAGGCGCGGGTGATCGGGGTCGAGGGGCTGCGGGTGGCCGATTCGTCGGTCTTCCCGCGGGTCACCAATGGCAACACCAACGCGCCGTCGATTCTCGTCGGCGAAAAGGTGGCCGATCACATTCTCGGCCGGCGCCTGCCGCCCGATACAAGGGCGCCGTGGATCCATCCCGACTGGCAGGGGGCGCAGCGCTGAGGGCAATTTTCCCCCGGAACCGGGCCGGTTCTTGATCCGCGTCAAGGCGCCCCTTCCGGGGAGTCCTAGGCTCGGCCCGTTACAATCCAAAAGGAGGGCCCTGCCAGTGTCTGAGCTGATCCATGAAATCGACAAGGACTTTCCGGAATATGCCACCAAATTCGCAGCCCTGAAGGAGAGCGATGCGGGTTTCGCCGAGATGGTGGCCGAATACGACCTCCTCAACAAGAAGGTGATCGAAGCCGAAACGCTGGAAAAGCCCACGGATCATTTCCACGAGGAAGAGCTGAAGAAAAAACGCGCGCTGCTGAAAGATCAGATTTACCTGGCACTGTCGCACTGAAGGCTGCCGCCGGGAGGGCGCACAGGGGGGTGCCCGCGTGGCCCGGTCCGCCTGCGGGGCCGGGCAGGACTGGTCCGGGCGGATGCGGCTACCGGCGAGGTTTCCGGCGGGAATTGTGCCGTACCGTCAGAAGCGGGCAAGAAAGGCGGAGAGCCGTTCCTGCGCCGACGGTTGCCAGACATCGACATGCCCCGCGCCCTCGACCAGTTCGAAATGCTTGTCGGCGCTCGCCGCCGCCTCGAACAGGGCACGGCCCTGGTCGGGCGGCACAAAGCTGTCAAGCGCGCCGTGGACGATCAGCAGCGGTGCGTCGAACGACACAATCCGGGCCTCGCTTGGCCATTTTGACCGGGCCAGCCCGGCGAAAAGGCTGGTGCCATAGACCGCGGCCGACATGCGGCGGATCGAGGCGAAGGGGCTTTCGAGCACCATCGCGGCGGGCGGGTGGCGCTCGGCCAGCGCAACCGCCACCGCGGCGCCCAGGCTTTCGCCATAATAAATGACCGGCCCGGGTGCGCCCGACAGCTCCGGCACCGCCCCGGCCAGCGCTTCGGCATCGGCGATCAGGGCCGCTTCCGAGGGCGTGCCGCTGGACCCTGAAGACCCCCGGTAGCCGGCGGCGACCAGCCCGTAGCCCGCCCGGGTGAACGCCGCAAACCGCGAGGCGCGGGTCGAGAGGTTGCCGGCATTGCCGCTGAAATAGAGGATTACCGGACGTCCCGGGGCGGGGCGGGCGGACCAGACCACCAGCGTTTCGCCGTCGCCGGTGGCCAGGCGGTTTTCGGTGAGCCCGGCGGGCGGCGGGGCATGGGCCGGGTCGAACGGATAGATCGTCCGCCGTTCCAGCGTTCCGCTTGCAAAGGCCAGGGTGGTTCCGAGAATCAGAAGAACCGTCAGGATACGTGTCATCATCAACCTACTTCATAGGGCAGCACACCGCGGGCATCCGGGTCGACCCGGAGCTTGCGTTTCAGGGGCGGGACCGAGCGCTGGTGGCATCCGGTGCGGTCGCAGATCCGGCAGGAAATGCCGATCGGTTCGAAGGCCGCGGCGGTGGCCAGATCCAGCCCGTCGGCATAGACCAGGTCTCCGGCATGTTTCACCTCGCAGCCGAGCGCAATGGCATAGCGCCGCGTCGGCGCGTGGAACGACCCGCCCGGCTTGGAGACGTCGCGCGCCAGCGAGATGTAGCGCATCCCGTCGGGCGTCTGGGCGAGCTGGCGCAGAAAGCGGCCCGGGGTCTCGAAGGCGCGGTGGACGTTCCACAACGGGCAGGCGCCGCCGAAACGCGCAAATTGCAGCCGGGTCGCCGAATGGCGTTTGGTGATCGTTCCGGCCTGGTCGACCCGCACGAAGAAGAAGGGTATCCCCTTGGCGCCCGGGCGCTGCATGGTCGAGAGCCGGTGTGCCACCTGCTCGATCGAGGCGCCGAACAGCACCGCGAGGCGTTCGAGATCGTGGCGGGTCTCGCGCGCGGCCTCCAGAAACCGGGCGTAGGGCAGAAGCGCCGCGCCCGCGAAATAATTGGCAAGCCCCACCTTGGCAATCTGGCGCGCCTCCTCCGACTGGAAGCGGGCAAGGTCGAGGGTCGCGTCGAGCAACTCGCCCTGGGTCAGCAGCGCGACCTGGTGGAGCAACTGGAACCGCCGCGTCGAGGGCGGCGCGAAGGCCGACAGCGCCAGCCGGCCCGCGTCGCGGTCAAAGCCGCGGATGCGCTCGGTTTCGGCCACCTCGACGCGAATGCCAAGCGCGTCAAGCTGGGCAATGGCGCTGGCCTCGGGCTGGCCGGAGCGCGCGAAATGCTCGGCGGCGCGGTCCACCGCGTCGACATAATTGTCGCAGTAATGGAAGAAATCGCGCACCTCCTCCCAGGGGCTCGCCTGAACGCTGGCACCGTCGCGCCCCAGGGCCTCGTCGAGCGAGGCGAGGCGCTCGTGCCCCTGCCGGTAGGCGCGGTGCAGCTCAAGAAAGGCGCGCGCGAGCGCCGGCGCGTTGGAGGCGACAAGGCGAAGATCGCCCACCAGCGGCGTGGCATCGGCAAACACCGGGTCGGCCAGCGCCTCGCGCATGTCGGTGACGAGGCGTTCGGCATCGCCCGTCGACAGCTCCGCGACGTCAAAGCCGAATTCCTGCGCCAGCGCCAGCACGACCCCGGTCGAGACCGGACGGTTGTTGTTCTCCATCTGGTTGAGATAGGGCAGCGAAACCCCGAGCTTTTCGGCGAAAGCCTTCTGGGTCAGGTGCAGCCTGGTGCGCATTTCGCGCAGCTTGACCCCGGCGTAGAGCTTCTGGGTGGCCATCGCCGCTCCTTTGCAAACCCGTGTCCTGTTTGCAAAGTAATCTGTCGGGAGGCAAGTCTTTACAGGTTAAGCGGTTAACGGCAGGGCCTGGCCCGGGCGTTCGCCAGAGGCTGCCGAAGTCGGGCCGGGCGGTTCGGCTCTGTCCGGCGGGATGTGCCCGCCCGCGGCGCGTGCTACCGGGTCAGGCGGCAAAAACGTCGTTTTCCAGCGCCGCGAGCGTCATGTTCTCGACGGTGATCATGTTGCCACCGCCGAAATCGAAGACAACATTGCCGTCCACATCCGCGGCGGCTGCGAGCAGCTGATCCCTGGTGCCGAACCCTTCGATCACCAGCCTGTCGGCATTGTCCTGGAAGTCGCGCAGCCGGTCGGCGCCGCCGTTGCTCCTGAAATTGAACGTATCGTTGCCGATCCCGCCCCAGAGCGTATCGTCGCCCCTGCCGCCGTCGAGCACATCGCGGCCCCTGCCGCCCTTGAGAATGTCGTCTTCAGTGCCGCCGTAGAGCGTGTCGGCCCCTTTGCCGCCGTAAAGGTAGTCAAACCCCGCGCCGCCCCGGAGTGTGTCGTTGCCCCTGCCACCGCCAAGCGTGTCCTGCCCGTTGCCGCCTCTGAGAATGTCGTGGAAGCCGCCGCCCCAGAGCTTGTCGGCCCCGTTGCCGCCGTTGAGCGTGTCCTTGCCGCGGTCGCCGCAAAGCGTGTCCCATCCGTTGCCGCCGTAGAGTGTATCGTTTGCGCGGCCGCCCTTCAGCAGGTCGTTGCCGCCGCCACCATGGAGCGTGTCGTTTCCGGCATTGCCATAAAGGGTATCGTTGCCGTTGCCGCCGTCGAGCAGATCGGCGCCGGCGTTGCCCTGGAGCGTGTCGGCGCCTGCGTTGCCCTGGAGCGTATTGGCCGCGCCGTTGCCGGTCAGCCTGTCGTTGCCATGACCGCCGGTCGCGTTTTCGATGGTCACGCCCGCGGCAATGGCCACGTCCTCATAGGTGCCGAAGGTCGAGAAATGCCCCTGGCGCAGATCGAGAATGGCATTGCCTGACGTGCCGGCGACGCTGAACGTGTCGGTGCCCCCGGTATCCCAGACCACATCGACATTGCCGGTGCGCGGGCCGGTGTAAACGGTGTTGCCGGTGTTGAATTCGGCGGCGCCCCAGACCCATTGCAGCGCGAACACGTCAAGCAGCATCATCGCGTCGTTGCTGACGCCGCTGATCGGGTCGCTCTGATAGGCCATCACCGTGTAGTGGTTGTTCTGATACTGCTCCGGCACGGGGGTATGTTCGAACGGATGGTCGAGCCCGAGCGCATGGCCGAGCTCGTGCAGGATCAGATTGAAACCGCTGGTGATGTCGACCATGTTGTCCCAGACCGCGAAGGCGTCGTAGTCGGTGACCACCCCGTTGCCGGTGTAGGCCAGCGCCGCGCCACCGAGACCCGCGGTCGAGCCGGGCAGATCGACCTGGCCGAAGCTGAGATCGGCGTCGGCCGCGCCGGTCAGCTCGACGAAATCGACATTGAGGAAGGTCTCGACATGGGCCAGCGCCTCGCGGACGTTGTCCTGTTCGGCGGCGCTCAGGGCGGACCAGCCGGTGGTGCCGCTCCAGTCGTCGGCGGGGGCGCTGCTTTCAAACTGGTAGGTGATCTGGAATGCCGGAGCCCCGGTCTGGTTGATCGGCTGAACGTTGCGGAAATGCTCCATAAGCATCCCGTCGAGGATTTGGTCCAGACTCAGCATGGGGCCTCCGGTCGTTTTGCGGCTGTCGGGGAAAGTGTGCACAGGTGAGGTGCGGAAATCGTGCAGAACCGTGGCGCGAATGTGACCAGAGCAGAGAATTTTCGGAAACAGTCTATTTCATCGGCGGATTTTGCTTATTTGCAATTTGCAGGAAAGATTGCGCAAGACATTTGCAAATACGCGGGAAATCGCTTCTTTCTGGCTGCTGCGGGCGATACAACCAAGAGAGACCGCTCCGGGCCTGGGTCCGGGGTGGGGGAGAATATGTGCAACATCAAGGTGTTGTGATGTGGTTTGTGCGAGCCCCGAGGCGGTTGCGACTCGGGGCCGGCGCGGACGCCACATGAGGTTGCGCCGGGAACGACAGGAGGACCGCCCGATGAAAGACATTCTGCAGGAGCTCGAAGACCGCCGCGAGGTGGCGCGCAAGGGGGGCGGCGACCGCCGGATCGCGGCCCAGCACGGCAAGGGCAAGCTCACCGCGCGCGAGCGGATCGAGATCCTGCTCGACGAGGGCTCGTTCGAAGAATTCGACATGTTCAAGGCACACCGCTGCACCGAATTCGGCATGGAAGAGACCCAGATCGCCGGTGACGGCGTGGTCACCGGCTGGGGCACGATCAACGGCCGTCTGGTCTATGTCTTCTCTCAGGATTTCACCGTCTTCGGCGGGTCTCTGTCCGAGACCCATGCCGAAAAGATCTGCAAGATCATGGATATGGCGATGCAGAACGGCGCCCCGGTGATCGGCATCAACGATTCCGGCGGCGCCCGCATCCAGGAGGGCGTGGCCTCGCTCGCGGGCTATGCCGAGGTGTTCCAGCGCAATATCATGGCCTCGGGCGTGGTGCCGCAGATCTCGGTCATCATGGGCCCCTGTGCCGGGGGCGCGGTCTATTCGCCGGCGATGACCGATTTCATCTTCATGGTGCGCGACACGTCTTACATGTTCGTCACCGGCCCCGATGTGGTCAAGACCGTGACCAACGAGGTGGTGACGGCCGAAGAGCTTGGCGGCGCGTCGACCCATACGAAAAAGTCCTCGGTGGCCGATGGCGCCTTCGACAATGACGTCGAGGCGCTCGACGAAATCCGCCGTCTGTTCGACTTCCTGCCGCTGTCGAACACCTCCGGCGTGCCCGTGCGGCCGTTCTTCGACGCCCCCGAGCGGATCGACGACAGCCTCGACACGCTGATCCCCGACAACCCCAACCAGCCCTATGACATGAAGGAGCTGATCCGCAAGATCGCCGACGAGGGCGATTTCTACGAGCTTCAGGCCGACCATGCGGGCAATATCGTCACCGGCTTCATCCGCCTCGAGGGCCGCACCGCCGGCGTGGTGGCGAACCAGCCGATGGTGCTCGCCGGCGTTCTCGACATCGACAGCTCGCGCAAGGCGGCACGTTTCGTGCGCTTCTGCGACGCGTTCGAAATCCCGATCCTGACGCTGGTCGACGTGCCGGGCTTCCTGCCGGGGACCAGCCAGGAATATGGCGGCGTCATCAAGCATGGCGCGAAGCTCCTGTTCGCTTACGGCGAGGCGACGGTGCCGAAGGTCACGCTGATCACCCGCAAGGCCTATGGCGGCGCCTATGACGTGATGGCATCGAAGCATCTGCGGGGTGATTTCAACTACGCCTGGCCGACCGCCGAGATCGCGGTGATGGGGGCCAAGGGCGCGGTGGAAATCCTCTATCGTTCCGAGCTGAACGATCCCGACAAGATCGCGGCGCGCACGAAGGACTACGAAGACCGTTTCGCCAACCCCTTCGTGGCCGCCGAAAAGGGCTTCATCGACGAGGTGATCCAGCCGCATTCCACCCGCAAGCGGGTGGCGCGCGCCTTCGCCTCGCTGCGCCACAAGAAGCTCGCCAACCCGTGGAAGAAACACGACAACATTCCGCTGTGAGGGGCGCATGAGGGAGCAGGCTTTGCTGGTCCGCGGCGTTTTCGGGTGCCGCCGGGAGGCGCGCGGGTGAGCCGCGGACGCTGGCATATGACGCGCATCGCCGATGGCGGCATGGTGCTGGCCCGCGGCCCGGCGCGGTTCGATGTGTCGGCCACGACCCGGCTGGCTCTGGGGTCGTCGGGGGCACCGTCGGGGCAGACTGCCCGGAAAGTCGGGCCCGGGCGCATCGCCCATCAGATCCGACAGGACGTCTGGCGGGCGCTGAGGCATCTGCGCGGGTTCCGGCCGGTGGTGGCGGTGACGCCTGTGGCCGGCGGGCTTGAGGTGGTGGCCGGGGGCGCGGTGGAGGGGGCTTTGCCCCCGAATGCCGCGGCGCGCATTGCCGATGTGCTGGAAGACCCCGCCAACCGCGCCCGCTGGCTGGCCCATGCGGGGAAGCCCCGGGCGAGGGGCACGCCAGAGAAGCGGCAAGCGGGGAGGGCGGCCCGATGACATGGCTCGTGTTCCCGCTGATCCTCTGCGCTGCGCTGCCGGCCTTTGCCCAGACGGGTGCCCAGACCGGCGAGATCGCCCTGCCGTCGGGGCGGGTGGTGACTTGGCACGACACGATCCGCGACGAGGGCGGCACATACCGTGTCCGCTTCCTCGAACCGGATCTCGCCATGGTCACCGAGGTCTTCGCCCCCGAACGGATCGAGGCCGACATGCGCCATCTCTGCGAGGCCGAGGCGCTGCCGCGGCTGGAAACCGCGCCGGAGCGACCGGAACGGGTGGTGATCTCGATCGCCGACCGGCCGGTTCCCTTCGGCGAGACCAACCCCGAGGCGGCGCAGGTGTTCGAAGCCTACCGCGTCGAGGGTGGCGCCTGCATCTGGGAGGGCTTCTGATGGCGCTGCCTGACATGACCAAACACCGGGGCTTTCCCGGGCGGCTTCCGGGGACGGATTTCCAGTTCACCATCCGGCGGGCCAACAAGAACGGCGCGGTACCGCTCGTCGCGCGCGAACGTTTCGCCGACCGTCGTGCCCCCGACCGCCGCGCCGATGCGGGCTTCATGGCGGCGCTCTGGGACTACTTCGGCGATGCCCCCTTCGAGCGCGGCAATCTCGACGCCGGGCGGCTCTCGTGGCTGTTCGGTCGCGAGGTCATCCCCGCCGAAGAGCCTTTCGACAACGCCAGTTACCAGGCGCTTTTGAAGATCGACACCGCCCGGGCGCGTGCCGCCTTTCCGCAGGCTTTCGAAAATGACGGGGAGCCGGACCGATGAGCGCCTTTTCGCCGCTTGCCTTCAATCACCGGCAATGCGTTGCCCAAACCCGGGCTGGCGCGGCCCCGCACTGTCGTGCCCTGCGCCCGGGGGCCTACGCTCTGGCCATGGCAGCGGCTCTATCCCGGTCGTCTGCCTGGTTCAGACGAACCGTTACCCTTCCCCATCTCCCCGGTCTGTGCCGCTTCGGCACCGGCCGGGTTTTTTGTTTCCAAACCGCTGAGCCGGGCGGAAGGCGCGCCTTCGCGCCTGCACAACGCGATGTCACAATCGCGTTTTCCGCCCGCTCCCCAAGACATCGACAAAGAGAGGACAGGACATGTTCAGGAAGATCCTGATTGCCAACCGGGGTGAGATCGCCTGCCGGGTCATCAAGACGGCCCGCAGGATGGGTATCAAGACGGTGGCGATCTACTCCGACGCCGACCGCAACGCGCTGCATGTGAAAATGGCCGACGAGGCGGTGCATATCGGCCCGCCGCCCGCCAACCAATCCTATATCGTGATCGACAAGGTCATGGCCGCGATCAAGGGGTCGAATGCCGAAGCGGTGCACCCGGGCTATGGCTTCCTCTCCGAAAACTCGAAATTCGCCGAGGCGCTGGAAGCCGCCGGTGTCGCCTTCGTCGGCCCGCCCAAGGGCGCGATCGAGGCCATGGGCGACAAGATCACCTCGAAGAAGATCGCCCAGGATGCGGGTGTCTCCACCGTGCCGGGCTATATGGGGCTGATCGAGGATGCCGACGAGGCGGTCGAGATCGCCGGGCAGATCGGCTATCCGGTGATGATCAAGGCCTCCGCCGGCGGCGGCGGCAAGGGCATGCGCATCGCCTGGAACGACGAGGAATGCCGCGAGGGCTTCCAGTCGTCGAAAAACGAGGCCGCGAGCTCCTTCGGCGACGACCGGATCTTCATCGAGAAATTCGTCACCCAGCCGCGCCATATCGAGATCCAGGTGCTCTGCGATGCCCATGGCAACGGCATCTACCTCGGCGAGCGCGAATGCTCGATCCAGCGCCGCAACCAGAAGGTGATCGAAGAGGCGCCCTCACCCTTCCTCGACGAAGCCACCCGCAAGGCCATGGGCGAACAGGCCGTGGCGCTGGCCAAGGCGGTGGGCTACACCTCTGCGGGCACGGTGGAATTCATCGTCGATGGCGAGAAGAATTTCTACTTCCTCGAGATGAACACCCGGCTTCAGGTCGAACATCCGGTGACCGAACTCATCACCGGCATCGACCTTGTCGAACAGATGATCCGGGTGGCCAATGGCGAGAAGCTCAGCATCACCCAAGCCGACGTGAAGCTCAACGGCTGGGCGATGGAAAGCCGGCTCTATGCCGAAGACCCCTACCGCAACTTCCTGCCCTCCATCGGCCGTCTCACCCGCTACCGGCCGCCGGCGGAAGTCGCCGACGAGGCCCATGTGGTGCGCAACGACACCGGCGTCTATGAAGGCGGCGAGATCTCGATGTATTACGACCCGATGATCGCCAAGCTCTGCACCTGGGGCCCGGACCGCGCCGCCGCGATCGAACACATGCGCACCGCGCTCGACAGTTTCGAGGTCGAGGGCATCGGCCACAACCTGCCGTTCCTGTCGGCGGTGATGGACCACGAAAAATTCGTCGCGGGCAACATCACCACCGCCTTCATCGAGGAGGAATACCCCGAGGGCTTCGACGGCGTGACCCTGCCGGAAGACCGGCTCCAGCGGGTGGCGGCGGCGGTGGCGGCGATGTTCCGCGTCGATGAAATCCGCCGCACCCGGATCTCGGGCCGGATGGACAACCACACCCGGATCGTCGGCAAACACTGGACCGTGACCCTTTCGGGCGAGAGCTTCGAAGTGAAGATCAAGGCCGACAAGAAGGGCTCGACGGTGAAGTTCATCGACGGCACGAAGATGCGCGTGGTCTCGGACTGGACCCCGGGCGACCCGCTGGCCCGGCTGAAGGTCGCCGGTGAACCGCTGGTGCTCAAGGTCAACCCGATCGACGCGGGCTACCGCATCCGCACCCGTGGTGCCGACATGAAGGTCTATGTGCGTACCCCGCGCCAGGCCGAGCTGGCCTCGCTGATGCCGGAGAAAATCGCGCCGGATACCTCGAAATTCCTGCTCTGCCCGATGCCCGGGCTGATCGTGAAGGTCGATGTGGAAGAGGGCGACGAGGTGCAGGAAGGCCAGGCGCTGTGCACCGTCGAGGCGATGAAGATGGAAAACATCCTGCGCGCCGAGAAGAAATCCGTGGTGACCCGCATCCACGCCGCCCCGGGCGACAGCCTCGCGGTGGATGAAGTGATCATGGAGTTCGAATGAGCCGATGAGGGATACGCCCGAGCGAAACGGAGCCGGTGCGCGCGCCCTGCCGCTGACGGCCGTTGCCGCCGCCGTGGCGGTGTTCACCGGGCTGGTCGTCGCCACGATCAGCACCACCGGCGGGGTGTTTGAATACCCGCTGGACGATACCTACATCCACCTGGCGCTGGCCGAGCAGATCGCCCAGGGCAATTATGGCATCAATGCCGGTGAACGCGCCGCGCCCGGGTCTTCTCTGGTCTTCCCGCTGTTGCTCACACCTTTCGCGGGGCAGCCGTTCCAACGCTACCTGCCGGTGTTGTGGAGCCTTGTCGGCCTTGTTGGTGCAGCGTGGATCTGGGGCCGGTTGCTGTTCGAGGCGGGGTATGGGCGGCGCGAGTGGCGCTGGTTCGGCCTTGCCGCCGCCGCGCTCGTCCCGACGGTTTTGCAACTGCCGCAGGTGGCCTTTCTCGGAATGGAGCATACGCTGCACACGGCGGGCGCACTGCTCGTGGTGCTTGGCCTTTACCGTTACCTCACCGGCACAGGCGCAACGCGCGGCGCCGCGGTACTGGTGATCGTCGGCGCGCTGATCGGCTCGGCGTTCCGGCTCGAGGCGATGGCACTCGGTCTTCTGGCGGGGGGGGTGTTGTTTTTCACCGGTCAGCGGCTCTTCGGAGCGCTGGCCTGGCTCGCGGCGCTGCTGCCGGTCGTCTTGTTCAGTGCGGTTCTTTTGTCACTGGGGCTCGAAGCGATGCCCAGTTCAGTCCATGTCAAACTGGCCCAGTTCGGCCAATTGGGAGACGATCGGCTGATCAAACGCCTGGCGTCGGTGATCTGGAACATGAGCCAACCCGGCGGGTACCTCCTCGGTGTGTTTTCCTCAGCCCTGTTGGTCTTGCCGTTGTTCTTGCCGGGTCTGCGTGCAAGCCGGCTGAAGTTGCTTTCCTTTACACTTGGCGCCGCCGGCGTGGCGCATCTGCTGGCGGGGCAGATCGGTTGGCTCAGACGGTACGAAAACTATGCACTGATCGTGACGGCCGTGGGCCTTCTGGTGGTGTTGGCGCCGGTCACGAAGCCGGCCACGCCAAGGCTGCCCGTTGCCGCAGCGTTGACCGCGATGCTTGCGGCGGGCCTGTTCGCCTACCCGCCGGGTTCCATCAAGATGTTACCCGGCGGTGCGCATACGATCCTTGTCCAACAGGGCGAGATGGCCCGGTTCGCGCAGGACTATCTCGATGCGCCGGTCGCCGTGAACGACATTGGCCGGGTCGCCTGGGCCAATCCGAATTTCGTGCTCGATCTCTGGGGCCTGGCCTCGGAGGAGGCGCGCAGGATCCGCCTGAACCATCGCAAACCGGGCTGGGCCGGGCGGCTGACCGCGGCACGAAACGTGCCGGTGGCGATGGTCTACGATAACTGGATCAAGGATGGGATCGGGGCCGATTGGGTCCGCATCGGGCAGCTTGACCTCAACATCCCGAGATATTTCCTGGGTGGAGACTCTGTTGCCTTCTATGCGACATCGCCGGATCAGGTCGACATGCTGCGCGGAAAGCTCGCCGAATGGGTGCCGACCCTGCGGCGAGGGGTCCAATTCGTCTGGGAAGAGGGCATGGCACCGTGAGGACCGTTGCTGCACATCCCGTCCCGCTACCGGCGCGCGTCCTTCACTTCCTGCTGGCGGAGCGGCATCTTGTCGATCGAGCGGGAAATCTCGCGCACGTTCCAGGGCCGGGGTTTGCGCAGATATTTGAACCCGTCCTTGCCGATCAGCACCAGCATGAAGCCGCGCGGGCGCAGTTCTTCGCGCAGCGCCGATCCTGCGGCGGGGTCTGTATCGACCACCACGATCACGTCGCGGGCCGCAAGCTCCGCCCCGTCCCTGGCGATGAACTCCATCTGCTGGATGAAACGCGGATCATCGGCGCTGTCGGCGAAGACGACCAGCGGCCGGGCAGTCCAGTGGAAATCGTCGAGCGTGGTGCCGGGGGCTTCGACGGTCAGCACCGTCTCTGCCGTGAGCACGCCCACCGCAGGGTGGGCCGCGACCCATTTTTCGGCGTCGAGACCGGTTGCGGGCGCGGCAGCGCAGGTGACACTGGCGGCCAGAACCGCCAAGGCTTTGAATATGTGGGCTCTCATGCCCCTGAATATAGGCGCGCGCGCGCCTGACACAATGAACGAAGGAGTCTGTCGATGACCGACCGTAAAGACTGGGAAGCCCTCGCGGCAAAAGAATTGCGGGGCCGGCCTCTCGAGGATCTTACCTGGCATACGCTGGAGGGTATTGACGTCAAGCCGCTCTACACCGCCGAGGATACCGCCGATCTGGAGCATATGGGCGGCATGCCCGGTTTCGGGCCGTTCACCCGGGGCGTGAAGGCGACGATGTATGCGGGCCGTCCCTGGACGATCCGCCAATATGCCGGTTTCTCGACCGCCGAGGAATCCAACGCCTTCTACCGCAAGAACCTGGCCGCGGGTCAGCAGGGGGTCTCGGTGGCCTTCGACCTGGCCACCCACCGTGGCTATGACAGCGACCACCCCCGCGTGGTTGGCGACGTGGGCAAGGCCGGCGTGGCGATTGATTCGGTCGAGGACATGAAAGTCCTGTTCGACGGCATCCCGCTGGACAAGGTCTCGGTGTCGATGACGATGAACGGCGCGATCATCCCGATCCTCGCCAGCTTCATCGTTGCGGGCGAGGAACAGGGCCACGACCGCGCGCTGCTGTCGGGCACGGTTCAGAACGATATTCTGAAGGAATTCATGGTCCGCAACACCTACATCTATCCGCCCGAACCCTCGATGAAGATCATCGCCGACATCATCGAATATACCTCGAACGAGATGCCCAAGTTCAACTCGATCTCGATCTCCGGCTATCACATGCAGGAGGCGGGCGCGAACCTGGTGCAGGAGCTGGCCTATACCCTGGCCGACGGGCGCGAATATGTGCGCGCCGCGCTGTCGGCCGGCATGGATGTGGACAAGTTCGCCGGGCGGCTCAGCTTCTTCTTCTCGATCGGCATGAATTTCTTCATGGAAGCGGCCAAGCTGCGCGCGGCGCGGTTCCTGTGGTATCGGGTGATGACCGAGTTCGGTGCGAAATCCGAGCGCTCGAAGATGCTGCGCACCCATTGCCAGACCTCGGGCGTGTCGCTTCAGGAACAGGATCCCTACAACAACGTGATCCGCACCGCCTACGAGGCGATGTCGGCGGTGCTGGGCGGCACCCAGTCGCTGCACACCAACGCGCTCGACGAAGCCATCGCCCTGCCCACCGAGTTTTCCGCCCGGATCGCGCGCAACACCCAGATCATCCTTCAGGAAGAAACCGGCGTGACCAATGTGGTCGACCCGCTGGCCGGCTCCTATTACGTCGAAAGCCTGACCGGCGCGCTGATCGACGAGGCCTGGGGGCTGATGCAAGAGGTCGAGGACATGGGCGGCATGACCAAGGCGGTGATCTCGGGGATGCCCAAGCTGCGCATCGAGGAGACCGCCGCCAGGCGGCAGGCGCTGATCGACCGTGGCGACGAGGTGATCGTCGGGGTGAACAAGTACAAGCTGGCCGAGGAAGACCATCTGGAAATTCTCGACGTCGACAACATGGCGGTGCGTGAAAGCCAGATCGCCCGCCTCAAGCACATGCGCGAAACCCGCGACGAGGCCACCTGCCAGGCGGCGCTGGACGAGCTGACCCGCCGCGCCAAGGAGGGCGGCAACCTGCTGGACGCCGCCGTCGAAGCGGCGCGGGCGCGGGCCTCGGTCGGCGAGATCAGCATGGCGATGGAGAAGGAATTCGGCCGCCACCATGCCGAGGTCAAGACCCTGGCCGGGGTCTATGGCGCGGCCTACGAGGGTGACGATGACTTTGCCGCGATCCAGTCGGACGTGGACCGTTTCGCCGAAGAAGAGGGGCGCCGGCCGCGGATGCTGGTGGTCAAGATGGGTCAGGACGGCCACGACCGCGGCGCCAAGGTGATCGCCACCGCCTTTGCCGACATCGGCTTTGACGTCGACGTCGGCCCGCTGTTCCAGACCCCGGAAGAGGCGGCGCAGGACGCGGTGGACAACGACGTCCATGTGGTCGGCATCTCGTCGCAGGCGGCGGGCCACAAGACCCTCGCGCCGAAACTGATCGAGGCGCTGAAGGCCCAGGGCGCCGAGGATATTCTGGTGATCTGCGGCGGGGTGATCCCGCAGCAGGATTATGACTACCTGTATGACGCGGGGGTCTCGGCGATCTTCGGGCCGGGCACCAACATCCCCGAGGCGGCGCGCGAGATCATCGCCCTGATCCGCGAAAAGCACGGCTGATCCGGGGCCGTGGTGGGGCTGGAAACGGCGGTGACCAATCGGATGCCGGTGGTCATGGGAGTGGCTTTCGGTCTGGTCTGGACCGTGGGGCTGCCGTGGCCGGGCCAATCGCCCGGCATTCGCCTTCTGCCAGTGCCGAAGACGTTTTTGCCGGGCGGGGATTGTGGCCGCACTCATGGTGGCAAGGCTGACCGGCAGGCGGTTTCCTGACGATACCGCGATTGACGGGGATGTGTTTCCGGAAGGGTCTGGCGGCGATATTGATCAGAGGGTTCTGAGGAATACCGTTGAGCAATTGGTGCTGGCCGCCACGATCTGGCCTTTCGTGGCGACCGTGACCGAGGGCCCGGCGCTGGTCGTGGGCTTTGCCGCCACCCGTATTCTGTTCTGGAACGGCTATCACATCGCGCCGCCGCTGCGTGCTTTCGGTTTGCCGCGACGTTTCTTCCCACCAGGGCCGCGCCGCTTTGGGGGCTGTATCTGTGGCTGTGATCCGGCTCGATCATCTGGCGATCGCCTGCGAAACGCTGGACGAGGGCCGGGCCTTTGCCGAGCGCGCATTGGGTGTGGCCCTGCAACCGGGCGGAAAACATGACCATTTCGGCACCCATAACCTGCTTCTGGGGCTGGAGGACGGGATCTGTCTTGAGGTCATTGCCATTGATCCCGATGCCCCGGATCCGGGGCGGCGGCGGTGGTTTGATCTGGATGATTTTCGCGGCCCGCCACGCCTGACCCACTGGATTTGCCAGACGGGTGACATGGCGGCGGCGCTGCGCGGCGCACCGCCCGGGATGGGGCCGGTGGCCGATCTGCAACGCGGCGATCTGCGCTGGCAGATGGCCTCGGGGGCGGCGGGTCGCCTGCCGTTTGACGCCGTTTCCCCGGCGCTGATCGCATGGGCCGACAGCCCGCATCCCTCGATCCGGCTGGTGTCTTCGGGGCTGCGCTTGCAGGAATTGACGGTGTTGCACCCGCAGGCGGCCAAATTGCCGGCCGCCCTTGCGCCGCTGTTGCAGGATGCGCGCATCCGCGTGGAACCGGCAGCCGGACCGGGGCTGAAAACGCGATTTGCGGACGCCAGCGGGGTGGTGCGATGGTTGTGATTTGCAGCACGACTCTTCGCGACGAAACCGGTAAGCTGTGACCCATGTCGATCTGGACCCGCATCACTGATGCCATCGCGGCGCTGAGGTCGGGCGAAAGCCTCGCGGAGGTGTTCGCGCGGCTGCGCACGCCGCCGGAACGCACCGCCGCTTTTGCCATCGCGGTGATCGCGCTCGGCGCCAAGATGGCCAAGGCCGACGGGCTGGTGACCCGCGACGAGGTTTCGGCGTTTCGCGAGGTGTTCACCATCCCGAAGGCCGAGGAACGGAATGCCGCGCGGGTGTTCAACCTCGCCCGCACCGACGTGGCCGGGTTCGAGCAATATGCCGAGAAGATCGCGGGGCTGTTCGGCGCCCGCGACCCGGCGCTGTTCGATCTGCTCGAGGGGCTGTTTCATATCGCGCTGGCGGATGGCGAATATCATGAGAAGGAAGATGCCTTTCTGGCCCGGGTGGCCGCGATCTTCGGGGTGGACGAGCGCAGCTTCCGTTGTATCCGGGCGCGGTTCGTGCCGGATGCCGACCCGGACCCTTATGCGGTGCTGGGCGTGGCCCCCGAAGCGCCGCTCGACGAGGTCCGCATCGCCTGGCGGCGGCAGGTGCGCGAGTATCACCCTGACCGGCTGATCGCCCGCGGTGTGCCGGAAGAGGCGGTGAAGATCGCCGAAAAGCACATGATCGTGGTCAACCGCGCCTGGGAAGAAATCCAGCGCGAGCGGGGGTAGGGCACGCGGTCTGGTGCCCGGCGTGGCGGCACATCCGGTCGAGGGTGCGCGGTCCGGGGCGCGTGACCAGCCCCTTTGCGCCGTCAACGCCTTAGCAGGGTCGGCCTCTGCGTGCGGTCTCTGTGCGCAATCGGCCTCTGTGCGCGGTCAGCCCGATGCGCCTTGCCCGAGTGCCGGGGGCTCTGCGGCAAGGCGGTGCGGCCAAAGCCTGTGTCACATCTTCTTCTCTGTCGTGGCATGTCTCCCCTGGGTGAAAATCTCAGCCCCGGCGTCCGCTACCGTAACCCGTATCCTTTAACATTCCCTTTCGCGCTCCCCGAACCTTTGGGTTTTTCCCCTTCGGCTTTTGCACTAGCCTCGGCCGAAACCACAGGGAGGCGACCCGGGAGGCGACATGGACATGAAAGAGGTTGAGGCCCGCGGCCTCGTGCTGCTGGGTTGCGGCAAGATGGGGTCGGCGATGCTTGCGGGCTGGCTCGCGCGAGGGTTGCCGCCCGGATCTGTGGCGGTGATCGAGCCTCGGCCTTCGGACTGGCTGAAGGCCACCGGCGTTAGCCTCGACGGGGCGCTTCCGCAGGCGCCGGCGGTGGTTCTGGTGGCGGTGAAGCCGCAGATGATGGGCGAGGCGCTGCCCCGGATCGCGGGGCTCGGGAACGGGCAGACGCTGTTTGTCAGCATCGCCGCGGGCACGCCGATTGCGGCTTTCGAGGCGGCGCTCGGGGCCGTGACCCCGATCGTCCGCGCCATGCCCAACACGCCCGCCGCCATCGGCCGGGGCGTCACCGCGATCATTGCCAATGCGCATACGAGCGCGGCCCAGCTCGATCTGGCCGAAAGCCTGCTCGGCGCGGTGGGGCAGGTGGTGCGGCTGGCGGATGAAGCGCAGATGGATGCGGTCACCGCGGTTTCGGGTTCGGGGCCGGCTTATGTCTTCCACCTGATCGAGACGCTGGCCGCCGCGGGCGAAGCGCAGGGGCTGGCGCCCGATCTCGCGCTGAGGCTGGCCCGCGCGACGGTCGCCGGGGCGGGGGCGCTCGCGGAGGCCTCGGGCGAGAGCCCGTCCGAGTTGCGCATCAACGTCACCTCGCCGGGCGGCACGACAGAGGCCGCGCTCAAGGTGCTGATGGACACGGGGCAGGGCTTTCCGGCGCTGATCCCCCGCGCCGTCAAGGCCGCCGCCGACCGCAGCCGGGAGCTTGGTGCATGACCGAGTGGATCACCTTTGACGACTTCCTCAAGGTTGACATACGCAAGGGTACGGTGACCGCAGCGGAGCCCTGCCCGGCGGCCCGCAAACCGGCGCTGAAACTCACGATCGACTTCGGGCCGGAGATTGGCTTCCGCAAATCCTCGGCGCAGATCACCGCCCATTACGACCCCGCCACGCTGGTCGGGAAGCCGGTGCTGGGCGTGGTCAATTTCCCGCCGCGTCAGGTGGGGAAAGTCATGTCGGAGGTGCTGGTGCTGGGGCTGCCGGATGCGGAAGGCGAGGTGGTGCTGGTCACGCCGGATGGAAACGTGCCCGATGGTGGGAGGCTTTACTGATGAAATTGCTGGTGACACGGCCGCTGCCGGAACCGGTTCTGGAGAGGCTGCGCGGCGCCCATGAGGTGGTCTTGCGCGGTGAGGACCGTCCGATGAGTGAGGCGGAGGCAGCGGCGGCGCTCGCGGCCTATGACGCGATCCTGCCGACGCTGGGTGACGATTTCGCGGCCGGGGCTTTTGCGGCGGCGGGCGAGATCCGCACCCGGCTCCTCGCCAATTTCGGCGTCGGCTACAACCATATCGACGTCGCGGCCGCGCGGGCTCGCGGCGTCGCGGTGACCAACACCCCGGGGGTGCTCACCGATGCCACCGCCGACATCGCCATGACGCTGCTGCTCGCGAGTGCCCGGCGCGCCGGCGAAGGCGAACGCCTGCTGCGCTGCGGCGGTTGGACCGGGTTTCACCCCACCGCCTTCCTTGGCACCGAGGTCAGCGGCAAGACCCTCGGCATCGTCGGCATGGGACGGATCGGTCAGGCGGTGGCGGCGCGGTGCCATGCGGGGTTTGGCATGGAGGTGGTCTATTTCAACCGCTCGGAGAAGCGTCTGCCTTTCGAGGCGCGCCGGGCCGACACGCTGGAAGAGCTGGGGGGCCGGGTGGATTTCGTGGTGGTCGCGGTGCCCGGCGGCGCGGCGACGCATCATCTGATCGGCGCCGGGTTTTTCCGGGCGATGCGGCCCGGGGGCATCTTCATCAATATCGCGCGCGGCGATGTGGTGGACGAAGCGGCGCTGGTTGCGGCGTTGCAACAGGGCGAGATCGCGGCGGCGGGGCTCGATGTCTACGAGTTCGAACCGGAGGTTTCGCCGCCGCTTCTGGCAATGGAAAACGTGGTGCTGCTGCCGCATCTGGGCTCGGCCACATGGGAGACCCGGGTGGCGATGGGGCAGATGGCGGCGGAGAATATTCTGGCGTTTTTCGCCGGCAGGCCGCTGCTGACGCCGGTTTGAAGCGCCGGGCGTGTTCCGGGATCACCCACCGGCCTGTTCCGGCGCCCGGTCGCCCACCGCTTCGCGCCAATGGCGCCGGCACAGCGAGACATAGGTCTCGTTGCCGCCGATCTGCACCTGCGCCCCGTCGATCAATGCCTTGCCCTCGGCATCCTGCCGCACCACCATCGTGGCCTTCTTGCCGCAATGGCAGATGGTGCGCGCCTCGCGCATCTCGTCGGCCAGCGCCAGCAGCGTCGCCGAGCCTGGAAACAGCTGGCCGCGGAAATCGACCCGCAGCCCGTAGGCCATCACCGGCACCCGCAGATCGTCCACCACGCGGGCCAGTTGCCACACCTGTTCGGGCTCGAGAAACTGCGCCTCGTCGATGAAGACGCAGGCCACCGGCCCCGCGGCCAGCCGGGCCTTGATCTTGGCGAACAGGTCTTCTCCGGCCTCGAACGTGTCGGCGGGTGCAGAAATCCCGATCCGGCTGCCGATCCGCCCCTCACCCGCCCGGTCGTCGAGCCGCGCGGTGATGAGACAGGTGTCCATCCCGCGTTCGCGGTAATTGTAGGAGGCCTGCAACAGCAGGGTCGATTTGCCGGCATTCATCGTCGAATAGTGAAAGTAAAGCTTGGCCATGTCCCCGGGGTTAGCGCCGCGGAGGCGCGGGGGCAAGCCGACAAGCGCCCCGCGATTGGGGGACGGGACCGGACGGGAAACCGGGGGTCCTGGGCGTTGCCGCCCTCAGGGATGGAACGGACCCCCTTGCACCTTTACGCTTCCAGATCCCGTCACCTGTCGAAACCCGACCGGCCCCGCCGCAACACACGCGAGCGGACCCCAACCGCACTGACGCCGGAGCGCCAGGTACCGCTGACGCGACCACCTTGGCAGTCGCGCTTAATAAGCCATTCACAAATCGCTTGAAAAATGGGAAAAAAGCTGTTGATTTCCCCGTGGTGGCGTTAGCGCTGCCAGTGTTGGTGGGGAGACAGTATGGCCGGTATGGGCGATTATCTGAAAAAGCACACCGAGGCGCTGGTCAAGGATGTCGGCATCGAGGCGGCCTGCAAGCTGGCGGGCAAGTCGAAAGCAACGCTCGGGCGGTATTATTCCGGCGCACCCGAACATGCCGACCGGTTCATGCCGATCGACACCGTCGCGGCGATCGAGGCGGCCTCGCGCTACCCGCATGTGACCTCGGCGCTGGCGGAGCTTTCCGGCCACACGATCACCGCCGGGCCGGAGGGCCGCAATTCCCCGCACGGGGGGGTCAATACCGATGTCATCGCCCTCAGCCAGCGGTTTGCGATGCTGATGGCGGAATACCAGCAGTCGATCGAAGACGGGGTTATCACCGTCAACGAGGCCAAGCGTCTGTTGCGCGAAACGCTCGCGCTGCAACAGGTGCTGGTCGACATGAAGCTGCATCTCGAGGAAGAGACGAGTTCCGCCACGCAATAGCATTCGCCACCGTATGGTGGGCGCTTGTTCTGATGCATGGGGGCCATACGCAGTCGTATGGCCGTGGCGGGGCTGACTGCGCCCCGGATCGTCCGGCCAGGCCCTGGCTCAGGTATTGTGCTCTTCCACCAGATCCACCCCGGCAACGGGCCGCAGCACATGCGGCCGCGCGGGATCGTAAAGCGCCGAATCGGCGAAGTCGCGCACCGCCCCCAGAGCCGGCCCCACAAGGATCAGCGCGGTGCGGGTGATCTTCTCGGCCCGGACCTTTGCGCGGATGTCGGCGAGCGTGCCCCGGATCAGCACCTCGTCGGGCCAGCCAACCCGCGCCGCCACCGCCACCGGACAATCGGCGCCATAATAAGGCAGCAGCACCCGCTCGATCTCGCGCATGTTGCGCACCGCCAGATGGATCGCCAGCGTCGTCCCGGTGCGAGCGAAATTCTCCAGCCGCTCGCCCTCCGGCATCGCGGTGGACTGCATCGACATCCGGGTCAGCACGATCGACTGGGCGATCTCGGGGATGGTCAGTTCCTGCCCCAGCGCCGCCGCCGCGGCCGCATAGGCCGGCACCCCGGGGATGATCTCATAGGCGATCCCGTCCGCCTGCAACCGGCGGATCTGCTCGGCGATGGCGCCATACAGGCTCGGGTCACCGGAATGGACGCGCGCCACGTCTTCGCCCCGGTCGCGGGCGGCGCGGATCTCGGCATGGGTCTGGTCGAGGGTCATCGGCGCGGTATCCATGACCCGCGCCCCCTCGGGCGCCCCCGCCACCACCTCCGCCGGAACCAGCGAGCCGGCATAGAGGCAGACCGGACAGGCAGAGATGATCCGCTGAGCCTTGAGCGTGAGCAGCTCCGGGTCGCCCGGCCCGGCGCCGATGAAATAAACCTTCATGACAGATCTCCGTCGATCCGGCGGGCATAGCCGCGCGGGGTAAACATCCGGGGCCCTTCGCCGAGTGCGGCCAGCCGGCTGTTGGAAGAGCCGACGATCACCACTGTCAGCATGTCGACGTCGCCGGTGTCGAGGTCTTCAAGCCTGCGGTAGCGTATGGTTTCATCCGGCCGCCCGAGGTTGGAGGCCAGCAGCACCGGGGTATCCGCCGGCCGGTGGCCAAGCAGGATGTCGCGAGCCTCGGTGAGCAGGGTGCGGCGGCGTTTCGAGACCGGATTGTAGAAGGCGATGACGAAATCGCCTTCAGCCGCGGCATGCAGACGGCGGAGAATGTCGTCGCGGGGGGTCAGCAGATCGCTGAGCGAAATGGCGCAGAAATCATGCCCGAGCGGGGCGCCCGCGCGCGCGGCGGCGGCTTGCAGCGCCGAGATCCCGGGCGCACAGACCACCTCCGCCCGACGCGCCGCATCCGACACCCCATGCACCTCCGGCCCCCGGTCGAGCAGTTCGAACACCAGCGCGCCCATGGCATAGATCCCCGCGTCACCGGACGACACCAGCGCGATCCGCCGGCCCTTGCCAGCCTGTTCGAGAGCATAACGGCAGCGATCCTCCTCACCGCCGAGCGGAAAATCCTTGCGTTTCTTGCCCGCGGCGAGGGGGCCGAGCAGGTCGATGTAAAGCCCGTAGCCAACAAGCTCCTCGGCCTCGGCAATGAGTTTCGAGGCCTCGGGGGTGCGCCACGCCGCCTGACCGGGGCCGATGCCGACAATGGCGAGATGGCCGCGTGGACGGCCCTTGAGCCGGGTGATCGGCGCTTCCGCCCGGGCAAGCGCGCAAGTCGCCTCGGCGCTCTTGCGCTTCTCCACCACAAGGGCCGTGGCTTCGACACTCGCAAGCGCGGCGGCCTCGGCAACGCCATGGGTGCCGACCTCGGCAAAGACCACTTCGGACGGGTTTGCCAGCCGCGGCGTCATCGCCTCCAGTTCTTCCGCGGTGAACAGCCGCAGCGGCACGCCGAGCTTGCGGGCAAGCGCATTGACCGCAGGTTCATCGGCCTTGAGATCGAGCGTCGCCACCGCACCCACGGCGCCCGGCGCGATCCCGGCCTCGGCGAGGCTCTGTGTCACAAGCGCGTCAAGCCCGGCCGGATCGGCGTTGCGGGCGCAACCGACGCCCAGAACATACGCCTGCGGATGGTATACCAGCCGTGTGCCGCTGCCGTGGACGGGCTTTTCGGTCACCAGCAATTCGACCGGCCCCTCCGGGTCCGCCGTGAGACCGAAAATGTTCTCACCGGTGACGCGCGGAGCAGCGCCCGACAGGAGCGCCGCCATCGCCTCCCGCGCGTCCTGCGGGTTTGCAAGCCGGTAGCCCGCGGGCGGTTCATCCAGCGCCGCGCCGAGGGCAACGTCGCCTGCGGTGGTGACCGCCGCCCGGGTTCCCAACAGCGCCGCGACCTCCCGCGCCAGCCGGTTGGCGCCGCGATGGCCGCCGAGCAGGGGCACGACGCTGGCGCCGTCGTCGGAAACCGCAAGCAGCGGTGGTTCGGTGCGTTTGTCGGCAAGCAGCGGCGCGACGGCGCGCACCAGAATGCCCGCGGCACAAACGCCGATCACCGGGGTGCCGGCGGCGAAAAGATCGCGCAGATGCGTGAGCGTGTCCGGGAAAAAGGCATCGGCACGGGCCACCCGGGTTTCGCGGCCATGCAAGGGCGCGCCGAGCACCTCGGCGATGCGGCGCGCGACGGGTTCGCCCGCGCGGTTGAGGGCGATCACGATCGGGGGTTGAGCCACGGGTCAGCACCTTTCGTCACCAGGATCATCGAGAAATAGGGCGCCGGGTCGGGCGCTTCGGCGAGCGGCAGAATCCGTTGCGCGGGCAGGGTGGCGCGCTCGATATAGCGCGCGTTGTCCGCGAGGCCGAGGTCGCAAAGCAATGCGCGGATGCGGCCGAGGTGGCGGCCGAGCTTCATCACCGCGAAACTGTCGGCCATTTCCATACGGGCGCGCAGGGTTTCGCTGTCGAGCGGTGCGGGCAGGGTGGCCAGAACCTCGTTGCGGGCGGTGAGCGGCAGCCTGAGCGCGGCGGCAGCAGCGGTGAGCGAGGTGATGCCGGGGATCACCTCGACCTCGTAGCGGGGCGAAAGCCGGGCCAGCAGATACATGAAGGAGCCGTAGAACAGCGGATCGCCTTCGCAGAGTACGGTGACGTCGCGGCCTGCGTCGAGCATTGCGGCAATCCCGGCCGCGCCGGCGTCATAGCCCGCCTGCGCCGGGCCGCGCGCGGCGGTGATCGGGATTTCGATGGTGATCTCCTCGGCGCCGTCGCGGATATAGGGCGCGGCGATCTGGCGGGCGAAGCTCGCCGTGCCGGGCAGGGCGGGATAGGCGATCACCTCTGCCGCGCCGATGGTGCGCGCGGCCTTCACGGTGACCAGATCCGGGTCTCCGGGCCCGAGGCCGACGCCAACCATACGTCCAGGTATGGTCATCGCTTCACCAGGCTCCACTGGGTGACCGGCCGCAGCGGGCGCCAGCCGACGCCCTCGCCCAGCGGATCGGCACGGCTCACCGCCAGCTGCACCAGATCGCCGCCGTGGCGCCGGTGCAGCGCGATCAGCACCGCCTGGCTTTCGAGCGTGACCGCGTTGGAGACCAGACGGCCAAGCGGTTTGAGTGCCTTCCATGCGGCAGCGTATGTTTCTTCGCTGAGCCCGCCGCCGATGAACACCGCATCGGGCGGTTCCAGCCCCTCGAGCGCCTCAGGCACGAAGCCCTCGACCAGTTCCAGCCGCGGCACACCGAGGGCCAGCGCATTGGCGGCGGCCAGTGCCCGGCGGTCGGCGCGGGGTTCGATGCCGATGGCGCGGGCATAGCGGGCGGCGCGCATCCATTCGATCGCCACCGAGCCGCAGCCGGTGCCGATATCCCACAGCAGCGCGCCGCGCATCGGCATCAGCTTGGCGACCGTCACCGCGCGCACCTCGCGCTTGGTCATGGTGCCGTCATGTTCGAACAGCTTGTCGGACAGCCCCGGCACCCGCGGCAGCAGCGCGGCATTGGGGGCGGCGATGCAATCGACCGCGAGGGTGTTGAACGGCGGCACCTCGTGGGACCAGTTCTCGGCGGTCGCGTCGAACCGCGCCTCGTCTTCGGCGCCCATATTGGCGAGCACGGTCATCCGGCTGGCGCCGAAGCCGCGATCAGTGAGAAACCGCGCGATCTGCGTGGGCGTTTCGCTGCCGGTGGTGAGGATCAGCAGCCGCGCGTCGGGCTGGATGAAGGCGATCATCTGTTCGACCGGGCGGCCGTGGACGGTGAGGGTTTCGACATCGGCCATCGACCAGCCCATCCGTGCCGCGGCGAGCTGGAAGGCGGAAAGCTGCGGGTGATAGGTGATTTCGGCGGGCGCGATCTCGCGGCCGATCCGCGCGCCGACCGAGAACCACAGCGGATCGCCGGTGGCCAGCACCACCACCCGGGTGCCGCGCAATTGCTTGAGTTTTCCGGTGAGCGCGTCGAAGGGCGAGGGCCATTCGATCCGCTTCGCGTCGAGACCATCCGTCAGCGTATGGTGACGGGTGCCGCCGAGGATCACCTCGGCCGCTTCGACCACGGCGCGGGTCGCGGGGGTAAGCCCGTCGATGCCGTCTTCACCGATGCCGACGATGTGGAGCCAGGGGGTCATGAAGATATCTCCGGAAGGCCCGCGGCGAGTGCGTTGACGGCGGCGGATGCCATGGCGGAACCGCCGCGCCTGCCGCGGAGGGCAATGAAACCGGTGCCGCGCGGGTCGCGGGCGAGCTCTGCCTTGGCTTCTGCCGCACCGACGAAACCGACAGGGAAGCCGAGGATCAGCGCCGGACGCGGGCCGCCGGCGTCGATCAGCTCAAGCAGGTGAAACAGTGCCGTCGGGGCGTTGCCGATGGCGACCACGGCGCCGTCGAGGCGCTCCCCCCAGAGCTCGACGGCCGCGGCCGAGCGGGTGTTGGCGATGGCCTTGGCGCGGGCGGGGGTGGCGGGATCGTTGAGGGTGACGATCACCTCGTTTGCCGCCGGCAGGTAGCGGCGGATGATCCCGGCGGCGACCATTTCGCAATCGGCGAAGACCGGGGCACCGCGGGCAAGGGCGTCGGCGCCGGCCTCGAAGGCGTCGGGCGAGAAGGCGAGGCGGTCGGCCACCTCGACCATGCCGCAGGCGTGGATCACCCGCATCGCCAGCGCCGCCATGCCAGGCGGGAAACGGTCGAGCCGGGCTTCGCGGCGGACGGTCTCGAAGCTTTCGGCATAGATTTCGGCGGGGACGCGGCCGTAGCGCAGCGGGCGGGTCATCTCTTGCGCACCGATTCCGGTCCGTGCGGATGCGCCGCCTGCGGATAGGCCGGGTGGTGGTGGTGACCATGCGCATGCGTATGGTCATGCCCGTGCGAGTGCCCATGCCCGTGCGCGTGACCATGCGCATGGGTATGGTGGGCCGCCATTTCCAGCCGGCATTCGCCGGTGCAGAACGTGTCGCAGAGCGGACAATCGGCCACATTGGAGCCCGGGGCCGAAGCGCCTTGCCCCTCCACATGGTGGTGGTGGCTCTCCTGCACCATCCCGACCTCGGCTTCGAAGCCCAGCACCTCGGTGCGGTATTTGCACATCACGCAGACCGGCGGCGGCACCTCGCCGAAGGCCGGATGGCCGCGCCGCTCCGCCGCCGGAACATGCACATGCCCGCCCGCATGGGTCAGCACCTGTTCCCGGTAAGGGCAGGTCGCGCAATTGGGCGGCGGCACCGTGCCGAGCTGTTCGGTGGCGCGTTCGGCGAAGGTTTCGAGCACCTGTGGGTGGTCGCCGAGATAGCCCGCCTTGACGAAGGCGATCTCCGGGTGATCCGCTGCGACCCTGTCGGTGAAACCGTAGATCCGGTCGATGAGGATGCCGGAGAACAGGAAATAGGGGAACACCACGATCCGCCGGTAGCCGAGTTTCACCGCGTGCCGCAGCACCGGTTCGACCGCCGGGAAGGTGACGCCGGAATAGCCCACCTCCAGCCAGCCGAAGCCGAGCCCCTCCTGAAGCAGCCGCGCGACCTTGGCGACATTGGCATTGGCGTCGGGGTCGGAGGCGCCGCGGCCGATCACCACGAGGCAGGTGTCTTCGAGCGGCACCGGCCCTTCGGCCGCATCCGCGCGGGCCACCGCTTCGCGCACCCGGTCGCCGGCGGCGGCGATCATCTTCGGGTCGACCCCGAGATCGCGGCCGTAGGAGATCTCGATCCCGTGTTCGGCGGCATAGGCGTTGAGCACCGTGGGAATGTCGTTCTTGGTGTGCATCGCGGCAAACAACATGCCGGGCACGGCGACGATCCGGTCGCAGCCCGCCGCGCGCAGCCGGTCGAGCCCGACGCGGATCACCGGGTTGGCAAATTCCAGATAGCCATAGTCGCAGGCCCAGTCCCCGGGCAGCAGGGGGGGGAGTTTTTCCGCGAGGCAGGCGAATTCTTCCACCGCCTTCGTGCTGCGGGACCCGTGGCCGCAGAGCATCACGCCGATCTTCGTCACGGGTCAGGCTTTCCGCGGGAGGTTGGCGGGGAGCTCGGCCCTGCGCTCCCCGTGAGCGGGGCCGATGGCGGGGGTGAGGCCCGGCAAAAGCCCGAAGGCCGGGGCGAGAAGGGGTTTCATGGCGCGTCCTTTCCAATGACCGCATCGGTGCGGAGAGGCTTTGCCCCAGACGATGTGGGTCCGATCCCCGGGATGGGTCGATCTCGCCGCAGCACAGCTCTCCGGCCCCCGGGGGGGCTCGTCTGGCCCCGGGTATAGGCGAGGCTCGCGGGCATCACAATGCGTGAGCGGGCCGCAATGCGCGACCGGTTGCCCCGGGTGCTGGCGCTGCGCCCCCGGGAGGCAAGACCTGGCGAGACTTGGAAAGCCGGGCCTGCGTGCCTATCTCCTGCCCATGCAGTTCGTCTTGCTTCTCATCATCGGCGCCGCCGCCGGGTTCATCGCCACACGGATGATGAAACTCGACACCGGCCTGCTCACCACGGTCGCCATCGGCGTGTTCGGGGCGATCATCGGCGGCGTGGTGCTGCGGTTTCTGATCGGGCTGATGGGGGCGGCGTCGGGGTTTGTCGGCGCGGTGCTGGGGGCGGCGCTGCTGATCTGGCTGTGGCGGACCTTCGTGGAATAGGCGGCGCCCGCAGGTAGGTGGAACAGGCGGCACCGGCGGGCGGGCTCACCCCTTCGCGGGCTTGAACGGCGCCATCCCTGCGCGGGCCAGCGCATCGGCGCGTTCGTTCTCCGCGTGGCCGGCATGGCCCTTGATCCATTTCCAGTCCACCTGATGCCGGGCCTGTGCCGCGTCCAGCCGCTGCCAGAGTTCGGCATTCTTCACCGGCTTCTTCGCGGCGGTCTTCCAGCCGTTCTTCTTCCAGCCATGGATCCAGCCGGTCACCCCGTTCTTCACATAGGCCGAATCGGTCACCACGGTGATCGCCGCCGGCCGGTCGAGCACCTCCAGCGCCATGATCGCCGCCATCAGCTCCATGCGGTTGTTGGTGGTCGCTGCCTCGCCGCCCTTGAGCTCGCGTTCCTTGACCACACGGCCGTCGTGCTTCGCCTCCAGCAAGACGCCCCAGCCCCCCGGGCCGGGATTGCCGGAACAGGCGCCGTCGGTATGGGCGACGAGCTCAACCACGGGACTGGATCCAGATGCCATGAAACCCGGTGCCGTCCTGCCCGGTGCCCTCGCGGAAACCCCGCGCGACCGGGGTGAACCCGGCCTCGGCAAGCCGCCGGTCGAGCCCGGCTTCGGTGTAGTAGCTGTAACGCCGCCCGAGCGCGTCGCGCGTCTCGCCTTCCCCGAGTTTCAGGCCGATGTGAAACAGCCCGCCGGGTTTCAGCGCGCGGTGGAGCCGGGCGAGGTGGCCCGGCATCGCGCTGCGGGGCGCGTGCAGCAGCGAATAATTGGCCCATATGCCGTCATAAAGCGCGTCGCCGGCGATCTCGTCGAACGTGGCGAGGCGGGCGGCAACCCCGCGCGCGCGCGCCTCGGCAACCATGGCCGGCGTTGCGTCCACCGCGTCGACGCTGAAACCCTGCGCCATCAGCCGCTTTGCGGTGTCGCCCGGGCCGCAGCCGAGGTCGAGCACACGGGCGCCTTCGGGCAGCGCCGCGGCGAATTCGGCCAGCCCCGCAGCCGGGGCGCCGCCGGTGCGTTCGGCATAGGCGCGGGCATGGGCTTCATAGGCGGCGATGGTCTGGCGGTCGGCGCTCACGTTTCCATCCTCAGCACCCGTGGCACCTTGAATTCGACGCCTTCGCGGGCGGTCTCGACGATTTCGACGGTGAGATCATAGCGGTCGCGGAAGCCCTGAACCACCTCGTCCACCAGCAGCTCCGGCGCCGAGGCCCCTGCCGTCACCCCAACGGTGGCAATGCCGTCGAGCGCGGGCCAGTCGATCTCGCTCGCATCGCCGACCAGTTGGGCATAGCGGCAGCCGCGGGCGGAGGCCACTTCCACCAGGCGGCGGGAATTGGACGAATTCGGCGAGCCGATCACCAGCAGCGCATCCACCTTCGGCGCGATCGCCTTCACCGCCTCCTGACGGTTGGTGGTGGCGTAGCAGATGTCTTCCTTGTGGGGGCCGACGATGGCGGGGAAGCGCGCGTTGAGCGCGGCGACGATGTCGCGGGTGTCGTCCACCGACAGGGTGGTCTGGGTGATATAGGCGAGGCGTTCGGGGTCGCGGGGGGTGAGCGCGGCCACGTCTTCGGCGGTTTCCACCAGCAACACCTCGCCCTCGGGCAACTGGCCCATGGTGCCGATGGTCTCGGGGTGGCCGGCATGGCCGATCATCACCATCTGGAGGCCGTTGCCGGCGTGACGTTCGGCTTCGATATGCACCTTGGAGACCAGCGGGCAGGTGGCGTCGACATAGACCATCTGACGCTGTTCCGCCTCCGCCGGGACCGCTTTTGGCACCCCGTGGGCGGAGAAGATCACCGGCCGGTCGGCGGGGCATTCGTCGAGCTCCTCGACGAAGACCGCGCCCTTTGCGCGCAGCGAGTCGACCACGAACTTGTTGTGCACGATTTCGTGTCGCACATAGATCGGCGCGCCCCATTTCTCGATCGCCATCTCGACGATCTTGATCGCCCGGTCGACACCGGCGCAGAAGCCGCGCGGCGCGGCGAGATAGAGGGTGAGGCGGGGCTTGGTCATGGCGGCTCTCCTGTCGGGGCAGAGTTATGCGAGCGGCAGAGGCGCGTCCAGTGGGTTGGGGGCGGGCTGGTCCGGCAGGCGGAAAGGCCGCGCAGAGAGGGTGTCTCACGCGGCCCGATTCGCGACCGGTGCGGTCAGGGATGTTTCCGGCGCAACCGCCGCTCCGTCAGGGGGGCGGCTTCCGCGTCAGCCGTCTTCGTCGCCGCCGTGGTCGGAACGGTGCTCGAACGGGATACGGGGCTCACGCGGCGGACGGCCGATCACTTCCCTGAGCTCGTCGAGCTCGATGAAGTTGTCGGCCTGGCGACGCAGCTCGTCGGCGATCATCGGCGGCTGGCTGCGGATGGTCGACACCACCGAGACCCGCACACCCTTGCGCTGGAGCGATTCCACCAGCGGGCGAAAGTCGCCGTCACCCGAAAACAGCACGATATGATCCACATGGGGGGCGATTTCCATCGCATCGACGGTGAGCTCGATGTCCATGTTGCCCTTCACCTTGCGCCGGCCCATGGAATCCGTGAACTCCTTCGCCGGTTTGGTGACCATGGTGAAACCGTTGTAGTGCAGCCAGTCGACCAGCGGGCGAATCGGCGAATAGTCTTCGTTCTCGAGGAGCGCGGTGTAGTAGAACGCCCTGAGAAGCTTGCCGCGGCGCATGAACTCCTGACGTAACAACTTGTAATCAATGTCAAACCCGAGCGCTTTTGCGGCGGCGTAGAGATTGGAGCCGTCGATGAACAGCGCGAGACGCTCGTCTCTGTAAAACATGCTGGTTCCTTCCAAATCTTGATCGTCCGGGCGGCCCGCGGCTACGAACGGGAAGCCGGGCCGGGATGCCTGACGACAAGGGACAGAAATAGGGCACTGTGGTTTTGGATCAAGCGGAGAAGAACCGGGAACTGGGCGCAAATGCGCTGATCGCTGTCGGAAGTAACGCAACGTCACAGCATGGTGATCCGGCGCAAACTGTCGAGGCGGCCCTCGCGGCGCTGGATGCGCGGGGCCTTCGGGTGGTGGCGCGGAGCCGGATTTTCCGCACGGCCTTTGTGCCCAGGGGCGCGGGACCGGATGTGCTGAACGCCGCCGCGGTGCTGGAGACGCGGCTTGGGCCGGAGGCCCTGCTGGCGGAACTGCATGGGATCGAGGCGGAATTCGGCCGCGTGCGCCGGAAACGCTGGGGCAGCCGGACGCTCGATCTCGACTTGCTGTTGATGGGCGATGCGGTTCTGCCGGACCTTGCCGCTTTCAGGGCCTGGCAGGAGATGCATCCCGACGACCAGGCTCGACAGGCACCCGACGGGCTGATCCTGCCGCATCCGCGTCTTGCGGAGCGTGCCTTTGTGCTGGTGCCTGCGGCGGAGGTGGCGCCAGACTGGCGCCATCCTGTGCTGGGCAGAACGATTGCCGGGCTGCTGGCAGACCTGCCCGAAGACGATCTGAAGACAGTCCGCCCGGCCGGTTGAAGGATCAGGCCACCCTGCGTGGACGGTGGCGCGAGACCCGGGCAATCTCGCCGGCATCTTCAAGGGCCTGGGTGAGCGCGCCCGGGGTCAGGCGATAGGCCACCTCAAGCCCATGGCGCTGACGGCGGATGAGCCCGCAACGCTCCATTTCGCGCAGGTGGTGAATGAGGGATGACCGCTGAAGACGGGCGGCCCGCCAGAGCCTGTCGAGCGAATCTCCGGTTTCCGGTCGGTCTGCCAGCAGACGGAACAGCATCACCCGGCGCGGATGCGAAAGGGCTTTGAAGCTGCGGGCGAGGGTGTCGTTGCAAGACATGGGCGTGTGACCTTTCTGCTGAAATCGCTTCGGAATCATGGTCGCAAGGAAAGGTTGAAATCCGGTTAAAGTGCGGGGGCGGGTTCCGGAGGATGGTGAAAAATCTTTGTATTGCAGGTGGTTGTAGGTATTTCATTAGTCCGGAATTCCGGACTAGTGGAATACTGGTAGTCCGGACTAATGAAAGCGGTTTCCTGCCCCACCAGCAGGGCGCCGAGTCTACCCCCGATCGCCCTCGTGATGGACCCAAGGGCTTTCAGCGCATTCTTCCCGCCCTTCGCGGGGCTACTCACGCCCGCCGCCCCGGTCATCCCCGCCGCACGTGGTTTCCGGGTCTGCCCTGCGTCAAAGCCCCCCGCGCCGCTGCCTGCCTTTGAGCCGAACCGGCCACACCAACCGGGTATGCATCCGCTCCGGATGCGCCTTCACTCTTGCCAAGCCGCGCGCGAACGCTTAAGTGAACCGGTCTAAGTCCAATACCCCTGATGGAGATCCAGATGGCCCGCGTGACGGTTGAAGATTGCGTTGACAAGGTTCCCAACCGGTTCGATCTGGTGATGCTCGCCGCGCATCGGGCGCGCGAAATCTCCGCCGGCGGGCCGCTCACGATCGACCCCGACAATGACAAGAACCCGGTTATCGCGCTGCGCGAGATTGCCGAGGAAACCCAGACGGCGGCCGAGCTCACCGAGCGGATGATCGAGAGCCAGCAGACCCAGATCGAGGTCGACGAACCGGAAGAAGACCAGATGGCACTGCTCATGGGGGCCGAGGCGGTCGACAAACCCGCCGAAGATGACATGAGCGAGGAGAATCTTCTGCGCGCCCTCATGGAAGCTCAGGGGCAGGGGTAGGGGCGCCTTGACCGTTCAGCCTGCGTCAGATCTGCCGGAACTCGATCCCGAGGAGCTGATTGCGCAGGTTCGCGCCTACAACCCGAAATCCAATGCCGGGAAGATCCGTGAGGCATTCTTCTACGGCATGAAAATGCATGAGGGCCAGACCCGCCAGTCGGGCGAGCCGTATTTTACCCATCCGGTGGCGGTGGCGCATATTCTTGCCGAGCAACGGCTCGACGATGCCACGATCATCACCGCGCTGCTGCACGACACGATCGAAGACACCAAATCGACCTACCAGGATATCGAGGCGCATTTTGGCCGCGACGTGGCCGAACTGGTCGATGGGGTCACCAAGCTCACCAATCTCCAGCTTTCCTCTGTCGCGGCGAAACAGGCGGAGAATTTCCGCAAGTTGTTCATGGCGATGAGCAAGGATCTCCGGGTGATCCTGGTCAAGATCGCCGACCGGCTGCACAACATGCGCACCATCCGCCACATGCGCCCCGAGAAACAGGCGCAGAAGAGCCGCGAGACGATGGACATCTACGCCCCGCTTGCCGGCCGGATGGGGATGCAATGGATGCGCGAGGAGCTCGAAGACCTCGCCTTCCACGTGCTCAACCCCGATGCAAGGGATTCGATCATCCGCCGCTTCATCCGGCTGCAACGCGAGTCGGGCGACGTGATCAACAAGATCACCACCGACATCCGCAAGGAACTCGACCAGGCCAGGATCGAGGCCGATGTGTTTGGCCGCGCCAAGAAGCCCTATTCGATCTGGCGCAAGATGCAGGAGAAGGATCAGCCGTTTTCGCGGCTGTCCGACATCTACGGCTTCCGGATCATCACCCATTCGGAGATGGATTGTTACCGCACCCTCGGGGTGATCCACCAGCGCTGGCGGGCGGTGCCGGGACGGTTCAAGGACTATATCAGCCAGCCGAAATCCAACGGCTACCGCTCGATCCATACCTCGGTGTCGGGGCGCGACGGCAAGCGCGTCGAAGTGCAGATCCGCACCCGCGAGATGCACGAGGTCGCCGAGGCCGGGGTGGCGGCGCATTGGTCCTACCGCGACGGAGTGCGCGCCGAGAACCCCTTCGCCGTCGATCCGGTCGACTGGCTGGCGGCGCTGACCGAACGCTTCGGCTCCTCGGAAGACGATGATTTTCTCGAACATGTGAAGCTCGAGATGTATTCCGACCAGGTGTTCTGCTTCACCCCGAAAGGCGAGGTGGTGAAGCTGCCCAAGGGCGCGACCCCGCTCGATTTCGCCTATGCGATTCACACGCGGATCGGCGACAGCTGTGTCGGTGCCAAGGTCGACGGTATCCGGGTGCCGCTCTGGACCCGGATCAAGAACGGCCAGTCGGCCGAGATCATCACCGCCGAGGGCCAGAGCCCGCAGGCGACCTGGCTCGACATCGTCGTCACAGGGCGCGCCAAATCCGCGATCCGCCGGCGGCTGCGCGAGGAAGACCGCGAACGCTACATCCGCCTCGGCCGTGAGCTTGCCCGGGTGGCCTTCGAACATGTGGGCCGCAAGGCCACCGACAAGGCGCTGAAAACCGCCGCCAAACAGTTCAGCCTGCGCGATGCCGACGAATTGCTCGCCCGCCTCGGCTCGGCCGAGCTTGCCGCGCGCGACATCGTTGCCCAGCTCTACCCCGAGGCCCGCGAAAGCGGAGTGATCGACGCCAGCCGCGCCGTGGTCGGGCTCGACCCGGGCGAGGGCTTCCAGATCGCCCAATGCTGCCAGCCGGTGCCGGGCGAACGGATTGTCGGCATTTCCTACCAGGGCCTTGGCGTGGTGGTGCACGCGATCGACTGCCATGCGCTGGAAGAGGTGGCCGAAGACAGTTCACGCTGGGTCGATGTGCAATGGCATTCGGGCAGGCACAAGGCGGTGCATTCGGTCAGTCTCGACGTGACCATCGCCAACGATGCGGGGGTTCTGGGGCGGATCTGTACGCTGATCGGCGAACAGAAGGCCAATATCTCGAACCTTCAGTTCGTGGACCGCAAGCCCGACTATTTCCGGCTGATAATCGACGTTGACCTGCGCGATGCGGAACATCTCCACGCGGTCATGCTGATGCTGGAAGCCGACAGCGACGTTGCGGAAATCCGGCGCCACAGGGATGTCGCACGCGCGCCACAGAGATGAGTCATTCAATTACCCCCGCGCGGGGCGTGCGTGCGCGCGGGGGGCAAGGACCGCGGGAGTAGAAGCCGTGTTCAAGCGCAAACCGAGAACCTGGGGACGGACGGCCCTCGAGTTTCTCTATCCGCGAGGCGGCTGGTGGCGCGCGGCGATCTATGTCATTCACCGCATCCGGCGTCTGCCGGACCCGGCGCACCGGATCAGCCGCGGGATCGGGGCGGGCGTTTTCGTCTGTTTCACGCCGTTCTTCGGGATGCATTTCGTTCTGGCGACGGCGATCGCCTGGGTGATCCGGGGCAATATCTTCGCCGCCCTTCTTGCGACCTTCGTGGGCAATCCGCTGACCTTTCCGCTGATTGCAGAAGTGAGTATCGGGATCGGTACCGTGATCGTGGGATCACCGGACAACATCCATCTGCCACAGATCGTCGAGGCCTTCAGCCAGGCGATGGGAGATGTGCTGCGCAACCTTGCCGCGCTGTTCACCCCGGCCGAGGCAGACTGGCGCGGGGTTCGGCGGTTCTGGCACGATGTGATTTTTCCCTATTTCATCGGGGGCCTTGGTCCCGGCATCGCGGCGGCTGTGGCGTCCTATTATTTTGCCACCCCGGTGATCACCACCTACCAGAAAGCGCGGGTAAAGCGATTGCGCAAGCGCTACGAGAAGCGCATGGCCGAAGCGGCGGCGAGAGCTGAAGAGCGTGCGAAGGCGGAGGAAGCAGAGAGCGGGACGGCCGGCACGGCTCCGGCGAACGATCCGCCGGCCGGAACGGTCGCAGAGGGTGCAGAGCCGGGTTGAAGCTCAGCCGCTCCGGCGGCCCCGGGGTGCTTCGGGCCCCGCTGCGCGGGAATGGTGGTGCACCGGTGCGAAATGCCGGGTCTTTCGGTTTCGGGGAAGTCCGTTTTTCCGGAATACCGGACTAATGGAATCGCAAGAAAATGCTTTTCAATCAATGAATTGAAAGGCATTTTCCGGGTCATGCCGCTTTTGGTGGCACGCGTGCGCTGGCCATGGGAAGCGGCCTGCCTCCGGCATCTCCCTCCAGGGTTCAGCGCTGCGAAACACGCCTCAGCTTGTGCCGAGGGAGCAGGTTTCCAGGATCGTGCAAAAGTTCTAGGCTCAAGCGGTAACGCAAACAGGGAATCGCGCCATGACACCACCCGGAAAGCTGCGGCTCGGCGTCAACATCGACCACGTGGCCACGGTGCGCAACGCCCGTGGGTCGGCCTGCCCTGACCCGCTGCGCGCCGCCGAAATCGCCCAGACCGCGGGTGCCGACGGGATCACCGCGCATCTGCGCGAAGACCGCCGGCATATTTCCGACGCCGACATCGACGGGCTGATGGGCCGCCTGACCCTGCCGCTCAACCTCGAAATGGCGGCCACCGACGAGATGCAGGCGATCGCCCTGCGCCACCTGCCCCATGCGGTGTGCATCGTGCCCGAAAAGCGTCTCGAAGTCACCACCGAAGGCGGGCTCGATGTGGCCGGGCAGGAGGCGCGGCTCCGGGATTTCATTGCCCCGCTCCGGGAGGCGGGCATCCGCGTCAGCCTGTTCATCGGGCATGAGCCGCGGCAGATCGAGGCCGCGGCGCGGATCGGCGCGGTGGTGGTCGAGCTTCACACCGGCGCCTATTGCGATTTCCACTGTGCCGGTGCGTTGAACGAGCGTGACGCCGAACTGACCGCCCTTGCCGAAGGCGCACGCCGCGCCCATTCGCTCGGGCTCGAAGTCCACGCCGGTCACGGGCTGAGCTATGACACGGTCGCGCCGGTCGCGGCCATGCCGGAGGTGATGGAACTCAATATCGGGCATTTCCTGATCGGTGAAGCGATCTTCCGCGGACTCGACGGCGCGATCCGCGAAATGCAACGGCTGATGATGGAGGCCCGCCCATGAAAACCCTGCTGGCCTGTGCGCTCCTGGCGTTGCCCGCCGCCGCAGCAGCTCAGGACGTGTCGCCCTGCGACGGCCGCATCTCTCCCGGAGTCATTGCCGAGCCCTGGGAGGCCAACACCCGGACCTTTGCCAATGGTGCGGTGCGGGTTGCCTTGCTCAACACCGAAGAGCCCGTGATGGGGCCGTTCCAGCTGCTGGTTCTGACCCCGCCCGCGTTTGAAGGACCGTGGCGGCAATGCCGGGTGGTTTCCTTTGACGGAGGAATCGGCTTCTATGACCTCGATTTCGAAAGCCTTGACGCGCGCTACGACCCCTCCACCGGGCTTGTCCTGCACATGGTGGTGCAGATCGCGTTCGGGGAGCAGAATTTCGGGGTGCGCGGATTGGAAGTGACGATCAACCAGGCCCTCGGCACGCTGGTGGCGGAGCTGAAAGGCTGATGATCCTCGGTATCGGAACCGATCTGGCCAGTATCGACCGGATCGCCGGGGTACTCGAACGGCATGGAGACCGGTTCAGGGCCAGGGTGTTTACCGGGGTCGAGCAGGCCAAGGCCGATCGCCGCCGCGATGCGGCCGGGGTCTATGCCCGGCGCTGGGCGGCGAAGGAAGCCTGTTCCAAGGCGCTGGGCACCGGCCTTCAGATGGGGATTGCCTGGAAGGACATGAGCGTCACCAACCTGCACAGCGGCCAGCCGCAGATGCATCTGACCGGCTGGGCGGCGGAACGTCTGGCCTCCATGACCCCGCCGGGGCACGAGGCGGTCATTCATGTTTCGCTGACCGACGATCCGCCCTGGGCGCAGGCCTTCGTGGTGATCGAGGCGCGCCCGGTCTGAGGGGAACGGGTCTGGCGGGGCGGGGGCGCGGCGAAACGGCGGCTGATGAAGGCTGGAATATGCGGCGGACGGGCCGGTGCCGCCAATTCCATTAAAGCGCCCGACCTTTAACCTGAGACATATCCGGCAGCCCTGAAGTAGTTCCAGCACTCTTCCGGAGAGAAGAGATCGCAGATTTCTGTGAGG